>Ga0206873_1080_pt1 | contig 30990 bp, 32 predicted proteins | sample Alteio_BWOrgCont_11_FD_152631 | JGI IMG/M metagenome (GOLD analysis project Ga0206873, IMG submission 152631) | Enriched cells from forest soil in Barre Woods Harvard Forest LTER site, Petersham, Massachusetts, United States -... | ecosystem: Environmental > Terrestrial > Soil > Temperate forest >...
GGCTGAGGGAACCCTGGTGGTGGAAGGCAGCCGTAAAAGCGGCTCTTTAATCACGGCTAGGTTTGCCCTGGAAGAAAACCGCCAGGTGATGGCTGTCCCAGGCAGTATTTTTTCCGAGCCGTCCACCGGCCCCAACTGGCTCATCCAGGCGGGCGCTGTGGCTTGTCTAAATAAGCTTGAAGCTGGGATTGAGATGCTTGCCAAGCCGCTTCGGCAGAGCCAAATCCCTCCACCAACCGATTGAGTGTCTTTGAAGACAGCAGGCTATGGCTCAGCGCAATATCAAAATCATGGAGAATAACACGCATTGCGAAATTATATTCGAGAGGGGTGCAGTTCTGCAAGAGGCCTTTGCTTGTCTTGGGATCAGGACTCCAGTACAATCATCGTGTTGAAACAGTAGGATGTGCCCATGCAACCACGTGGTCCGGAATTTCCCCGGCGGCAGGCGCCGCCCAAAAAGGCAAACCCGTATTTGGATTTAAATACCGACTTTGGTCAAACCGCAGACCGCTCGTTTTTTGAAGGCAAAGAACGGACCTTGTTACACTATGTCAGTTCGGTCAACATCCCCTGCTGTGTGCATGACAGTGACCCAGTCCAGGTGATGCGCGATATTGATACGGCCAAGAAAAACAATTGCCTGGTGGGTGCCCATATTGCCTACCCCGATCCCCAGCATTATGGCTACGAGGCGATGGAATTGTCCGAAGACGATCTGACGGCCTGGATACTGCTTCAGCTGGGTGCATTTTCCGCCTTATGTCGGGCCAATGATATTGATTTTGAGCATGTGCGTCCCCATGGGGCACTTTATATCCAGTTTTTACAAAACGAAGCAGTCGCGATTACGGTGGCCAAGGCTATCAAAAAATTCGATCCCTGGATGATGCTGGTTGCGCCATTCGGACCCGTCACCCAAAAGGTCCAGGAAGCTGTTGATATTCAAATTGCCGAAGAGGTGTATTTAGGGAAACGGGTCAATGCGGACGGCATGCTGTTAATAGACCGCTTCAACGATAACCTGCACCCCCAAGGGGTGATTGAGCAGGTAAAGCAACTGGTGATGGATTCTGCCGTCACGACCGAAGACGGTAAAGTGATAAAGGTAAGCTGTAAGACGATTCACCTGAGTCCTAAGCTGCAAGGCAACATGATGATTGCCGAGCGAATCAGCGCAATGCTGGGTCAACTAACACCGCTGCCTCTGCTGGCGGCAGGCAGCTCCGGATGGGTGTAGTGGATTCCGATTTGTCTTCGTTTCTGGTTTTTGGACCGTCCGGTTCTGGAGTTCATACGGCTTTGAAGGCATTTCGGGAATTAGGTTTTCCCGTATTTTCAGGAATTACACTTCCCAAGGCGGTTTCGTATCTGGATGAATCGCCGGTGGTTTTAAATCCCGCGCTCGATCCTTATGCGGTAACACCTCAAGATACAAAGTTGGCGTTTGAAAACTTGAAACGCAGCTATCCGGATTTAAAGCTGCTTTATCTGAGTGCTCCCAGCGAGACGCTGATTTCTCGATATGTTGCGGCTGAAAAAAAACATCCGTTTGATAAAACCGGTTTGCACGATGCGGTGGAAGCCGAGCAGTTGCTCTATCAAGTGCTCAAGCCCCTGAGTGATTATCATATTGATACCTCCACCACGACCGATCGTGAGTTGGGCTTGAAAATCGCCAAAATTCTCAATATTCAAACCGTTCCGGAACCCATGACGGTGACGTTAACATCTTTCGGGTTTAAACATGGTCTGCCGCAGCAAGCCGATTTGGTGTTTGATATGCGGTTCTTGCCCAATCCTTTTTATAATGAATCGCTGCGTCCCTTGACAGGACTGGATAAGCCTGTTCAGGAGTTTTTATTTGCGATTCCGGAAACCAACCAATTTTTGACGCACTGGCAAAATTTACTGGCTCATGTGCTTCCCATGTATCAAAAAGAAGGCAAAACCCGCCTTGAGATTGCCATTGGCTGTACGGGTGGACAACACCGATCGGTTGCTTTAACACAGGCACTCGCAACGTTTTTGCAATCGACGTTTCCGGACTTTAACATTAAAACGGTTCACCGTGAGCAACACCATTGGCCCCAGGAGTGTCGATCTTGACCCGAATTAAAGATCTGTCGCGACAAGCGGCTTGGCTGATGCCGGGGCTGTATATCAAGCGCTGGCTGGGTGTTTTGGTAAGTGGTGTTTTGCTGCTGATGGTCGGTATCGCGCTCTTACTTAACTTACAGCCGATTAATTCCACGATTCACCTGGTCCGTCACATTGCGCCGATGATTCCGCCATGGGTCAGCGGTTCTATCCTGGTATTTGGCGGAATCGGGTTGTTGTTTTTTGGGGTTCGAAAAACAACGGGCGCTATTTTTGAGGCGCTGGGCACCAAAACTGATCCTAATATTCTGGAAGCGCTTTACCGTAGAAATCGTCTGGACCAGGGTCCGCGGGTTGTGGCGATTGGGGGTGGTACAGGACTCTCTACTTTATTGATGGGGCTGAAGCAGTACACCAATAATATCACCGCGATTGTTACCGTATGCGATGACGGCGGCAGTTCTGGCCGGCTGAGAGAAGAATTCGGGATTATCCCGCCTGGAGATATCCGCAACTGCATCGCTGCTCTGGCCGATGAGCAGGATCTCATCACGGCCCTGTTTCAATATCGATTCAAGCAAGGGCATGGGCTGGAAGGACACTCGTTTGGTAATTTATTTTTATCCGTGCTTTGCAGCATCACGGGAAATATGGTGCAAGCAGTCAAAGAATCCTCCAAGGTATTGAATATCAGAGGCCAGGTATTGCCTGCCTCTTTGGACAACCTGGTGTTGGTTGCTGAAATGCAGGACGGCACGATAGTTCGGGGAGAATCTCATATTACGGAGGCCCAATCTTCTATTCGCCGACTCACATGTGAACCGGCCAGCCCGCAACCCGTTCCCGAGGTATTGGAAGCCTTGCAAAAAGCCGAACTGGTTATTTTAGGCCCGGGCAGTTTGTATACCAGCGTACTGCCGAACCTGTTGATTCCGGAAGTGGCTCAGGCATTGGACAAAGCCCACGCCGTGAAAGTATACGTGTGTAATGTAATGACCCAGCCGGGAGAAACCGACGCGTTTTCCGTAGGCGATCACCTCCAAGTATTGGCGGATCACTGCCCCGGTAAAAAGCTGATTGATGCGGTCTTGGTCAATAACTGGATCCCCGAGCGTCTGGTCGAACTGTACGCAACCTACGGCTCGGTCCCCGTTTTGATTGATCGCGACAGAATCCATGAAATGGACATTGCCATCATAGAGCGTGTCTTAGTCGATGAAGGCGACACTTCAATTCGACACAATCCCAAGCGATTGTCTCGCAGCATTATCCAGTGGTTCAAAAAAGAATACCGCCGAAAATTCCGCTCCGGCCAGTTCGACAACACCGGCCTGATGGCTCTAAATGCCGATGCGTCGGAAAAAGATCTACTTCAAATATAGCAATTTTTTCTTTTAGGTGTGTTTATATCTATATTGTGTCCCTACATCAAAGAAAGGTTCTATCGAATGATTGGCATAGATTCTTTTAAGTCTGTCGTCTTTGGAAGTCATTCTGGGCCATATCCCGTACGGTTTCAAGCTTCAGAGGTTCTTTCCGGCGATTACAAAGTTCGGGTTGAGTATGCAGAAGGAATTTTGGCTCTAGATGCAAAAACTGTTTTAGGTAAACCAATTTTTGCTAAAACGGATTTGGAAAAAAAGCATCCCCTTAAGATTTTACCAGCACTTTTACTATTACTAGAAGAAGCACTTATAGACGATGAAGGGAAGCCGGTTGTTGCATTAAGTGCAAAAAAAATGGGTATACGTTTTGGAACTAATGTCCAATCTCTAGAGGATTTTAGAGAATTAAATTTGCGGTGGATTAAGCCTTTGCAAAGAATTATAGAGAAATTGCCTGATGGTGATCCTCGACGAGTCATTGTACAGGAATTTAAAGATCTCTTAACTCAGATTGTTCCGCATGCAAACTCGTTATATTTTGAAGGTAATATATACTCATTGAAAAACCCATTGAGACAGTTGGGAGAAATGACAGACCCACAAAGGGGCAGAAAAAAACATCGTGGGGGACAGCGCTCTGGTGGTGGAACAAAATATTGGGGAAAGAAGAAGTAATAATCCCGATAGAAAAGCGGCTGCGAATGACTGCAAGGCCGCTTAGAACGTAAGAAAGAAAGGAATGGTTAGACCTGAATATCATACATGATAATCAGGAATTTGTTGAGTCATTTTTTTGTATAGTCACCCATTTGCTTAATAAAGTTTACAAAAGGGTCTCCAAACCATAGTAAAACCCTTGTACCGTCATAATTTTTCGCACAGCTTCTATCACTCCTGGCATAAAAGAGGTGCGATCCAAGCTGTCATGGCGAATCGTCAGCGTTTGCCCGAGACCCCCAAAAATGACCTCCTGATGCGCCACCAGACCTGGAAGCCGTACACTGTGGATATGCAGGTTACTTTCGGTGTGTCCCCCACGTGAGCCCGGCAGGATTTCATGGTCATCGGCGTTGTCACAGCCAAACTTAGGCTGAGCTTCGGCCATCAGTTGGGCAGTTCTGAGGGCGGTTCCGCTCGGGGCATCCAGTTTTTGATTATGATGCAGCTCGATAATTTCCGCATGATCAAAGTAGCGACTGGCTTCTTTGGCAAATTTCATTAGTAGTACGGCACCGATGGCAAAGTTGGGTGCTACTAAAACAGCACTCTGGTGAGCCTTGGCGGCTTGTTCCAATTCTTGAAAATCCGATGGCCCCAGCCCCGTGGTTCCAATGACACTACGTATGCCTGCATTTAAAACAGTTAAGGCGTTTTGTTTAACCACATGAGGCGCAGTAAAGTCTATAACAACATCCGGCTTCTTATCAGCCAAGGCTTGGGTGAGGTTATCCTCTATATCAATGGTAGCAACCAACTGCAAATCCGGTTGTTCCGAAACTGCTTTCACCACCGATTGCCCCATGCGTCCTAAAGCACCGCAAACCCCTACTTTAATTGCTCGATTTTCTGCCATGGGCTTCTCCTTCTCTTATCAGGGTTTTAACAAAAATGCGGCAGGGTTACAAATTATTTACAAACTAACTCAAAATCGTATAATATTGTTTTTATATTAATAAGTAGTGTGTTATTGAATTCTCGGAGAATGTGTGATGGCAACAACAATTAATCCTGCTAATCCTGTAAATACTGCGCAAAATGCCCAGCCCGCCACGGCAGCTCAAGGGACTGCCCAAACCGGAACAGCTAAGACGGAAGCGGCTACAACTGGCACGGCTAATACGGTCGGTTCAATCCCAAATACCGGTACACCCAACTCACCTACTTCGGCTGTGTCGAATCTTCCCAGTACTTCGGCTCTGTTGCAAAACTATGCAACAGAAGAAGAAGATATGGCCGACCAGCAGGAGCAATCCTATGAAACAGAAGAGCAAAATAATCAACAAGCTGAAAGTGAAGTTGACAGTGCGTTTTCGGGTGACAACTGTTATACGGATTCGCTTAAAGATTTCGGCAGTAGCGGTAGCTAAAGTCCCAATAAATCTCATTTAGTTAGAGGAGGACCTTCCTTTATCACAAGAGGAAAATAGTCTTACTTATATAAGCTTGACCTTGTATTTCTTATGCGATACTTCACACGATACCTTCAATATCTAATCCAGATTACTCTCTGGCTGACGTTTTTGATTGGTTTTGATGACGCTTCTCTGATAGGCGGAGTAAATCCGGCAAGCAGTTTTTTAACAACCATTGCACCTCTCGTTTCTGCCCTTTATAAGGCAACGGATGTTTTAACTTCACCGCTACAATCGTTGGGAGAAACCTTTCATTTATATTCCCCGGCAACACCTGCAACCGGATTTCCTTATACGCCGGCGCCGGTACTTGTGGCATGGTTTTGCAGTCTCTTTGGTAACGCTTTTCCTCTACCCAAAGATATTTATCCTGGTGTCATTGACTGGTGGATAGTAATTGCCTCCGTATTGATTTATATAGGTTTTAGAATAACCGATCACTTTATCGATATGTATTCAGGACCGGTACGCAATTGGGCTTGGAATATGGCGGTGGAATATTTGTTTCAACGGCGCCAAGTGAAAGTATACGAACGTGCGCTGGATGAAAAAAACGCGGATTTGGCCCAGATGAGTACCCGCTATAAGTCCCTCGCCCAGGAAACGCATTATTTAAAAGATTCCGTCATAACCGACGAGCTAACCCAAATACACAACAAGCGATTTTTTATAAGTCGCATGCAAACGGAATTTAGGGTGTGCCAAGCCGAGAGAACATATTTTAGCGTCATTATGGTGGACATCGATTTGTTTAAACGCTTGAATGACAGCTACGGCCATTTATCGGGAGACGAGGTTTTAAAAGCGGTGGCTGGCGTGTTAAAACGATTTGCCCCGGATCAGTGCTATCCCTGCCGATATGGTGGCGAAGAATTTTCGATGATTATGCCCCGAAAAACCAGTGACCAAGCCCTTGAGTGTGCTCACCTGATTCAGAAAAACGTTCAAATGCTTCAATTTGATAACATTGACCCTAAATTAAGCGTGACCGTTAGCCAGGGGATTTGTACTATTGATTTTGCCATGGCCGATATCGCAAAGATTAAGAACTTTGATACTGTTTTAGAATTGGCGGATCAGCAGATGTATCGATCTAAAATGGAAGGCCGAAATCGAGTGTCGGCCTGTAATTTTACCGGTGCAAACGATCGCTGATTATGACTTGCCGTAAGCTAAAAATTTTAGGGCTGGTTTTTGCCCTATCTTATGCATTATCTGCTTTGGCGGATTTTCCGCAACCGATTGTTGAAGCCCTAAAGTATTTATCGCAAACGACGGCTGCACCTTCGCTTACATTTATCCAGGATCATGACGTTAAAATCATCTTCAAAAATATGAAGGAGCTTGGCCCTCTCTATGCCACAAACGATGCCTTGACGGTCATTACGGAAGACGATCATCAGATTATTTTTGTCAACAGTCGCCATGAAAAAGCACCTCCCCAGGCATTAGCGGCTGTTATCAGCCATGAGATACTGCATAGCGACCGGCAAAATTCCTTGATGGAAGAAATGGTTGCCTGGACCCGTGAGGCTCAAACCTGGGAAGAGTTACAGAGTAAATATCCCGAACTTAAAAATATTCCTATCGGAAAATATCCTCTGGTAGACAGAGAAAATGCCATTGTTTCTTTAATACAACGCCATCAACTCAAAATAGAAATTGAAAATAATCCGACGTATCAGGGCTTGCCGCTTCACTCACCGGGGTTTTAAATTAAGCCTGCTTTAACAATAGTGCAAAGCATACGGCTTGCAGTACTTCACTGATCGAACTGCTGTTATTACCGTTGGAACTGGCAGTTGTATACGGGCTATAGCTGGCAGTGGGAACGGCACTTTCATAAGGGTTATAACCGGCACTTGCATAAGAACTTGCACCTGCGTATGAATTATAGAGACTACTGGTATCTGCTGCGCTTGTATAGGGGCTATAACTGGAACTGGCAGTTGTATAAGGACTATAGCTGGCAGTGGGAACGGCACTTTCATAAGGGTTGTAACCGGCACTGCCTAGACCAGCCAAACTGCTGCCAGGTTGGTAACCGGAAATAGTAGGTCCTGGGTTGCCGCCGCTTCCAAAATAAGAAGCGCCAAGCATAAAATTACCGAGTCCTTCGGTAGAAGTCTGTTGGCCATTAAAGTTGACGTTAACGCCCGAACCGTTTATTGCAGCCAAATCCAAGTTTAAATTAGAGCTGTTATAAGGATCGGACAAATAAAATGCGGGATCTCCAAAGGAGGGAAATGTAAACCCGAGTGATTGGGGTGAATTGGTAGACAGGGGTGAATATCCGCTTGTGGTTGCACCTGCTGATGTGTAAAGTGGTACGCCACTCCCCATGGCATACGGTGAAATGTTTCCTGCTGACATAACTTCCTCTCCTTAGCTTTATATAAGATAATAAAAACATTCACATATCAAAAATTGCGTAATTTGAGAAAATAATTTAAAAAAGCTGCTTTTTTGTTACTATGTCTTGGATAGGCCGTTAATTCTGGAAAGATGAGAAAGTAGCCATGAGTTTTGGTTCTTTTGTATTAATGCTTCACAGTCATTTGCCTTATTACCGCAAGCATGGGATGTGGCCCTCGGGAGAAGAGAATCTATACGAATGTATGGCCGAAACGTATTTACCCTTGCTGGTTGCGCTCAACGAATTAAAAGATGAAGGCATTCAGGCCAAAATTACTTTGGGGCTTACGCCAATATTGGTAGAGCAATTGGCAGATTCGGAAATACACCAGGGCTTTATCGAGTATCTCAGTTTTCGAAAAAGCGAAGCTAAACGAGATTGTGAACGCTACCCCAATCCCAAGGTGCCTCATTCACAGCATCTGGCGTTTTTAGCAGATTGGTACGTCAACTACTATCAAACGCTTTTAGATCAGTTTGAATCCTATGGGCGAAATATTATCAGAGGGTTCAAAGACTTGGAAGATGCCGGTTGCATCGAAATTACCACTTCCGGTGCAACACACGGCTTTTCGCCCCTGTTGGGTACGGATGAATCGGTTCAGGCTCAATTTAAAACCGGTGTGGAGGCTCACAAGCGCCATTTCGGGAAAGCTCCTAAAGGCGTATGGTTACCGGAATGTGCCTACCGTCCCGAAGAAGAACAAGTATTACCGGATGGCAAAACCGTGGTTCGCCCATCTATTGACGCCTTTTTGTACAACAACGATCTGCAATACTTTTTCACCGAATATCACGCGATTGAAGGGGGGGTATCCAGCGGAACCCGTCGTTCGATTGGAATTTACGGCAACATTCAGTATTTGCCCTTGCCGCCTCGCCCTGCGACCGGCTTAACCACCTACGAAGCCTACTGGATGCGTCATTATCCCGTGGCCGTGATGGGCCGAAACGATCGCGCCAGTTTTCAGGTCTGGTCGGCAGCCCACGGCTATCCCGGAGATGGCCTTTACCGCGAGTTTCATAAAAAGGACGATAAATCCGGCCTGCATTATTGGCGCTTGACTTCCAAAGAATGTGATTTGGGCGATAAAATGCTGTATGACCCGGTATTGGCCTTTGACCAGACCGCCACGAATTCCGACCACTTTGCCAATCTTGTCTATCATCAGTTGAAGGATTACCAGCAGGCAACCGGTGAGCATGGCTTAGTGATGGTGTCTTTTGATACGGAACTGTTTGGCCATTGGTGGTTTGAAGGTGTGAAATGGTTGAAGGAAGTAATCCGTAAACTGCATCAATCGCAGGGTGTGGATGTTCAGACGTCTTCCCAATACCTGAAAGCCCATCCGCCGCAAGCCGCTATTGAGCTCCCGGAAAGTACCTGGGGCCAGGGAGGACATTATTGGGTTTGGCAAAACCACCATACCGAATGGATGTGGCCTATTATTCACAGCGCCGAATTCAAGATGCGTGACGTCGTACAAGCCTACCCGGATGAAACAGATCCCTTGAAACTGCGCACCCTGAATCAGGCTTTGCGGGAATTGTTATTACTGGAAAGCAGCGATTGGCCCTTTTTGGTCACGACATTTCAAGCCAAAGATTATGCCGTGGAACGCTTTAACGAACATACCGAACGTTTCTGGCAACTGGTGGATATGCTGGAATCCGGTGTGATACAAGAAGAACAACTGGCCTTATTTGAATATGAAGATAACCCTTTTCCTGCTATCAGTTATAAATGGTTTTCGGTGAACGAAGCCGCCCTGGTTCCTTTAGCGGGCGCTTCCACCTAGCGATGGCACGAAGTCTTGTTGTCGGAAACGGCAATTTACTGATTTGTTTGGATGAGCATCTGCATTTGCGGGATCTCTATTACCCGCATGTGGGAGAGCTCAATCACATCATTGGGCATTATCATCGCTTGGGGATTTGGGTTGATGGGGTTTTTAGCTGGCTGAGTTACGATGAATGGAAAATTACGCCGGGCTATAAACCTGATACGCTGGTCACCGAGTCGATTGCGGTTAACCACCGCCAAGGGCTGAAGCTGACGATTAACGATGCGGTTTTACCGGATACCAATATTTATTTAAGACGGGTTTATTTGGAAGATATCAGCCCCAAAGGCAAGCCTCGCGAAGTTCGCGTGTTTTTCTGCCAGGACTATTATCTCTATGAATCCGACATTGGCGACACTGCGTTTTATGATCCGCACAGCCAGGGCGTGATTCATTACAAGCGAAAAACCTATTTTTTAAGCGCCGGGCTTTTAAATGGAAAAACGCCGGTTTCTACCTACTCTTGCGGGACCAAAAAATTTCATGGTGCAGAAGGCACATGGAAAGATGCCGAGGACGGGCAACTTTCCCAGAATCCGATTGCCCAGGGCTCGGTTGATAGTGCGCTTGGCTTCTCCGGGACGCTTTCTGCGGAAACCCCTATGACGGTCGATTACTGGATTATTGCGGGTGAACAATTAAAAGCCGTCCGAAAACAAAACCAGGTGGTCCTTCAAACTGGCTGCGAGACGTATTTAAATCAAACCGAAAGCTACTGGCGAAACTGGGTGGTCAGCCAGGTTAATCTCAACCTTACCGAATTGCCGCCTGCATTGGGCAGCCTATTTAAACGAAGCTTATTAACCATTCGCACGCAAACCGATAACGGGGGTGCGATTACCGCAGCCAACGATACGGATTACTTTACATTCTCTAAAGATACGTATAGTTACATGTGGCCCCGAGATGGTGCGTTTGTCGCCTATGCGCTGGATCAAACCGGACATCAGGATTTGACGCGGCGTTTCTTTCGATTCTGTCATCGCATTTTCAAGGAAGGCTACGATTACGACGCCACGTTGGGCAATAGCCAGGAAGCGTTTTTTTATCACAAGTACACTCCAAGTGGTGCGGTGGGTAGTTCGTGGCACAGTTGGGTCCATCAAAACGGAGAATCGCTGCTGCCGATTCAGGAAGATGAAACCGCGCTCATCTTGTGGTCGCTGTGGAATCATTACCAGCAATATCGTGACATTGAATTTGTGCGCCGGATGTATGACGAGATGATTTGCCCGGCCGGAAATTTTCTCTGTAACTTTCGGGATCCCAAAACCGGTTTGCCGTTTTTCAGTTACGACTTGTGGGAGGAACGTTTTGGTATTCATACATTTACGGTGGCCACCGTGTATGCCGGTCTTCAGGCGGCCGCGAATTTCGCCACCGTTTTTGGCGATGTTGATAACGCCGTGAAATACCGGGAAACGGCTGCCGAGGTGAAAACCGCCGCCTTAAAGTATTTATGGTGCGAACAAAAAGGTTATTTTTATCGCTACTTGCGCCACGATTTTGAATCCGACCAGCTTATCGGGGACGAAACCCTGGAAAGCAGTACCTATGCCATGTTCTTTTTCGAGTTGTTGCCTCCGGATGATCCCAAGGTTGTGTCCACAATGAATGCTATCAAGGACAAGCTGTGGGTCAAAACCCCGGTTGGGGGCATTGCCCGCTACCAAAACGATTATTACCATCAGATTGCGCATGACGTGCAAGCTGTTCCCGGTAACCCATGGGTGGTCTGCACGATGTGGCTGGCCCAGTGGTATATTGCACTTGCCCAAACTATGGAGGGCCTGGAGCCAGCTTTGGAACTATTGGAATGGGTCAATAAAATAGCCCTCCCCAGCGGTCTACTGCCGGAGCAGTTTCATCCCTATACGGGTGAAGCCGTCTCGGTTGCCCCGCTGACCTGGAGTCACGCTGCCTATGTGACGACGGTGACGATGTATTTGGATAAGTACAAAAAAATAGCCAAACGAGAACGTCTCAGAAATTTAACCTCGCCTCGCGTTCAAACAGGTGCGGCGTCGCTGTCGTATTTCGCCGAGCAGGATTAAGTAGCAGAACTTCCGCTTCCAGAACCGCCCTGACCGCCTAGGGCTTGCATAACCGCTTGAACAACCTGTTGAACAATGGCTTGGGTTTGATCTCCACCGCTCGAACCGGATGAGTTTGAGGGTGAATCTCCGGCACTGGCTGTTTGTGAGGGGGATTGTGCATTTGGATCTGGGGTTCCTGCTCCGCTAGAAGCTGGCTGTGTGGGAGGCTGGGCCGTCGGCGGAGCAAGTTGCTGAGCAATTTGGGGAATGAGACTTTGCACTTCTTGCTGAACTTGTTGCGAAATCTGTTGCTGCTGTGCCTGAGCGGCCGCAGCAGCCTGGTGTGCTTGAAAACGTTCCATCCTGTAAAGGGCGTGCGAAAATGAGGGAGCAATAAACATGGGACTCTCCTTTGTTTCTTTTTATTTATGCCTGTCCAAATAAATGACTTCAAATATATAAAAACAATTTTTATTTGTGATGTGATGCCAAATGGACAAACTTAAGATAACCCTAATAATTGAAATAACATCCCTACTGTTGTAGTGTTGAACTAAATACTCGAATTGGATTTGGATGGATGAACGTACATTTCAGTGCACGGATTCATGGTTTTCATCAAGCAACAACGCCTTATAGAAAAATGACGTTTGCACAAAGACAAAAACTTGAAGCGTTCCATGATTTATTTAAATCAATTTTAAAGGCTGCTCCCCTCAATAATTCTAATTCACCTAATGTCACCCTCACCTTTTCTAAAACGCCCATTCCTGGGGAGAAAGATTATTTTTTAAAATTGATTGTTGATAATCCGACTATAGGGGCAGCTGGAAAAAAACCACGATGGGTGTACCTGATTTTGTTAAATGAGTTTAAATTTCCTCGTAAAAAAGATCGACGAGAGCTGCGACAAACTATAATTCGACAGGTTAAAGACTTACAAAGCCCCAGTACAGAGCGACAATTTAAACGAAGATCGATTGTAGGAGGCTGTATGCTCATGGGAGGTATAATGGTAGGCCAAGTTGGGGCTTGTATTTCAGGTCTGGAATTTGTAAATACAGTGATAAATGGAGAACTTTTTAAAGGCATGTCTTACGGAGCTCTACTAGTTATGGCTGGGATTACAACGATAGCCGGTGGAGCTTATATTTCCAGGAGTGATTAAGCGTTAATTGTCCTAGGCCTGCTCTTTCGTTAAGATAGAGCCAACGTCTTGACGAGAGAGGAACCGACTCTTCATGTATATGTCCAAGCTTCTGGCTCCCACCCTAAGGGAGAATCCTGCCGAGGCCGAGGTCATCAGCCATCAGTTGCTGATGCGCGCAGGCTATATTCGCAGGCTGGCCAGTGGCATTTATAACTATCTGCCTCTGATGTGGCGGGTGATTAAGAAGGTGGAAACCATTGTTCGAGAGGAAATGGACCGGGCCGGTGCCCAGGAACTGCTGATGCCCATCCTGCAGCCTGCTGATATCTGGCAAGAGTCCGGTCGCTGGGAAGTCTACGGCAAGGAGCTGATTCGCCTGAAAGATCGCCATGATCGTGATTGTGTGCTGGGGCCGACCCATGAGGAAGTCATCACGACGATTGCCAAAAACGAGATTCACTCTTACCGGCAGCTCCCGATGAACCTGTATCAGATCCAAAACAAGTACCGCGACGAAATTCGCCCGCGGTTTGGCCTGCTTCGGGGCCGCGAGTTTATTATGAAGGACGCCTACAGCTTCCATAGCTCTGAAGAAGACCTCGACCGCGAGTATTGGGTCATGGCAGACACCTATAAGCGCATCTTCGAGCGTTGTGGCATGCAAACCCGCATGGTTCGAAGCGATAGCGGGGCTATTGGCGGAGATGTGAGCCACGAATTCATGGTCCTGACCCAGACCCACAGCGGCGAATGCGATGTTTATTACTGTAACGCTTGCGATTATGCCGCCAACAGCAACCGTGCGGAATCGATACTGCCCGATGCGTTGACCGACGGCTCAGATTTGTTTCCCAACGGGGAGGAAGTGGCAACGCCCAACTGCCCGGATATTGAAAGCTTGTCCAAATTTTTAAAAGCACCGGCTAGTTTAATTTGCAAAGCGCTCTTGTATATTAAGGATGAATCGGAACCGTTTTTGGTTCTTATCCGGGGTGATTTGGAAGCTGAAGAGATCAAAGTTTTGAATGCGATTGGCGCAAATGAAATTCGGATGGCGACCGCTGAAGAAATCAAGCAGCATACCGGCTCTGAAAAAGGCTATGTAGGTCCTGAAAATATTCAAAATGTAATCGCCGATCACAGTGTGGCGGCGCTCAAAAACTTTATCATTGCTGCCAATAAACCGGGGTATCACTCTGTTGGATTTAACTGGAACAAGGCTTTTTCTTTTAAAGATTTAAAACTGGCCCGTGTTGGAGATATCTGCCCTGAGTGTAAAACCGGGAAACTGGAAATGACGCGCGGGATTGAAGTGGGCAATATTTTTAAACTGGGAACCAAGTATTCTCAAAAAATGGGCGCGAATTATAGCTCCGAAGACGGGCAGGAATTGCCCTTTATCATGGGCTGTTATGGTATTGGCATTTCAAGAACAGCCGCTTCCGCCATTGAGTATTCCTATGATGAAAATGGAATTATCTGGCCTCTACCCATTGCGCCTTATCAGGTTATGGTGGTTCCGGTCAATGTGAGTGATGAAACACAATGGACCCTGGCGACCCAAGTCTATGAGAAATTAAAGGCGCGGGGCGTTGAAGTCGTTTTGGATGACAGAGACGAACGGGCCGGGGTGAAATTTAAGGATGCTGATTTATTAGGCTTTCCTATTCGTTTAACGGCCGGTAAAAAAGCGGCTGAAGGGTTGTTGGAAGTCAAATTACGGGCTGAAAAAGAAACTAAAGATATGTCACCTGATGATGCAATCACCTGGGTGAAAGCACAGATGTCATGACCGTTACCCCAGAAATCAGAAACTTTTGCATTATTGCCCACATCGATCATGGTAAATCGACGCTGGCAGATAGGTTATTGGAAGATACCGCAACGATTAGTCATCGCGAGATGAAAGAGCAGGTTCTAGATAACCTGGATCTGGAGCGCGAACGTGGGATTACGATTAAACTGCAAGCGGCGCGCATGGAATATGTCTATCAGGGAAAGCCCTATATTCTCAACCTTATCGATACCCCGGGCCATGTGGATTTTTCTTACGAGGTGTCTCGAAGCCTTGCTGCGTGTGAAGGAGCGCTTCTGGTTGTGGATGCGTCTCAGGGTGTGGAGGCGCAAACGCTGGCTAACGTGTATTTAGCGATTAATCACAATTTGGAAATTATTCCGGTCATCAATAAAATTGATCTCCCTAGCGCAGACCCCGAACGCGTCAAACAGGAAATTGAAACGGTGATTGGTATTGACGCTTCCGAAGCCATTTTATGCAGCGCCAAAGAGGGCATCGGCATCCCGAAGATTCTGGCGGCTATTATCGAACGCGTGCCCCCGCCAAAACTGGAGAATGACAAACCCCTAAAAGCCATGGTTTTTGATAGTTATTTCGATAGCTATATGGGCATCATTACTTACTTTCGGGTGATGGAAGGCCGGATCCGAAAAGGCGATAAAATCCGGTTTATGGCCAACAGCAAAACCTATGACGTCACTGAATTGGGTGTCATGCGCCCGGTCAGAACCCCTAAAAACGAGCTTTCGGCGGGAGAAGTGGGCTACCTGGCTGCATCTATTAAAGACATGGGGTATTTCGTCGGAGATACTATTACCAAAGTGGATAAACCTGCTTCCGAAGCCTTGCCTGGTTATCAGAAAGCGGTTCCCATGGTGTTTTGTGGGCTTTATCCCGTTAATAACGAAGACTACGAAGATCTGAAAGATTCCCTGGACAAGTTGCAACTCAATGATTCCAGTATCAGCTTTGAGCCGGAAACTTCAGAGGCACTGGGTTTTGGGTATCGCTGCGGCTTTTTGGGCTTGCTCCATATGGAAATTATTCAGGAGCGTTTGGAACGGGAATATAATCTTGATTTAATTGTCACTGCCCCCAGCGTGGTTTATCACGTCTACGGCAACAAGGGCGAGTTGATGGAAATTCATAACCCGGCGCAATTGCCGCCTCCCACTTTAAGAGAACGCATTGAAGAGCCGATTGTCAAAGTCACGATTATTGCTCCCAACGATTACGTGGGCGCCTTGATGGATCTGGCGCAAACCCGCCGAGGGACGTTTTTGGGAATGCATTACCTGGATACCACGCGTGTCAGTCTGGAGTATGAACTGCCTTTAAACGAAATGGTCACGGATTTTTACGATCAACTGAAATCCCGAACCAAGGGCTATGCCAGCATGGACTATCAGTTTGTGGGCTACCGTACCTCCAAGCTGGTCAAACTGGATATCATGCTCGCCGGAGAGCCGGTGGATGCCCTCAGCGTTATTGTCCATGAAGACAAGGCCTATAACGTTGGGCGCTTGCTGACGGAAAAACTCAAAGACCTGATTCCACGGCAGATGTTTGAAGTGCCTATTCAGGCTGCCATTGGCAGCAAAGTGCTGGCCCGAACCACGGTGAAAGCGATGCGTAAAAATGTTTTGGAAAAATGCTATGGCGGTGACATCAGCCGGAAACGCAAATTATTAGAAAAACAAAAAGCCGGTAAAAAACGCATGAAGTCTGTGGGTCGCGTTGATGTGCCGCAAGAGGCGTTTATGGCCGTCTTGAAACTTTCGAGTGAAATTTAATTTCACAATTCCTCAAGCGCATACCCTTGTTTTTGAAGGGCGCGACTCACGGATTGATGGAATTTTTTTGAGGGATTACCATAAGGTACACAATTCCCTTCTGATGGTGTGCGACGCGGAAGAGGCCTAAATTTTTGTGTAACCAATATTAAACTCGTCTTTGGGGTAAATTCACTTAAGGAAGGAGTTAGAAAAAATCCTTGCCGAGTCGTAAATAAAGAAATTGTGGGTATGTGTGAAGACGCCTTGTCAGAATAAAAGGATTCAAGGACCGGCTTAAGGGTTTTTTCAATTTCGGTAAGAACCTGCTTTGTGGATAACCGCTGTGCCGGTGGTCTTAATAAAAATGTTTGTCCAAAGCGAATAGGGCTCAGCATTGTCATAATCATCCTCCTTCATAAGACAAGCATGTATCATACCATTTGCCGGATGGCATTCATAACCGTATGATGAAACTAGTGGTGTTGACGAGGGTATTTAATGGACAGCTTAAACCATTTAATCGTCTTACTGAGCGGGTGGATTGAAGGCTTTATTCATTCCCTGGGGTATCCAGGAGTGGTGATTTTAATGGCGTTGGAATCCTGTAATATCCCCATTCCCAGTGAAGTGATTTTGACGTTTGCAGGGCTTTTGGTTCATAAAGGAATTTTTAATTTCCATCTGGCAGCCTTGGCGGGTGCCGTCGGCTGTGTATTAGGCTCTATGCCTTCTTATGCCTTGGGAGCCTGGGGCGGGCGCCCTTTTTTGGAGAAACATGGCAAGTGGTTGCTTTTAACCACGCACGATTTGGAAGATGCCGAGCGCTGGGTAGCCAAGTATGGCGACTGGGCTTTTTTCTTTTGCCGGATGTTGCCCATCGTTCGCACGTTTATTTCATTGCCCGCAGGCATTTTAAGAGAGCGTTTCGGGCCGTTTGTTCTCTATACTTTTCTGGGCTCCTGGATTTGGAGCTATGCCCTGGTATGGGTGGGCGTCAAATTTGGCCAGCATACGGAAGTGTTTAAAAAAATATGGCATGACTTTGATGCGTTAATTATCGGGATTTGCCTGATTTTGGGTGTTTGGTATATCTATCACCACATCAAGCGGTTTCGGAAATCTTCGCCACCCTCTTCCAAAGTCGGTTAAAATACAGTAGGAAATAAGGTGGTTTTCATGTCTGAATACTGTTATGTGGTTATTTTGATCCCGGAAGAAGAAGGAGGCTTTAGCGTTGAAGTACCTTCTTTGCCCGGTTGTCATACGCAGGGAGAAACCATTGAAGAGGCGATGCTGCAAGCGCAGGATGCGATTCAATTATACGTTGATTATTTAAAAGAAGCCGGTAAGCCTATTCCGCCATCAGGCAGCCTAGAACCGATTATCCAGACCGTGAAAGTTAAGTCTTAATGCCCTATAAACCCAAGGAAGTCTTAAGAGTGCTTTTAAAACTAGGGTTTATTGAAAAACGTCAAACAGGGAGCCATATTGTTTTAGAACATCCTGATGGTAGATCAACCGTCGTTGCCTACCATGCAAAAACTCTAAAAAAAGGGACATTTAAGGGCATTTAAAGGACGCTGAATTAACAGAAGAAGATTTTCGGCAGTTACGTTAAATCTGTTACGGATTGTTAAGAATACCGCCACAAAGGTAGTGCATTTCTGCCTTTTTTTGGCTATGGTAATACGGAATCGAGGGGTTATTGCCAATGCAGACTTTACAGCCGTATTATAATCTTAATTTGTCGACATCAAGGAGCTTTGCTGTGCCTGTTACACCCAAGTTTGGTCGTGCGCTTTACCCATGGGAACGTCCCGGTTATACAGAGACTGTAAAAGATGCCCTGACCTTGCTGGGTAAAAAAAACCTGACCTTGATTGCCCACGGCAGCAGCTTTCCGGCTTATCCGGATGAGGATACCGGGTTTGGTTCACCGATGTCTCGGGGCGCCAAGCGGTTGATCCGGTTTTTGCATGGCCTGGGGTTTAACAGCGTCCAATTGGGGCCTGCCGGGATTACCAAAGCCATTGATGCTTCGCCTTATACGGGGACCAGTTTTTCAAACAACACGTTATTTATTGATTTAAAGCCCTTGGTCAATGATGCCAAGTGGGGAGGGATTTTAAGCCCACAGACCTATAAGCGGATCCTTGAAAACAACCCCAAAACAGACACGGATCGAACCGCATACAGCTATATTCATAAAGAGCAGGCTTTGGCACTGAAAGAAGCGTATGCCAATTTCATGGACAAACTTGCCAAGCAGGATCCGGTCATTCAAACGCTGAATACCAAATTTGAAGCCTTCAAAAAGGAAAGTCATGAGTGGCTGGATAGAGACGCCCTCTATGAAGCATTGAGCCAATATCATGGCAGTGATTATTTCCCTAACTGGGATAAAGCAAACGCCGATCTTGATAAGCATTTGTTTTGTCCCAGAACACCGGAAGAAACCAAGGCCGCAGAAATACGAATTGCCGAGGTGGGCGCCAATTACAAAGACGTGATTGAAAACTACAAGTTTTCACAATTTATTGCGGAAGAACAAATCAAGTCGATTGGCGAATACGCCAAGGCAAAAGGGATTAAATATTTTGCCGATCGCCAGGTGGCCTTTACCGACAGAGATTTATGGGCCTATCAGCCGGTCTTTATGAAGGACTATTACATGGGCGTGCCGCCGGATTATTACTCCAAAGAGGGTCAGGCCTGGGGCTTTCCAATGATGGATCCTGAAAAGATTACCAACCCGGATGGCTCATTAGGTGAAGGTGGCAAGCTACTCTACAACATGTTTCGAAAAATGTTCAAAGAAAATCCGGGCGGTGTGCGGATTGATCACTTTGTGGGTTTAGCGGACCCATGGGTATACCCCAAAGATGGTAAACCCACTGTTGCTGGGGGAGGAGCCCGTTTATACTCTTCTCCTGAACATCCGGTGTTGAAAAAATACGCGGTGATCACAAAAGACAATCTCAATATGGAAGTCTCTCCCGATAACGAAGAACGGGTGAAAGACCTGACTCCTCAACAAATTGAGCGCTATGCCAAAATAATCAAAATTATTTTGCAGGCTGCCAAAGACGAAGGCATGGATAAAAATGCCCTTATCTGTGAAGACTTGGGGACATTAACCACGCCCGTTCGCGAAATCTTTAAAACTTATGGTTTTAGCGGTCTGCGTGTCACTCAGTTTGTCAATCCGAAAGAAGAAGATAATATCTATCGCGGCAAAAATGTTGGCAAACAACATTGGATTATGATTGGCTCTCACGATTGTGATCCGCTGATCCGCTGGTGGGAAAAAATCAAAAGAGAAAGTTCGTTAAAAGATAACGCGATGATGCTGGTGGAAGATATTTACGATAATCCCGTGAATAAAGAAAAACTGGCCGAAAATGTAATCAAACAGCCCGAGCTTTTTAGAAAGCTGAAACTGGCCGAGTTGTTTACCAGCCCGGCTGAAAACATCCAGTTGATGTTTACCGATTTGTTCGGCATGAAAGAAACCTATAACATCCCAGGGACGATTGGTGATAACAACTGGAGTCTGCGGATTCCGACGGCTTTCAAGCGTTATTATCAAAAGCAGCTCCATCAACGTGAAGCACTGAATTTGCCCGATGTGTTGTTAACGGCGCTCAAAACGCGTGGTTTGGACAAAGCCAATCAGCCCTTGGTTCAAAAACTTGAAAAATACCAGCGACAACTTCAACGTTCCAGTTGGCTGGAAACTTTGGTTAACAAAATAAAAGCCCCCTTCAGAGCAAAATCTACGGTGTAGGGGCGCATTGCATGCGCCCGCTATATCTTTGCGAACACAGACAACAGAACGGGCGCATTGCAATGCGCCCCTACATGTAAACAAACATGTAAAAATCCCTCCCCGGGAAACCGGAGAGGGATTTTCGGATTTGAGACTTTACTCCTTCTTAACGAGGTTCGTCACATATTTGTCAGACAACCTAGACTGTTCGCATCAGTGCTAAAGCCCTATCGACTTCTAGTAGCTTCAATAAGCTGCTTTGCACATTGCTGGTTTCGATCTCGCTTAACACTGACCCGTCCGGGAGGTGATGACAATCAGTTGTTTCCTGGATGAGATGTGATTCACCGGGTTGAGAGGAGGAAAGATGCTGAAAATTAGGTTTCACCATCGAGAAGCTCCTCTCTAGAAACTGATTGGGACACTAAAAGTTATTAGGCGCCTTGAATCAGTTTTAGAGCGATATCGGGTGTTGCATTGGCTTGCGCTAACACAGTAGCTGCTGACTGCTGGATAATTTGTTCCTGCGTCAGAGCAGATGTAGCGGTTGCAATGTCAGTATCTTGAATCGTTGAACGAGCAGCGGTATAGTTTTGATTCAACGATTGCAGGTTAGCTAAAGCAGCTGTCAGTCTGTTTTGGTCAGCCCCTAACGTTGCTCGTTGGGTCGACACGTTGTTGATAGCCGTATCTACCCGTTGCAAAAATGCTCTGGCTAAGCTGTTTGTGGTGACGTTGATAGAACCTAAACCGAGTTTAGCGGTTCCACCGCCGCCCAAAGCAGCCCCAATATCCAGGGTGTTGGTCGATTGTGTGCTATTAGCGCCCAATTGAATATAATAGTGGGCAGCCACACTGGAACCCAACAAACTGGCACCGTTGAATGTGGTTGATTTGGAAATTTGGTTAATCTCGTTGGCTAAGGCAGTAATTTCATCGCTGATTGCGGTGCGGTCAGCGGTACTGTTATCGTCGTTGGCGGCCTCTACGGTTAGGCTGACGATCTGCTGTAGGTTGTTTTGAATAACGCCTAAAGCACCATCAGCAATTTGAAGGGCATTTGTCCCTTCCGCTACGTTTTGTTCGGCTTGTGCTGTACCACTCACCTGTGTAGATAATCCGTTTGCAATATACAAACCAGCCGGATCATCTGCTGCACTGTTGATGCGCAGACCGGTTGCTAATTGTTCAAGCGTATTATTCGCATTGTTGGTACTGGTTTGCAAGCTTTCTTGCGCCTGCAAAGAAGAAACGTTTGTGTTGATAGAGAGCATAACGGTGTCTCCTTACATTAACTACATTCATCCGTGAAAAAAACCATGCCAGCGCAGCACAAAACCCGCAGCTTTTAAAACCTGCCATTTGCATGGCAACAATAAAGCTGTTTGGAATTTATCCAACGCCGATTGGCCGAATATTTGATATCCACCTCGTTAATGAATATCGTTAATCTTTCTTTCGACCAAACTTTACGAAAATGTAGTCTTTTTGGAGGAGAAATGTAAAAAAACTTTACAAATAATTGAAGAGGCTCACTGAGAGGGCCTTTCTGAGGTAAGAATTTGTGCACATAGCGAACAACAGGTGTTTCTGTGCTATCATTCAAAGACTTTTGGCAGAGCCGTCGAGGATTACCGTGTCTCTTAAAAGCTGGTTTGAAACCAAACGCCAAGCCAAAGTCGCCCTGGATCCCCAAGGGGTAAACCAGAATCTCAGTGATGAGGACTTTGAGCGCCTCTGGGTTCAGTGCTATAACTGCTCAGAGCGGCTCCCCAAGAAGCAGGTGGAAGAAAACCTGATGGTCTGCCTGGCGTGCGGCTATCATTTCCGAATTAACGCCCACCTCCGTATTGAGCAGCTAACCGACAGTTTTACGGAAATGGATGCACACTTAACCCCGCAAGATCCTCTGGGCTTTCATGATACGGAATCCTACAGTCAAAAAACGGCCAAGGCCCGGGAAAAATCCGGTCTTTCCGAAGCCATTGTCACTGGGATTGCCAAGGCCAACGATGTAGAGTTTGCCTTGGGTGTCATGGATTTTGCTTATCTAGGGGGCAGCATGGGGAGTGTGGTGGGTGAAAAAATTACGCGCCTCATTGAAAAAGCCCTTGAAAAGCATCTGGCTGTGGTATTGGTTTCCTCTTCCGGCGGAGCCCGTATGCAAGAAGGCACTTTTAGCCTGATGCAAATGGTAAAGACCGGGGCAGCCCTGGCAAAACTGCATGAAGCCGGTCTTTTATATATCTCTTTGTTGACTGAACCTACCTTTGGTGGCGTGACGGCTAGCTACGGCATGCTGGGCGATATTTTAATTGCGGAAGAGGGTGCCAGAATTGGCTTTGCCGGTCGGCGTGTGATTGAACAGACGATTCGCCAGAAGCTCCCCCCGGATTTTCAAACCGCAGAGTATTTAATGAAATATGGTCAACTGGATATGGTCGTTCATCGTCACAAGCTTAAAAATACGATTGCGGACCTTATTAGTCTGCATCAAAAATCAGTTGCTCTGGCGGGCCCTTTTTCACTACGACAGGCGGCAAGTAGTGTATGACGCCACAAAGTTTTGAACCCTTCGAATTTGAGAAGCCCCTTTTTACCATACAGGAGAAAATACAGGACCTTATGCGAGTCAGTAACGAAACCGGCATCGATTTAAAAGCGGAGATTGACAATCTTACCATTCAGGCTGAGTCCTACCGCGAGCAGTTATATAAAAATCTGCATCCCAAGGAAAAAATCCAGATTGCCCGTCACGCGCAGCGTCCCAACACACTGGAAATTATTCAGCAGTTAAGCCCTGATACTTGGTATGAACTGCACGGGGACCGTTCCGGACAAGACGATCAGGCCATTGTGGGAGGCATTATCGGGTTTATGGATAGGCCGGTGATGGTCATTGGTACCCAAAAAGGGCATACGATGAAAGAAAACCTGTCGCGTAACTTCGGGATGCCTAACCCCGAAGGGTATCGCAAGGCACTGAGGCTTTTTCATCACGCCAATAAATTTGGAATGCCCATTGTCACGTTTGTGGATACGCCTGGTGCTTATCCTGGCATCGCCGGGGAACAGCATGGCATTGGCATTGCCATTGCCCAAAACATTCGAGAATTGGCCCGCTTGCGTGTGCCCGTGATTTCCGTGGTAACCGGTGAAGGATGCTCTGGCGGGGCGCTTGGTATTGGGGTGTGCAACGAGATTTATATGCTGGAGCATGCGGTCTATACGGTTATTTCCCCCGAAGGTTGTGCTTCTATCCTGTGGCGAAGTGCTGAGCATGCCACTCAGGCAGCTGAATCCTTGAAAATCACGGCCCAGGATTTACTCTCATTCGGGATGATTGAAGGCATTATTCCTGAGCCTTTGGGCGGTGCCCATTATGACCCACAAGCAGCGATTGAGGCTATTCGTACCAGTTTGACCGCATCTCTTACCCATTTATTGCAACTGTCCCCTGAAGAGTTGGTAGAGCAACGCTACCAAAAATTCCGAAAAATCGGCGCGTTTCAGGATGTCCAACTCTCTCAAGTACAGGCCTGAGTCACTTTTGTCATTCCCGCGAAGGCGGGAATCCAGAAGAACCAACCAATTAAGCAGAGCTACAGATTGCCAGTTTCCCCCAAAATATCGGTCTTCCTGGATTCCCGCCTTCGCGGGAATGACAAATATAGATTAGGTTGCAGATAGCCAGGAGTATTCCGGCAAATCGATGCTGGCAGATAGAACTTTGGTATTGCAATTTAAAAACTTAAGAATGGTTTGCGAAGACCCGGTAATTAAGCAGCCAAACCCCTTATGGCTGGTATGAAAAAAAGATCTTAAACGCTTCAGCGTACACATATCAAAGCCGGCACGGGCCAATTCTGCCAGGATTTCTTTGCTGTTGGCGCCTTTAAATTCCAAGTAAGCCCGCCGTCGCTTGTGAGGATGATCACGCATCAATTGATCCAGTGCTTCGGCGTTGATGTGGCAGGCAATTTCAGATGGACGTTTCTCGGAAATAAAAGAAAGACCGGAATTTTTTCTGGAGCGCATACTCTCTCCCCCTATTTTCTGGCTAACCTTTATTGACAATGCATAATATACCCCAAACTGCCCTGCTTTTAAACCCCCCAGTTAGCGGCTGCTGACCTTCCAGGCAGGGGACGCAGGGTCGTTTTGAACATCAACTTCTGCGGCTTGCAGGCCAGAGAGCACAAAATTTGCAAACCGGCCGGCCTCACTGTCGGGATCCAGAGAGAGGGTTTTGGTGAAATTAGCCTTGGCTGCTTCAATTCCATCTACCTGCAAATAACAATTGGCAATATTGCAATAAGTCCAGGCATCATTAGGCTCAAACTGGAGTTGTTGTTGATATTGCTCAATCGCTTTTTCCCAGGCTTCCATCTTAGAATAGAGGCGTGCCAGGTTTTGAAATGCGCGCCGATCTTCGGGGGCAATCTCCGTGATTTGTTTAAAATAATGCTCGGCTTCAACCAAATTGTTGGCACTTTCGCATTCATGGGCCAAGTTAAAATAGGGGTTAATCAGGCTAGAATCTTCGTTTATTGCCGTTTTCCACCATTGGTAGGCTTTTTCTCGTTCTTCAAGCAGGGCAAAACAAATACCAATTTCTGTGGCACAAAGGGCTTTCTCGCGGGGCGAGACATCTCGCATGGTTTCCCAGGCGCATTTTAAAATTTGAAGGGCTGACAGATAGCTTTTTTTGCGCTTTTGGAGCTGTCCCAGTTCCAACTGGGCCAAGAAAAACTGCGGGTTTTGGTAGATGAGCGCCGATAAAAGGGTTTCCTGGTGCTCTAAATCTTCAGGAAACAGACATGCCTCGCGAAACTGTTTCAACTCATCCAGACTGGTAAAAATAAACTGTTTCTCCAGTTGAGACCAATAGACCATAACTTTTTCAGGATGTGTGATGCTGGTTAATTGGCAACATAGCCAACGCGTCATAAACTTGAACGCCGTCCAGTCCGGTGTAAAGTTATCTATGGTGGCATTGGGTTGTGTAAAATCGGTAAAGACATAACAGACGTTCAGAAGCGTTTCTTGTCGTTCGGTATCTGTCAAGCTGATTCTCAGTTCGATTTTTTTCAACTGTTCCCTCTCATCCAATACAGGTGTCAGTTGACCAAACAATACTATTTTAGGGCTTTTTTCCAGCCGGGGCTCATTCAGTGACGTTTGCAGCTGGATGGGTGTAAAATACTTCAGCATCTGGCTGACACTGAAGATAAACAACTGCTCAAACTCATGCAAAGCCTCGGCAGGATGCATCTTGTCAAACGCAAGACATAGTATGCCGACAGGTTGATCCGATAAATTCATGACATAGCTTACCGATTTGACGTCCTATAAAGAGTTATCGTCATTGAACTTAAAAAGTTTAAGGGAACCTGAAGAGGCCCGGCTCAAAATACGCCCTCGATTATCAATAAATGCCGATACCCCTGTATTGGTGACCAGAATAAGCGGGGTATGGGTTTCTGCCGCCCGGATTTGATTAATGGCCAGAAACTGCTGTTCCAGCATTGGATGCTGATGATACCACCCCAGATTGCTGAAAGTCACCAATAATTGTACCCCTTCATGTCGATAGTGTTGGGTCAGCGTGGGATACAAGGCCTCAAAACAGATCAGCGGCCCTATTTTAAAGCCTGCTAGGGTGAGGGGTGACTGATCCCAAGAGCCGGTCTGAAACCCGAGGCTGTACTCAATGCCAAAGGGTTTAAGCCATGCCTGCATCCACGCATCCGGAATAAAGGGGGTGGTTTCCCCAAAAGGAACCAAAATTCTTTTAGCCATATACTGCGGGGGCTTTTGCTTTTGAAAAAGCAGCGCACCATTATAATAATGGCGATCGACCGCATAAATTCCGCCAGCCAAGAGGGGAATTGGCGTTTGAAACGGCCAATATTTTGTAAGCACGCCTTCAGGCAATAAAATCAGCTTCGTTTGCGGATACTGCCTTAGCGCCTTTTGAATCAAAGTCTGGTAATAGGCGTTTCGGTCGTTTTGATTCAGATAAAGCCGTTCGGCTTCAATGCTTAGGTTGCCTTGAATCGCCATGGGCTGTAGGGTTTGGTAAAGCCGGTTATTGTTATGAAGGGGAAAATAGGCATTCAGGATAAAAAAGAGTAGGATGCCTGTTAACCCCACCCGGGGCTGTAAGGTGAGCCGATTCCCGATCGAGGGAATCGGCTCACCTAACAGCCCCTCCCTCCCCAGCGGAGCTGGAGAGGGGTCTTTATCATTACCCTCTCCAGCTCCGCTGGGGAGGGAGCAGCCCTTGGCGAACGGAGTGAGCTTAGGGATGCGGGTGGGGTAACGCAGTACAATCAAGACATTCACCATTATCATCAGGCTTTCAAATCCCCAGAACGTCAAACGAAAAACCGCGTCTCGACAGGCAGGCACCCCTGCCTGTGTGTAGGTTAAAAATCCCCATGGCAAGCCCAGAGGCTGCTGGTTTAAAAACCATATGCCCAACACCCACCATACGGGTGCTAAAAGCAGGCCTCGTTTTCCCAGTTTGCGGTAGCAGGCATATACGGCAAGCCAAATAATAGCCAGGATAATCGTCTGACTTCCCATAGCCATTCCCCAAGCCAGGGCCGTGGCCAATGGACTGGTAACCATTGAAAATCCCATCCAGGTTAAAGGGTGAAGTCCCCAAAACCACCAGAAAAGAATGCCATAATACACACCGCCCAGAACCAACCCCTGACAAAATGCTTGGGTATAGCTTTCACATCGGGTCAAGGCATAAAGAGCCGGCACCAAACCTATCCAAGCCAATGGCCAAAGTCCGATACCTGGAACGGACAGCCCCAGAAGGACCCCACTGAGAAGGGCAAGCTGCACCGATTTGAAATAGGGCCGTATAATGGAAACCATGAGAATCCTTGGGATTGATCCTGGACTGGAACGGGTGGGGTTTGGTGTGATTGAACAAGACCCTCATCAACACTACCATGCCTTGGATTGGGGAATCATCCGCACCTCGCAAAAAGATTCGGAGGCCAGTCGCCTAGCCCAGTTGCAAGAGGCAATGCAAGAGCTGATTCGCCAAACCAAACCCGATATGGCCTCCATTGAGAAGCTGTTCTTTTTTCGAAACGCTAAAACCCTTATGCCGGTTAGCCAAGCCCGAGGCGTCATTCTGGTGACGTTTTATCAGGCCGGGTTATCGTATGTAGAATACACCCCAATGCAGGTGAAACTCAACATGACGGGTTATGGCCGATCTTCAAAAACCGACATCCAGCAGATGGTTCAACAGCTTCTCAACATGGAAGAACCGGTTAAATCCGATGATGCCGCCGATGCCTTGGCGATTGCCCTTTCTTGCGCCTTTGAGCAGCAATCCACCTCTTTACTGGCTGCGCGGTTTTAGCTAGCATGTAAAAAACGAGGAGGCAGTGATGGCAGACGCATTAAGAATTGCAATATTAGGGGCTGGTGGCTTAGGCAAAGGCATGTTGAGCCGTGTGGCGCTGGCGCCGGACTTTAAGACAGTCGCTATCGTAGATAGAGATGCCTATGTGTTTGATGCCGAGGGTATTGCCGAGGATTCGATCTACGGTGTTACTCATCTCAAAGATCACGCGGACAGTATTGAGTCGTCAGAGCCGATTTTAAATCTGTTTAAAACCCATGCCGATGACATCGACGTGGTTTTTGTAGCGCTCCCCAATTTACCCGTGGATTTTATCCCGGGTGTGGCCCAGCAAATTGCGACACAAACCCGGTTTAAAGGCGTGATAGTAGATGCCTTAAAACGTACCCGAGCTGTGGAAGCCATGATGGCGCTTGACGAAACCTTGCAGAAGGCCGGGATTTTATATATTACTGGTGCAGGCGCCACTCCTGGATTTTTAAGCACGATTGCCGCAGTCGCAGCTCAGTCTTTTGTGGAAGTGACCCATGTCGATATTCGCTTTGGCGTGGGGATTGCCAATTGGTGCGGATATCGCGCGACGATTCGAGAAGATTTTATTCACCTGGCCGGTTTTGACGCCGAAAAAGTGGCCCACATGACCGATACCGAGATTGAGGCCGAATTGGAAAAGCGAAACGGCCTATTGGAACTGAATAACATGGAACACGCCGATGATATTATTCTGGAACTCGCCGGCATTTGCCGCCGTGATCAAGTAACCGTCGGGGGCATCGTGGATACCCGCAATGCCAAAAAACCCATCAGTACCCAAGTCACCATCACCGGTCTTACCACGCTGGGTGTGGAAGCCTCTCATGTGATGACCTTAAGCGACGACACCACCATGGTCGATAACGTCTGCGGCCCCGCTCTCGGCTTCCTGCGCCAAGGCATTCGGATGCAGCACCATGGCCAGTCGGGCGTTTTGACCTCAGCAAATTTGATGCCTCGTGGGCCTTTACAGCCTGCTTTAGTCCCTGTCCCTACCAGTCTTTAACCTCGTAAAAAATGGGGCAGAGTTATGTTGAGTATTTCTAATAGGTATTCTCAACTTCAACCGAAGGTCATGTTTGGCGAAAAGAAAAAATTTCCTTCTGGTGTTCACATCCGTTGGATGATACGAAGGGATATGCCTGAAGTGATGAGAACTGAACGGGCCAGTTTTGAACATGCCTGGACAGAAGACGATTTTCTGCGCTGCTTAAGACAACGCAATTGTATTGGTATGGTTGCCGAAGAGAATGATGTCGTTGCCGGGTTCATGATTTATGAACTCCATAAAACCAGACTGAACGTTTTAAATTTTGCAGTTCATCCCGGTGTTCGCCGCATGGGAGTCGGGGGCATGCTGGTGGCAAAATTGATTTACAAGTTAGTCTCTCACCATCGTCAAAAGATTACTTTAGCGGTTCGCGAAAGAAATTTGGCTGCCCAAATGTTCTTTAGATCTCAGGGTTTCATAGCTACAAAATTGCTTCGAAATTATTACGAAGACAGTGGAGAAGATGCCTATCTCATGGAGTACCGTGCACCAGACTATTCTGAATTAGACGATCCCCGTGCCCTTGTCAATCGGATCTCGAAATATGTATAGAGGGTGAGTCATTCATGGTTCTTATTAAAGATAACTATTCTCGACTGCAGGCTCAAATCAGGTTTGGACGCGATTGGTATTATATTTTAAAAAAAAGGGAAGAAAAAAAAACACAGGCACCGATCCTCATTGCAAGGCCAAGTTCGTTCTGTATAAAGGATAAGGTTCAGGTCCGCATAGGCTGGCTGGCATCAAGGGATATGCCTGAAGTTATGAGAGTTGAACGGGCCAGTTTTGAAAACGCCTGGACAAAAGACGATTTTCTGCGCTGCTTAAGACAGCGCAACGCTATCGGCTTTGTAGCGGAATCCAATAATAACATTGTTGGTTTTCTGATTTATGAACTACATAGAACTAGGTTGCACATCTTAAACTTTGCGGTTCATCCAGCTGCTCGTCGCTTAGGAGTGGGTCAGCAACTGATAGAACTATTGATTCACAGACTACATGGTCACTATCGGGAAAAGATTACTTTAGCAGTTCGCGAAAGAAATCTGGCTGCCCAAAAATTCTTCAGGGCGATGGGTTTCAAGGCCATAAAATTACTGCGACATTATTACGAGGACAGTGGAGAAGATGCCTATCAAATGGAGTACCGTGCCGGAAATGATCCTGATTGGTATCAGAGACTACCTTTTCAAGTCCGTATGGACCAAGAGTAGTCTTATGGAGATTGATCGATTTTGAAGACACTTTTCATCACCGGTACTGACACAGATGTGGGCAAAACATGGGTTTCTGCTGCCATGGCGAAAGAGGGCCTGGCGAAGGGGCTTTCGGTGGGGTATTACAAGCCGATTCAAACCGGCGCTCCGCCAGGGGATTGTGATTTTATAGAAACTGCCTTAAACGGCCAAGTGCCGGTGTTTAATCGCTACTGCTTTGAACCCCCAGTGACACCTTCTGTTGCCGATACCGAAGGGATTATTCGGATGCAGACGATTGCAGATGATATCAAAACTTACGAAAAGCAATTTGATCTGTTGTTAGTAGAGGGTGCAGGGGGGCTAATGGTCCCCATTACGCCGGATAAACTGATGATTGATTTGATTCAGATGCTTTCAATGCCGGTTGTGTTGGTGGCTCATAGCCAGTTGGGAACGATTAATCACACGCTGCTTTCTGTCGAAGCTCTGCTCCATCGAAATATTCCTATAGAAAAGATTGTACTGAATTTTTACCCGGCGTCTCTTCAAGACGCGCCGCTGTGTGTTCAAACCCTGCTTTCCACTTTGAAAAAGTATCTGCCTGATAATATTGCTATTTCAGTATAATATGGGCTTATGACGATTGAGGCCGAGGTGCAGGTTAAAGCTATCCCGATGCGGGACCGGATGCAGCAGAAGGTTCTGTTTCTGGATGGGGCCATGGGGACCAATATCCAGACGTATGAGCCGACCCTGGAGGACTTTGCCGGTAAGGAAGGCTGTAACGATTATCTTTCCTATACGCGGCCGGATATCATCACCGAGATTCATCTGTCTTTTCTGAAAGCCGGAACCGATGCCCTGGAGACCAATACGTTTGGCTCAAATCGCATCAAGCTGGAAGAAT
>Ga0206873_1081_pt1 | contig 30773 bp, 26 predicted proteins | sample Alteio_BWOrgCont_11_FD_152631 | JGI IMG/M metagenome (GOLD analysis project Ga0206873, IMG submission 152631) | Enriched cells from forest soil in Barre Woods Harvard Forest LTER site, Petersham, Massachusetts, United States -... | ecosystem: Environmental > Terrestrial > Soil > Temperate forest >...
CGAAGCAGTCTTGCCCATTAGTAAGATTGCTTCGCAGAGCCGTGCAATGACGAACCTTCAAAGCCCTTTAGGGTTTAGGCTGATAAGTGCAAACGGAAACACTACTTAATAACCGATTTCTTTCCTGTTAATCAATATTTTCGTACCTTTACACCATATAAACCAATCTTTTATCAAAATGATTTTAATATCTTTCACACTTGCATTGATTGCAATAGTATTTGGAGCGAAGTTACTTGCCCAATCTCAAAAAGAAAGTTTAGGAGCACTTTACAAATACCTCTCCTGGTTTATTATGATTATGGGATTTCTTGTTTTACTATGCGACGGAGCGCGGGCGCTTATGCGTTGCTGCCATAGGGGAGATGGAATGATGAGCAGAGAATGCATTATGATTGACGGAGGTGGTATGATGAGAGGTGGTGGAATGTACATGTATCATAACCATTGTGGTATGAATAATGAAGGCAACTGTTGTGGTGGAATGATGAATTGCGATGATAAAAATAGCAGTTCTAATGGAATGGGTGGCAATGGCAGTTGTTCCGATGGAATGAAATGCAAGGAAGGAAAAGAAGCGGGTTCATGCACCATGGGTGGTATGAAATGCAAAATGGATAGCACTAAAACAGATAAGAAGTAACAAGAGTTTTGTTGTGCTGAGGAACGAAGCACTTTCTGTATCATTGAGATTCTTCACTCCGTTCAGAATGACAACGTCACTTAGTATAATATAAGTAAACCCACAATTATAGTTGTGGGTTTTTTAATTAAGCCCTGCGCTTATTACCGCCACCCCTCGATGATTGTAAGTCGATAGGTGTAAGGCTAACATTTTTGGCTGCAACGCTACCTGCATTAAGGGCGCGTCTCTTTGCTTTACGGTATAGGTAATTGCCTTTCACCTTACGTGCAAAGCGTGAAAGGTTGGTATCGGGGTGGGTAACTATCCGGCGGATATTGAAAGTGTCTTCATGTATAGCCAGCGGGCCTGCAAAAGTGGCAATGCCATATTTGAATCCTGCCCGTTTAACTAATTCTTTCACCGTTTCATTTACCGAGCCGTATGGATATGCAAAGGCGCTGACTTTTTTACCAAGAATATTTTCAAGCGTATCCCTTGAGCCTTCTATTTCCTGTTTGGCTTCTGCAACTTTTACCTTGGTAAGGTCAACATGGTTCATAGTGTGGGCGCCAAATTCAATGCCATATTTGCTCATTTCTAAAATCTGCGCTCTTTCAAGCAGGGGAAAGGTTCTTCCTTCATCTAAATAATCCCAGGTGTTTTCCTTTTTACCCGTAACCATGAATATTACTGCTTTAAAGTTGAACTTCTTAAGGAGTGGAAACAGGAGGGTATAATTATCTTCATAACCATCATCAAAAGTCAGGATAACATACTTTTTATCCTTGTCGAAACGGTTAATCATGGAGAGATCTTCAAAAGAAATGGGAGTATAATTATTTTTATGCAGGTATTCCAGATGGGTCTCTAATTGCTTGGTGGTGACATATGTACCGTGTTTCCCCGCAAGTGAAGGATCGTTGATTACACGATGATACAACAGTACAGGTATTTCATATTTTTCCCTGGAGTAAATGCTTTGATAAATATATTCTATACGGTCAGTAATCTTGTCCAGGTTGAAAGAATCGGAAACAGATGTATAAAGTTTTTCAGGGATTTTTCCCATCTGTAAGCCGGCCGCAATATCATGTCCAAGGCGGGACGTGTCCCAAGAACCGGATTCAGAAATATCTCCGAAATTACTCCTCAAGACAGTTTCATAGTTGTCAGTAGTTACCAATCCTTCATAGGTGGCTTCTCCAAAAGCTATGGTGGGTTTGCCCATCATAAGGCTTTCAATGGCAACCCTGCCGCTACCTATCACTACCGATGAATTGGCAATTTGATCGCTCACCTTCCCTACAAAGCCCGATAAAGAAACCCTGTCACCGAATTTTTTAAATCTTTCGGGTATTACCATACCCCCCACCACATTGATTTTTATAGTAGAATCAATAGGGTTTTTGACGCAAATTTCTTCCAGCACTTTGTATGCCACGTCGCCTTTGGGCCCGGATAGTCTTCCGATTATAGAAACAGTAGGCACGGGAGGTTTAGCGGGGACATGAACGGGGCTATACCTGCTGCTATCAACGCCATTTCTAAGGATTTCAATCTTATTTTCGTCCCAATGAAGCTCTTTTATAATCTGGTCTCTTACATTCTCACATATGGCAAGACTGTATTCACCATAAGCCGGAAATAATTTTTTACTTAAATGAACGTGGTGATGGCCATGAGCAGTATATATCATAGGTACTCCGCAAAGCCTTGAAGCAATATAAGCGAGCTTGCAAGACACGCGTGAATGGGCGTGTATTACCATAATATTGTTCCCGCGAATGATACGGACAAGCTTAATAAGATGTTTTACCTGGAGATAAAATTTTCTTTTGTTCAGGGGCAATGAAATATATTTTGCACGGGTAGGTACGGTAAGCGTATCGGAAACAATAAATACATTATGCCCTCTGTCAATGAGCTTATCGCTGATAGAAGCCGCATACACTTCGGCTCCTGTAACCTCCACTTGTGATAGTACCATTAAAATATTCATCCTCTTCTGCTTATAGACAATAACCCACTATGGGGGAAATTATTATATGTTGGCTTATATTTTTTTACAGTTGTTATTTCTGTTCTGTCGAATAATTATACCTTTCAGTCTTATTCAGGGCCTAAATTTATGAAATTCCCCTAACTTATATGTTAATTCATCGGTAAAACCCCAAAAAGGCCTGTTAAACAGGCATATTTTAGTATGAAGTGCGGAATTGGTATGGCTTGTTCTCCCCGGAAGCATATTGGCATTTTTCCGTAAGTTTGTATCAATAGTATAAGGATAAAGAAGAAGAAAGATGTTTGAAAATAAGTACCAGCCTTTAGCTCCCCCTAAGGTCTTTATGAACCGGCTAATGAAAATGGCTTCTATAGCCTTTTTAGCTACTATGGTTTGTTTACTTATTGGGATATTAGGCTATCATTACATTGCCCACTTAGCTTGGATTGATGCTCTCCACAATGCTTCCATGATATTATCAGGCATGGGGCCTGTTGCCAACATCGACAATGTTGCAGGCAAACTTTTTTCATCCGCTTATGCTTTATTTAGTGGGGTGGCTTTTATTACCAATATAGGTATATTTTTGTCTCCCGTAGTACATCGATTTCTACATAAAATCCATATAAAAGACCCAAATTAGAAAACATGAAATACACCAAGATTCCTTCCAAATTATTTATAGATAATCGCAAGCGCTTTGCAAAAGAATTAAAATCAGATTCTATTGCAGTATTCAATTCTAACGACATTATGCCTGCTAATGCCGATGGCAGTATGGGGTTCATTCAGAACAGCGACCTATTCTATCTCTCGGGTATTGATCAGGAAGAAAGCATACTCCTGCTTTATCCCGATGCGAAGGATAATTCCATGAAGGAAATACTTTTTCTGCGTGAGACCAATCCGCATATAGCTGTATGGGAAGGACATAAATACACCAAGGAAGAAGCCCGCGATACTTCCGGCATACAAGAAGTGCGCTGGCTTTCGGAATTCCCTGCCACTTTCAGGTTGCTCATGTCCCAATGCAAAAGGGTGTATTTAAATACCAATGAACACACCCGTGCCGTAGTGGAAGTAGAAACAAGAGAAGCGCGTTTTGTAAAGTGGTGCATGGAGAAGTATCCTGTGCATCGCTACGAAAGAAGCGCCCCCATTATGCATAAGCTCAGGTCTATAAAATCGGATATTGAAATTGACCTCATAAAACACGCCTGTTCTATAACGGAAAAAGGATTCCGCAGGATATTGCCATTCATTAAGCCGGGAGTATGGGAATATGAAATTGAAGCTGAACTGATTCATGAATTCGTTCGGAACCGCTCGGGCAGATTTGCTTATGCGCCCATCATTGCTTCAGGAGGCGATAGTTGTGTACTCCACTACGTTACTAATAATAAGCAATGCAAAAACGGGGATGTTATTTTGCTTGATGTTGCAGCCGAATATGCCAACTACAATTCTGATATGACAAGAGTAGTTCCGGTAAACGGCAAATTTACCAAGAGACAAAAGGATGTGTACAATGCAGTGCTACGGGTGAAACGGGCTGCGACTAAAATGCTGGTAAAAGGAAATAATTTCGCGAAATATAATGCTGCCGTAGGTGAATTAGTACAGGAAGAATTGATAAAACTACATGTGCTGAAACTATCAGATGTAAAGAAACAAGACCCTAAAAATCCTTTGTATAAAAAATATTTCATGCACGGCACTTCACATTTTCTAGGTCTCGATGTGCACGACGTAGGCTCATTCCAGGCGCCCATGCAAGCGGGGAATGTATTTACGTGCGAGCCGGGCATCTATATACCTCAAGAAAGACTGGGGGTCCGCATTGAAGATAATATCCTGATTACCGAAAAAGGCAATGTTAACATGATGGAAAATATCCCTATTGAAGCGGACGAAATTGAGGAACTAATGTCAATTTGATAATGAAAAGTCATATTAATAAGGATATTCTAAATCAACAACGTCATTGCGAGGAACGAAGCAGTCTCACCCAACATATTTTTAGCAAGACTGCTTCGTTCCTCGCAGTGACGATTGGGCTTTCCATTTATAATTATTATTCATGATAGGCTTTGCAACATTTAAGAACGCGCGGATACGATACTCCGATGAAGGCAAGGGGAGAGCCATAGTATTGGTTCATGGCTTCCCGGAAAACCTTCAGATTTGGGAAGAATTTTCGGCGGATTTATCTAAACACTTCCGGGTAATAGCTATTGATTTACCCGGTTTCGGAGAAAGCGAAAGTATAGGCTATGTTCACTCTATGGAGCTAATGGCTCAATGTGTGCATGAAGTAATGCGCCACCTCAATCTGCGCCGGTATATTTTGGTGGGGCACTCTATGGGTGGCTATGTCGGCCTTGCTTTCGCTGAACTTTATCCCGATAACCTGAGGGGCTTGGTATTGTTTCATTCTTCATCGTATAAAGACTCCGATGAAAAGAAAGCTGACCGTGAACGCAGTATTGAAACAATAAAAAAACATAGGAAAACTTTCCTGAAAGCTTTTACTGCTAAACTATTTTGGAAGGAAAGAGACAAACACCTTAAAAGACTAAGGAAGATCGTGGCTGATACCTCCGCAAGAGCTCTGGTAGCTGCCACCGAAGGAATGAGAAATAGGAAAGACCGTGAAATTATTTTGCAATTTGCACAATATCCTGTACTATTTATCTACGGAAAAAAAGATAAAGTCTTTAATTGGGAGACTATGTTGCCTCAAACAGAGGCCCCGAAAGATAAAGAAGTTGTCTTACTTGAAGATGCAGGACACATGGGTTTTTATGAAGCTAAAGAAGAAACCCTGAATGCCATTATAAAATTTGCTAACAGGTGTTTTAGGATGAAGGTGGAGTGAGACAATTACTTTTTATGTAAGGGTCGCCCCGATGGGGCTCGGAATGGTTGGGGTAAGCTGGTTTTTCTACCAAACGATAGTCCCGACGGGACTTAAATACCCCGGAGGGGTTACCGTTTGGTAGTGGTAATACAAGAATAAACAAAAGCATAATAAGCCCCATCGGGGCGATACATTTTCCCAAACTCAAGTTATTATAAAATTAGCTAACAGGTGTTTCAGGATGAAGGTGGATGCAATTACTTTGCCTGTGCACAGAAGGGGATCCCTATTTTCTATCCTTTTGGATGGGTCCCGAAACAGGATGACGTTTTGAAAAGCGGTAAACAAAAGTTAATGATGCTCCAAGGTTGCTAAAACCAATATTAATACTATGTGAAGTTGACTTTGAATAATCCGGGTAGAGGGATGAAATGCTTGTTTCACTCGAAGTGTAAGTTGAATAAGAATAAGATATGTTGGGATCTATCTCAGCATCTACATAAAATGACTTACTAAGAGAATATCTTGCGCCTAAGACAACTCCAATAAAAGGAGAATAATCGGTTCCTTGATACTTATAAGTGGAAGCGGAAACTAGTACCATACCATTACCAGCATAGGAATTACTGGTATTATCTGTATAAGTTAATCCTGATCCCACAATAATTCCGTCAAGAAAATCGAATCTTGGTGTTATCTTAATAATCTTTATTATACCTAATTTCAATGACAGACTTATGTTAAAGTCTTTACCACTTCCGTTAGTAGTGCCGTTTCCATTACCGGTATCGATGTTTGTGCTAGAAGGATTTGAAAAACTTATTGAGGCAATAGAAATGCGAAAGAGTGTTGTGGGTTTACCCCATTGATATTCTATATTAAAACTACTAAGATTATTAAACCCAACGCCAAATTCCCTGACGTGTGTACTATCAGTTTGAGCCTTTATGCCCGTATATGAAAAACAGGCTATGACAACACATAAGGCAGTAACGAATCGTATTTTCATAAGATAATAATTAGAAAATCATAATTTGTACTTTTGCAAAAGTAAAAAACTTTAGCTAAATACTTTCTTATTATGAATTAACCTAAAAATAATTATGAAAATATTTTATGATATTTAATTCTACGCCGATTTTTTCCGTTCAGGAAAAAGGCCATGAATCTTTAACGAAAGACTCATAAATAATATTTTGGTATGAGCGTTTCGTTCAATAGCGTAATAAGCATTGTTGAGTTCTTCCACAATCAATGCGCCGTTTTCATAATTAATAAAAGGCGAAAACTTATTTAGAAAATCCTCATCAGCGGGATTGATATTGGAATGATAATTTAATCCCATCAAAATACTTTGACGTATTGTTTTAATGGCAAAAGCCAAAAATTGTTTTTGCTTTTCTCTGCCTGCGGTAGCTATTTCAGCAATCCATTCCGAGAGTTTCACCCCGTCCAGGTTAAGGCATACGCGCATCCATTGCTGAAAACGTTTCATGTTGAATTCGGCATCCACTTCACCTTTCACCATCATTTGCGCGAGCCTGTAGTTACCTTCGCATGATTTAGCAATTGCGATAGCAGCTTCTTGTGAAAGCCCTTGCCGTTGCATCAAGGCTTCCGTCAGTTCGTTTTCCTCGCAACGTAAAACCTTCGTCAGTTGTGTGCGTGAAAGTATGGTGGCAATCATCTGGCTGCTTTCAGAAACAAGGATAAATAAAGTTTTATCGGGCGGCTCTTCAAAAATTTTCAGCAGTTTATTGGCTGTCGAAATGTTCATTTTTTCCGGCATCCATATTATCATGGTCTTGTATGAGCCTTCCATTGCCATCAGGCTCATTTTATGTAAAATGTCTTTACTTTCTTCGACAGCTATGGTGGGTTGTTTGTTCTCAGCGCCCACAAAGTCCATCCAATCGGCAAGCGATAAATAAGGATCATTCAGAAAGGCTTCTGTCCACTCGCGGAAAACATCAGCGCTTTTGGCAACATCATTTTCTTTTGAGAGTGCAACCGGGTAAACAAAGTGCACATCAGGATGTCCAAGTTTTGCAATGCGGTGGCACTGGCTGCAGTTTCCGCAGGAATCTGTTTCCGTTTTATTGGCGCAAAAAAGATACTGGATATAAGCAAGCGCCAGGGGTAATGCCCCGCTTCCTTCCGCACCCAGGAAGAGTTGCGCATGGCTTATCCTGCCCTCATTAATAGTCTTTATTATAGATTGCTTTAAAGCTCTGTGTCCTACTATATCCTTAAATTGCATCTATCAGTTTATAAAGTTTTTCAAGTTCATAAAATTAAAGAATTTGTATACACCCATTCTTAAAAAAATCGGAGTGCCACAAAAACACTAATCCCGATAGCCATCGGGAACCAAATCCCACAAAATTTTTCAGTATGAATTTTTTTCGTGTTTTTGTGTTTTAGTGGCATAATTTCTTTATGGACTTGATGAACTCAGATGTTTTTCAAAGTATGCCCCATTTTATTTTTCTTCGTTTGAAGATAAAAATGGTTATGCGGATTTGATTCTACTTCCAATGGAATATTTTCAACTATCTCCAATCCATAACCGAGTAATCCCGCCCTTTTCTTAGGATTGTTCGTCATCAGCCTGATTTTTGAAATGCCGAGGTCTCTCAATATTTGTGCACCAACACCATAATCTCTTTCATCCATTTTAAATCCGAGCTCAAGATTTGCTTCCACGGTATCCCTGCCTTCTTCCTGCAATTTATATGCTCTTAGTTTATTGAGCAGTCCTATGCCTCTCCCTTCTTGATTGATATAAACAACAGCGCCCTTACCCTCTTTTTCTATCATCTCCATAGCTTTATGAAGCTGTGAGCCGCAATCGCAGCGCAGTGAGCCGAAAATGTCGCCTGTAACACAGGATGAGTGCATACGAACCATAACAGGCTCGTCCTTTTTCCAAGTGCCTTTCACCAGTGCAAGATGTTCCTGATCGTTGGTAGTCTGACGGTATGCAATAAGTTTGAAATCGCCCCATTTGGTAGGCATCTTTACCTCTATATCGCGGGCAATAATGGTTTCCTTACTTAAGCGATATTCTATTAAATCTTTTATAGAAATAACCTTCAGTTTGAACTTCTTCGCTATCTCCAGCAACTGCGGAAGCCTCGCCATAGTACCATCTTCGTTCATCACTTCAATAAGTGCGCCTACAGGTTCAAACCCTGCCAGTCGGGCAAGGTCAATGGCTGCTTCTGTATGTCCTGCCCTGCGCAGTACTCCGCCTTTCATCGCCCGTAAAGGGAAAATGTGACCGGGGCGGCCAAAGTCTGATGCTTTGACAGAAGTCATCGAAAGCGCTTGTATTGTTTTTGCCCTGTCATGGGCTGATACGCCAGTGGTACAGCCGTGTCCCAATAAATCTACAGAAACAGTAAAAGGGGTTTGGTGCAATGAAGTATTTTGGGTAACCATCATTTCAAGGCCCAGTTCACGACACCTGTCTTCCTCAACAGGAGCGCAAAGCAGGCCTCTGCCATGAAGCGTCATGAAGTTTACAATTTCAGGAGTGATATTGCGGGCAGCGGTTATAAAATCACCTTCATTTTCGCGGTCTTCATCATCTACCACAATAACTAACTTGCCTTTTATAATATCATCAATAGCCTCTTCTATTTTAGAAAGTTGATTACTCATAATGTATTTCTTAAATTATTATATTTCTGTTATATTATTTATAAAATATAAAGTTACAGAGATTGCTTCGTTCCTCGCAATGACGTATTACAACTCTGTAAGCTACTGTTGAAAATTCTAACGTCATTGCGAGGAACGAAGCAATCTCAATAAAATTTTGCAATCTCATTTTAATTCGGTTAATTCAGATTTTGATTTGTATATAGGAACGTTGGAGCACGCTTCCCCATACATGATGCTTTTTGCAAAAGGTTTCAGCAGGGTTACCGCATCCGAAAAGGCAGACAGAGGTAATTCCTTATCTCCGCAACCGCGTATCATCACCCTTTTGTCTTTGTATTTTTCAGGATGCAAATGTTCTTTAATAGATTCACTGAAAATAATTGCCTCAAGAATATCGCGATTTCCGGATACTATTTTTTTTGCATAGGGTTGAAGTTCTGAAGCGAGCAGCATATATGCCCATTGCGGAATAATGGCATCGGCTGTAGATGTTATTGCTACAAACTTATTTTGATATTTTGACCAGTCCTCATTTTTGAGATACTGCCTGAAATCTTTTTCACGCAAAATCAACCCTTCAAAAAGATGGTCTTTCAGGTCAATAATAACCCTTTCACCTTCGGGATAAAAATCACCGAGGTTAAGTGGCTCCAGCCCGCTATTGGCTACTTTGTTCTTTATTTCTTCCGCTTCGTTTTCCATACTGGATTTTGCCTCGCAAAGATAGGCTATTTAGAGCAATTTTCTACATTTGCCCTATGATTACACCACAAGCAGTAACGGAGCGCTTTTTGCGCTATGTAAAGATTGATACCCAATCTGACCCCGAATCACCCACTATTCCTTCCACAGAAAAGCAAAAGAACCTGGCAAAGGTTTTACTGGAAGAATTGAAAGCAATGCGCATTGCAGATGCCGAGTTGGATGAATATGGATATATCTATGCCACTATTCCATCTACTACCGATAAAAATGTGCCGGTGATATGTTTCTGTTCGCATATGGATACCTCGCCCGATTGTTCGGGTGCTAATGTAAATCCAATAATAAATAAGGATTATCAAGGTGGAAATATTCAGTTGCCGAATGATAAGACACAAGTACTTACTCCGGCCGCACATCCTGATTTGCTGAACCAGACAGGGAATGATATTATTACTACCGATGGAACAACCTTGCTGGGAGCCGACAATAAAGCCGGTCTTGCCGAAATTATGGCTGCTGCCGAATATTTAATGAACCACCCGGAAGTGAAACATGGAGCCATCCGCATACTGTTTACGCCCGATGAAGAAATTGGCAGAGGCGTAGATAAAGTGGATATGAAAAAACTCGGCGCGCAATATGGTTACACTATGGATGGTGAATCGCTTGGGCATATTGAAGCGGAAAATTTTTCTGCTGATGCAGTTACCATCACTATAACAGGAGTGAGTGTCCACCCGGGATTTGCGAAAGGCAAAATGGAAAATGCCATTAAGATTGCTTCGGAAATAATTGCCCGTTTGCCAAAAGATAAACTCTCACCTGAATCTACTACAGATATGGAAGGGTTTGTGCATCCTACCTCTATCAGCGGCACTTTGGAGCAAGCTAAACTTCAATTTATTATTCGTGATTTTGTTACAGAAGGATTAAAAGAGAAAGAAGATTTGCTAAAAACAATCACCGAAAAAGTTTTGAAAGAGTATCCTAATTCCACACACCAGTTCACGGTAACAGAGCAGTACCGCAACATGAAGGTGATTATTGACAAGCATCCCAAGGTTATTCAATATGCCGAAGAGGGAATAAAACGCTCGGGAATTAAAGTGCATAAACAAAGCATACGCGGCGGAACAGACGGGTCACGGCTATCATTTATGGGAATGCCATGCCCCAATATCTTTGCCGGAGAACATGCTTTTCACGGCAAACATGAATGGGTCAGTGTTCAGGATATGCAGAAAGCTGCGGAGGTTATTGTGAATATTTGCAGGGTGTGGGAGGAGAAAGGATGATTACATAAACCCCAACTCCAACTGTGCTACTTCGCTCATCATTTCCTTTTCCCAGGGTGGGTCAAAGGTTAGTTCTATTTTAGCGCTTGCAACGCCTTCGAGATCTTTTATCTTTTGTTCTACTTCTACAGGCAGAGATTCCGCTACAGGGCAGGAGGGAGAAGTGAGCGTCATTACAACCTTCACTTCGTTATTTTCGTTTACGTTTACTTCATAAATAAGTCCCAGTTCCCAAATATCTACAGGTATTTCAGGGTCATAGCAGGTTTTAAGCATATCAACTACTTTGGTGCTTAACTCTGTATTTGCGCTATTTATAATTGCCGGCATTTTATTTCTTTGTTGCTAACGCTTGGTGAGCAAGCGCGTCTAATTTAATCTGTTTTATCATAGCGGTAAGCCCGTTGGAGCGGGTAGGGGAGAGGTGTTCGTGTAATCCGATTTTGTCTATGAAACTTAAATCAGCTTTCAAAATTTCGCCCGGAGTATGTCCTGTAAAAACCCGCACTATCAATCCCACCAATCCTTTGGTAATAATAGCATCGCTGTCAGCGGTATAAAAAATGTGTCCATCTTTTAATTCTGAATGCACCCATACTTTTGACTGGCAGCCCTTTATTTCGTGGATTTCATCTTTATATTTTTCGTCAATCTTAGGTACAGAGTTTCCCAACTCTATGATATGTTCATATTTACCCATCCAGTCGGTGAAGACTTCAAATTCTTCCACAATTTCCTGTTCTGTTTCTTCAATACTCATAACATAATACTCATTCATTATTTCAGCATGCTAATCGCCTTGTTAAAGGCTTTCACAAAAATATCAATCTCTTCAAAAGTGTTATAGAATGCGAAGGAGGCTCTTACAGTTCCCGGTATTTTGTAAAAGTCCATCAATGGTTGTGTGCAGTGGTGTCCCGTACGGACTGCAATACCCTGCTTATCCAGCAATATTCCAATATCAGAAGGATGTGTGCCTTCCACAACAAAAGATACAACGCTTGTTTTGTGTGCCGCCCTGCCAATAATTTTTATTCCGTTTATTTTTTCCAGTTTTTCAGTAGCATATAAAAGCAACTCATGTTCGTGCTTTGCTATCGCATCCAATCCTGTTTTATTTATATAATCTATTGCTTTTGCCAGAACAATAGATGCTTCAATATTCGGTGTTCCAGCTTCAAACCTAAGCGGAGGCTCATTATAAGTCGTTTTCTCGAAGGTAACCTCTTTTATCATTTCTCCTCCACCCTGATAGGGCGGCATATCGTTTAGCCATTTGCTCTTTCCATAGAGTATTCCAATCCCGGTTGGACCAAAAGTTTTGTGCCCGGAGAAACAATAAAAATCTACATCTAATTTTTTTACATCTATTTTTAAATGAGGCACCGCCTGGGCTCCATCTAACAGGACAGGAATATTTTTAGTATGAGCAATTTCAATAATTTCTTCTACCGGGTTAACAGTGCCCAATGTGTTGGATACATGAGTCACAGCTACCAGCTTTGTTTTCGACGAAAGTAATTTCTTGAATTCATCTAATTTCAGTTCACCTTCTTCTGTTATAGGAATAACTTTTAATACTGCATTCTTGCGCTCACAAAGCATTTGCCAGGGCACTATGTTGGAGTGATGCTCCATGTGCGAGATGATAATTTCATCCCCGCTTTTCACATATGCTTCTCCGAACGAAAATGCTACAAGGTTGATGGCTTCTGTGGTTCCACGGGTGTAAATAATTTCGTCGGGCGATGCGTTGAGGTGCGCCGCAATTGTTTTTCTCGATTCCTCAAACTGGTTTGTAGCTTTGTTACTAAGGTAGTGAATACCACGATGCACATTGCTGTTGGTCTCTTTATAATACTCTTGAATAGCGTTGAGAACTGCCAAAGGTTTTTGAGAAGTGGCAGCATTATCAAAGTAAATGAGCGGCTGCCCGTTTACCTTGGTTTGCAGTATAGGAAAGTCTTTGCGGATAGCTTCCGCATCTAACTCCCTGTTTGCTTTTTTTGATTTTACGGCAATATCCATAGGTGAAAATTATTGGATATTCTCTTCTATTTTCTGCTCTACGTAAGTTCTGAAAGCCTCGTTCTTAATGGTGTTGCTCACTTCTTTTGCAAATGCCTGCAACAAAATATTTTTTGCCAGTTTTTCATTCAGCCCTCTTGAACGCAAGTAAAATAAGGCTTCTTCATCCATCTTGCCCGTTGAGGTACCATGAGTGCAACGAACATCATCGGCATAAATTTCAAGTTGAGGTTTGGTATTGATAGTCGCTTTATCACCAAGCAAAATATTTTTATTGGATTGGTATGCATTCGTCTTTTGCGCATCGCGGTAAACCAATATTTTTCCGTTAAATACGCCTGTGCCATCATCTGCAATCACGCCTTTATAAAGTTCGTTGCTAAAGCAGTTCGGGGCGCGGTGCTCCATCATGGTATGGTTGTCAATATGATGATTCTCTTTCACCACAAATAAACCATTCAGATGCACTTCTGCATTTTCTCCTTCAATAAAAACTGTAGCGTCGTTACGAACCATGCCACCGTTCATAGAAATTACAACGCTGTTCATGCGGCTGCCCGTGGTCACTACAAACTGTCTTACATCATTACGTTGAGATAAAATATCTTCATCCTGTAAAATATAATTTTCTAATGAAGAATTATTTTCGATATAAAATTCCGTAGCTGAATTGGTAAATATTTTCCCAGTTTGTTTAACAGAATGATAAGATTCTATAAGCGTGAACTCAGCGTTTTTATGGAGATAAACCAGGTTACGCGGATTATATAAACTATTTGCCTCGCCTGTACAGATGTTTGTAATATGCAGAGGAACAGGACATGAAAAATTTTCCGGTATGCTGATGAAGATACCATCACCTGCAAGCGCCGTATTCAGCATGGCAAGTGGGTTTGTGGTTTTTTCTAATCCTGCGTTGAATTGCTTTATGGCAACTTCATTCCCTTCTTCCAGGGCTTTAAACAAACTCTTTATCGTTACTCCTTGTGGGAGTTTTTTCAAGCGGGAATATTCTGGAATGTATTTACCATTTACCATCACTACAGACACAAAATCATCTGTCAGTAAATGTTCTATCTCATTTTGTTTAAGGCTTGCAAAGCCATTCTTCGCTATGTATTCTTCCTTGAGATAGGAACGTATGTGTGTGTATTTAAAGTCCTCGGTTTTCCTGTCAGGCAGACCAATGGCTGCAAAATTTTCTTCTGCTATTTGTTGCTTCTTTTTTGCAACAGAATTCGCATCACCTAAGCGCAGATCCACTTCACTAAGCCATTTATTGAGCAAGGTTTTATTCTTACTTACTTCAGCTTCGCCGGGTGCTCCTCTTTTGCTATTTGTCTTTGCGGTTACTAATTCCATTTTGTATTATACTGCGAGTTCCGAAAATTCTTTTTTAATCCAGTCGTATCCTTTTTCTTCCAGTTCCAAAGCGAGTTCACGGGTACCGGACTTTACCATTTTACCGTTATAAAGTACATGCACAAAGTCAGGAACAATATATTCCAACAGCCTTTGATAGTGGGTAATCAGTACAAACGCATTTTCCTTTGAGCGTAATTTATTCACGCCTTGCGCAACGATACGCAGCGCATCAATGTCAAGTCCTGAATCGGTTTCATCCAATATAGCCAGCGACGGTTCGAGCATAGCCATTTGGAAAATTTCGTTGCGTTTTTTTTCACCGCCTGAGAAACCTTCATTCACCGAACGCCCTGTCAGGTTGCTTTCTATCTCCACTAATTTTTGTTTTTCTTTCAGCATTTTCAAGAAATCTTTTGCTTCCATAGGAGGAAGTCCCCTGTATTGGCGGATTTCATTAACAGCAGTTTTCAAAAAATTAATATTGCTGACCCCGGGAATCTCCACCGGATATTGGAATGCGAGGAATAGTCCTTCTTTGGCTCTTTCATCGGGTGAAAGTTCCAATACATTTTTTCCGTTAAAAGTGATTGAGCCTTCGTCAATCGTGTAGTCCTGTCTTCCTGCAATTACCGAGGCAAGCGTGCTTTTACCCGAACCATTGGGTCCCATAATGGCATGCACCTCTCCCTTATTAACAGTAAAATTTACTCCTTTCAGTATTTGTTTCCCTTCTACAGAAACCTTTAGATTTTTTATTTCCAGCATTTTATCTTTTACTTCGTTATTCAATATTCATTATTCGATATTCTTAAATCAAATGTATCTTAGCCAACACTTCCTTCAAGGCTTATTGCAAGGAGCTTTTGAGCCTCCACTGCAAATTCCATTGGCAGTTTATTTAACACATCCCTGCAATAACCATTCACAATAAGTCCTATTGCTTTTTCGGTATCTATGCCGCGTTGGTTGCAGTAAAATATCTGGTCTTCGCCTATTTTAGAGGTAGTAGCTTCATGCTCTACCTGGGCGGTTTTATTATTAATTTCAAGGTAGGGGAAAGTATGCGCCCCGCAATTGTTGCCCATCAATAGGGAATCACATTGCGAAAAATTCCGTGCATTCGTAGCGCCCCGATTTACTTTTACTAATCCACGATAGCTGTTGTTGCTCTTACCTGCGGCAATCCCTTTAGATACGATAGTGCTACGCGTATTTTTCCCGAGGTGAGTCATTTTAGTGCCCGTATCGGCTTGCTGCATGTTGTTGGTAACAGCAATAGAATAAAACTCTCCCACCGAATTATCTCCTTTTAAAATAACGGAAGGATATTTCCATGTGATAGCAGAGCCCGTTTCAACCTGTGTCCAGGAAATTTTAGCATTATTTTCTAAGCAGATACCACGCTTGGTAACGAAGTTATAGATGCCTCCTTTGCCATTTTTATCGCCGGGATACCAGTTTTGTACTGTAGAGTATTTTACCTCTGCATTTTTGTGGGCAACGATTTCCACTACCGCAGCGTGTAGCTGGTTTTCGTCCCGCATGGGAGCTGTGCATCCTTCCAAATAGCTGACATAAGCGCCCTCATCGGCAATGATTAAAGTACGTTCAAACTGCCCTGTTCCGGCTGAGTTGATACGGAAATACGTAGATAATTCCATAGGGCAGCGCACCCCTTTAGGTATATAACAGAAAGAGCCATCGCTGAATACAGCCGCATTAAGCGCTGCAAAATAATTATCGGTATAGGGCACTACAGTGCCCATATATTTCTTTACTAAATCAGGGTGTTCCTTCACCGCTTCACTGAATGAGCAGAAGATAATACCCAGTTCCGAAAGATTTTTTTTGAAAGTGGTTTTTACCGAAACGCTGTCAATTACGGCGTCAACTGCTACACCCGATAATCTTTTTTGTTCGAGAAGGGAAATACCCAGTTTTTCAAATGTGCGAAGCAATTCGGGGTCTACCTCATCTAGACTTGTTATTTCTTTTTTCTTTTTAGGAGCAGAATAATAACTTATGGATTGATAATCTATTACGGGGTAATGCAGATGTGCCCAATGAGGCTCTTTCATAGTTTGCCAGTAGCGGAAAGCCTTTAATCTATATTCCAGCATCCATTCAGGCTCGCCCTTTTTGGCCGAGATAAAGTGAATTGTCTCTTCCGTAAGCCCTGGTGGCAATACGTCTGAGTCAATATCGCTGGTAAAGCCATATTTATATTCGCCTAGGGCGAGATCTTCCAATATTTCGTTTGAACCGCTCATTTGGTTAGGTAAAAGTTCATAAAGTTTATAAAGGGAAAAGTAAGAGACAATTAGACTTTATAAACTGATTAAACCGCAAAGCTATCTCCACAGCTACAGGTGCGGCTGGCATTCGGGTTATTAAAGCTGAATCCTTTTCCGTTTAGTCCTCCGCTAAAGTCTAATTCGGTACCTACAAGGTACAAGAAGCTTTTTCGGTCAACTACTATCTTAACCCCTTTATCTTCAAATAGTTTATCTTCAGGCTTCAGGGTTGTATCAAAGGTTATTTTATATGAAAGACCGGAACATCCTCCGCTCTCTACGCCTACGCGTAAGAAACTGTCTGCCGGGGTGTTAGACTCCTTCATTAGGTCGTCTATCTTATGTTTTGCATTTTCCGATACTGTTATCATGGTATGATATATTTATATTTACCCTGCAAAGTTACACAAAATTGAGGAATTATAGCCCAATCTCCTCCTTTCACAAACAGGAAGACGCTATTTAAGTCCGCTTACGTTATTTTACCTGCAAATAATGTCATTATCAGAAGCCTATATTCTGGGGGATTAGCAAAATTCTTAAAGGCATATTGGAGTATAAACGTTCTTATGCTTAAAATTTGTACGTTTGCATAAAATCAATTTAAAATGAAAAAGGGATATATTGTTCTGATAGCAGTTATAGCGTTCTTTCTAATTATCTTCATGTGGGTGAAAGGAACTTATAATGACATGGTAACTCAGGATGAGGCTGTTAGCGCACAATGGCACCAGGTAGAAACGCAATATCAACGAAGAATGGATCTGATACCCAACCTTGTAAATACGGTTCAGGGCTATGCCAACTTTGAAAAATCTACCCTTACAGATGTTATAAATGCAAGGGCAAACGCCACTAAAGTTACTATAGATCCTAGCCACCTTGACCAACAAAGTATGCAACAATTTGAACAGGCCCAGGCGCAGGTAAGTTCTTCACTTTCCCGTTTGCTTGTTACAGTTGAAAAATACCCTGACCTTAAAGCTGACCAGAACTTTTTGGCTTTGCAAGCCCAGCTGGAAGGAACTGAAAACCGCATTGCTACCGAAAGAAAACGTTTTAATGATGTAGCACAAGGATTCAATACCTACATTCGTCGTTTCCCTCAAAATATTTTTGCCGGAATGTTTGGTATGCAATCAAGGGCATACTTTGAAGCAGACCAAGGCGCTTCGAAAGCTCCTACGGTTAAATTTTAAGGAAGAAATAAGCTAACGTAAATTGCGGCCTATCCCCAAGCAAATACTGTTTGGACATCTTTGTGTTTTTCAACCTTAGTAGAAAAGGATATATCTGAGGGATAAATACCTTATTACCTTATTCCATTGCTTATTTGATAATAAGGTCAAATTGTTGCTGTTATTTCTTTTTCTACTAAGGTTTATCAGATTACAAAAGGTAGCAACTTGGATTAAACTGGTTTTAAAGTATCTTTTTCACTCTGTCTACGATTAAATCGTACTCAAATCCCTTTTGTATAGCGTAGTTAATTAGCTTTTGCATCGCTGGAGTAAATAAGTCATTGTCTGAATAACTAGTATTTTCGGTCTTCTCCTTCAGCAGTTTCCATTTTTTAATGAGCAACTTATCTAATACTTGCAAATAGTCTGTATTTTCTATTTCGTTTAGTCCTTTTTCAAGCAAGTCTCCGGTTATGCCTTGCTTTTTCAGTTCCATTTCTATTTTCTTTTTACCCCATTTTTTGTTTCTGAACTTACCTCTTGCATAAGCGGATACATATCTGTTCTCATTTAAAAAACCTTCTTTCATTAGCTTTTCAATAATCAATAAGGTTTTATCCTCAAGTGTACCGAGTTCAGCAAGTTTTTTTTTCACTTCCTTGATACTTCTCTCCCGTAATGCACAATATTTACGCACCCTAAGCAATAAGGCTTCATCCGAAAGCATTTTTTTCGTTCTTTTGTCCATTGATTTTGTTGCGCGAAAATGCGGAATAAAATTATTAAAATTTATGTTGGAACGGTTCAGAGAACTCTTTGGAACAAAAAATAATATGACTTTTCTTGACCATCTTGAATCATTAAGATGGCATCTTATCAGGTCGGTCATAGTGCTTTGCATCGTAACCGGAGTTATGTTTTTTTATAACGATTTTATTTTTGGTACGGTGCTTTTTGGCCCTACCAAACCAACATTTTTTACCTATCGGGCTCTCTGCCATCTTTCAAGGGTATTGAATTTAGGCGCTGACTTATGCCTGGACCAAGCTCCCATCAAGCTTATTAATACCGTTATGGCAGGCCAGCTTATGATGAGTATTTGGGGGACATTTATTGCTGCCCTAATAGTCACCGTCCCATACATATTATGGGAATTATGGAGATTTATAAAACCTGCCTTAAAAGAAAAAGAATTAAAATCGGCAAGAGGATTTGTAGCAACTAGCAGTCTCTTGTTTATTATGGGTGCTTCATTTAGTTATTATGTAATTGTACCATGGACGGTTAGCTTTTTAAGCCGGTTTCAAATGAGCGGGACTGTCGTAGAGAATTATATAGATGTGCGTTCCTATATTTCAATGGTTACAACTTTAGTATTATGGTCAGGCGTTGTATTTGAATTGCCTGTTGTTTCCTATATACTTACCAGCATAGGACTTATATCTCCTGTGTTCCTTAAAAAATACCGCCGTCATGCTGTCATTGTCATTCTTATTGTAGCTGCCCTCATTGCCCCGCCCGATGTGGCTTCGCAGATAATTGTATCAATTCCTTTGTTTATACTGTTCGAAGTAAGTATTTTTGTGTCGAAGTATGCAGAGCGGAAGAAGCGAATAAAAACTAATTAGTAATATCTAAAGGTTTATGAATAGGATTCTTGTAACAGGAGGCGCGGGGTTTATAGGTAGTTCAATGGCTGAAAAATTAGCTACTGATAAGGATAATTATGTAGTTATTGTGGATGACCTTACAACCGGCAGTATTAATAAAATCCCCAAATCTCCACACGGAAATGTACGTTTTATAAAATGTGATGTGAATGACTGGGAAGATCTCTCGGGTATCATGTACTCTCAGTCTTTTGATTATGTTTTTCACTATGCTGCAGTTGTCGGCGTTACCCGTACGCTCGAAAATCCTGTTAAGGTATTGAATGACCTTTCAGGCATCAGGCACTTGCTTTATTTTGCTAAAAACAGCGGAGTGAAAAGGGTATATTTTTCTTCCTCATCAGAGGTATATGGAGAATCTTTCCATTTTCCGCAACATGAGGAAAACACCCCTTTAAATTCCCGGTTGCCTTATGCCATTGTAAAAAATGCAAGTGAGGCTTATCTTAAAGCATTTCACCAGGAATATGGACTTGAATATACCATTTTCAGGTTCTTTAATACATACGGCCCTAAGCAAACAAAAGAGTTTGTAGTTTCTAAATTTATTGTCTGCGCTTTAAAAAATGAACCTATAGAATTATATGGCACGGGCAAACAAACCCGGACTTTTTGCTATATTGATGATAACGTGGATGCATGTTACAATGCCTTCAAAAAGAATCTATATGTCAATGATGTGGTTAACATTGGAGGAGATGATGAAGTGCCTGTGATTGACCTTGCCAAACTGATTATTAAACTCACCAAATCCAGTTCAAAGATTGTGTATCTCCCACCACTCCCCGAAGGTGATATGACCCGCAGAAAGCCGGATCTTGCCCGGATGAAAAAGTTGCTTTCGAGAAAACCTCTGACATTGGAAGCAGGTTTGAAAAAGATTTTAAGTAATACCAAGTTCATCGTATAAAGCCTTCATAGTGAATATACCTGAATCAATACAGGAAAGGGTAAAAAAAGAAATAGATTTTTTTTGCAAAAGCCTTCCTAAAGAACCCGGCGAACTATACGAACCTATGCGCTACATGCTATCGCTGGGTGGTAAAAGTATTCGTCCCGTATTATTATTATTGACTTGTAAAATGTTCAAGGGAGAAGTGAAGAATGCTCTTCCTGCTGCTATTGCCATTGAGCTTTTCCACAACTTTACACTTATTCACGATGATATTACTGATAATTCGCCTCTCAGGCGTAATAGCCCCACTGTTCATATAAAATGGAATTCAAATGTTGCACTACTAAGCGGGGATGCCTTACTAATAAAGTCATACCAGCAATTGAACAAAACTCCTGCTAAATATTTATCCTCCATATTCCAGCTATTTAATGATGCCGCATTGAAGGTTTGTGAAGGCCAACAGTTTGATATGAACTACGAAACAAAAAACAGGGTAACTATAGAGGAATATCTCAACATGATACGACTCAAAACAGCCGCCTTGTTTTCCGCTTCTATGGAAATGGGCGCTACCCTTGCAGGCGCGTCGGGTGCCGATTGCCGTAAAATGAAAATAACGGGTGAAAGTCTCGGAATGCTTTTTCAGCTTAAAGATGATATGCTTGATGTATTTGGTAAACCGGGGAAAACGGGTAAACAAAGCGGGGGCGATATTATACAGGACAAGAAAACGTTTTTACTTATTAAAGCCTTTGAACTGGCCAAAGGAAAAACCAAGAACGAACTCAATTCATTAATCGGGAATACAAAAATTCCGGCGGCAGAAAAAGTGAAAAGAGTAAAAAATATATATGAAGATTTAGGAGTGGAAGAATATGCCAATAAGCAAATGCTGTTGTATTTTTCCAGTGCCAAAAAATCTCTTGCTCCCATTAAAACACCCGAGAAGGATATTTTACTCGCCCTTGTCGAATCATTGCTTGATAGGGAAGTGTGATGCAGGGCTGTTAGCTCAGTTGGTTCAGAGCGCTACCTTGACAAGGTAGAGGTCAGCGGTTCGAACCCGCTACAGCCCACTCCAATCTTCCTGTACAAATGCATTGGTTTTCATAGTAATCCGAAAGATTAAGATTACTTAAAATAAACATCCGTAAAAAATCTTACTTTTAGGCTTTCAAAAAGAAAGCTATGTACGATTATTTTCAGGGAAAGATAGTAGAAAAGAACCCCGCTTATGTGGTGCTGGATTGTCATGGAATAGGGTACGTATTAAACATTTCAATTAATACCTTTGATAAGATTCAAAGTTCAGGTGAGTGTAAGTTGTATGCCCACCAGGCAATAAGGGAAGACGCACATGTTTTATATGGTTTTGCCGATCAGGGCGAACGCTTAATGTTCCGTGATTTGATAAGCGTCTCGGGAGTAGGGGCGGCTACTGCGAGAGTAATGCTTTCATCTTTATCGCCCAATGATGTTCAAAATGCTATTATGAGCGGAGATGTGAGCCGGCTGAAGGCTGTAAAAGGGATAGGAGAAAAAACGGCCCAACGAATTATAGTTGACCTGAAAGGTAAAATGGGCAAGGGAGATTTTGGGGGTGCATCTATATTATTAGGTGCACACAATAATTTAAGAAGTGAGGCGTTAAATGCACTTGAAACACTTGGATTCGCCAGAAATGCAGCCGAAAAAGCCGTTGATAAAATCGTTCGTGAGGAGGGAAATTCCATATCATTGGAAGAATTGGTTAAAAGAGTACTGAAAAACTTTTAATTTCGACCCTCCTAATTCTAAATAGTATTAATCATCTAATCCAGCACACTTGATGCAGCATTCTCTACTTTTTTGTTAAGCATACATTAGTTGATCTCTAAAAAAAAATACGTAATACTTATCCTTGGGGTAATTAGTTTGCTATGGCTTCCGCAAGCCAAAGCAAGTGTTTTTTCACGCAGTGTATTCACCTATCACCTGGTGTGCAGGGCCGATACCGATACGCTTCAAAATAACAACGCACTTCCTTATCCTTTCACCGACCAATCGGGTACGACCAATCCGCTGTACAATCCGGATGGCGGGCTTAGGCTCTCCAATCCTTCCAACATTAAAACCGATGTAGAATACAATACTGCTACGGGGCAATATGATATTTACCAGAAAATGGGCAATATAGATTACCGAACGCCCACTGAAATGGATTCTGACCAGTACCAGGAATATATGTGGCGGCAGTCTGAAAAAGATTATTTTAAACAAAAGGTGAATGCTGAAACCCAGGCAGAGCAGCAGCGAAAAGCGCTGATACCGCCTATAAAAATCGGGGGGCAGTTTTTTGAAGACGTATTCGGCGGAAATACCATAAATATTATTCCCCAGGGCTCTGCTGAGCTCATTTTTGGATTTAATAATTCCAAGATGGAAAACCCCGCCCTGCCGGTTGCACAAACAAGTCTTACCACCTTTAACTTTAGTGAAAATATACAATTGAGCGTAACAGGGAAGATAGGGACCAAGCTGAGTCTTACTATGAACTATAATACCAAGGCAACTTTTGATTTCCAAAATCAGATGAAATTGCAATACAAAGGGAAAGAAAATGATATTATCCAGGAAATTGATGCGGGTAATGTTACCTTTCCTTTACCCGGAACCTTGATTGTAGGCAGCCAAAGCTTGTTTGGCGCAAAAATAAAATTGCAATTCGGAAGACTTACTTCTACCACCGTTTATGCCCAGGAAAAGGGAGACCAAAAAACCATTACTGTTCAAAATGGTTCACAAACAACCAATTTTAATATAAAGGCAGACCAGTACATGGCGAACCAGCACTATTTCTTAGCCCAGTATTTCAGAGACCATTATGACAGCGCTTTGGCAAACCCGCCTCTTATAACAGAAGGTGTAACCATTACACGTGTTGAAGTATGGGTTACCAACACCACTGCAGCTACCCTGAACGTTCGGGATATACTTGCCTTTGGTGATTTGGGGGAAAGTGCGCCCCATTTTACTGAGAAAAAGGGTGGCCCGGTAACCATGAGCCGCGGGTATTCCACTTCCATAGAATATCCTCCGGCAGATACGGTTAACTCGCTCGACCCTTTCGTTTTAGAAAGGACTCCCGGAATTTCAAATCCTACAGCTGCTATCAGTAGCCTGCTGTCTAAAAATTTTCAACAGGTAACCGATTATGAAAAGGTTGATCTGGCCCGAATGTTAGGGCCATCAGAATATACCCTTAATGCCAAGTTGGGATATATCTCTTTAAAGCAGCCCTTGAATTATAACCAGGTGCTTGCAGTTGCTTATCAATATACCTTGAATGGCAAGGTATACCAGGTAGGGCAGTTCTCCACCGATGGAGTTCCTACCACGAATGAGATGATTGTAAAAATGCTTAAAAGCACAAATGTGGTTACCACCATTCCTATCTGGAACCTGATGATGAAAAATATTTATTCCCTGGGGTCATACCAAATTAACCCCAAAAATTTCATGCTTAATGTCTGGTATAACAATGCTGCCACAGGTTATAGCGTTCCATACCTGCCGCAGGGACATTTGGAAGGTAAACCACTTTTGGAGGTGTTGGGCATGGACCAGTTAGACCAGGCAGGCGATCGTGTTCCCGATGGCTTGTTTGATTTTTTACCCGGACTTACCATTGATGCCACAAACGGATATATCATTTTTCCGAACGTTGAACCTTTCGGTTATTATTTAAGGATGAAAATGGTTGCCGCGGGTGATGCAGCTTTAGCCCCGGATTATGTGTTCCAGCCCCTGTACGATTCCTTACTCATATCAGCACAGCAAATACCTACCCTCGACCGCTACTGGATCAGGGGCAGTTTCCAGTCTTCGTCAAGTTCCAGTATAAACCTGGGGGCATCTAATATTCCCCAGGGATCGGTTATTGTTACTGCAGGAGGGCAAAAGCTTACCGAAAATGTAGACTATACGGTAGATTATACATTGGGAACGCTTAAAATAATCAACCAGGGATTATTAAGTTCAGGCACACCTATACAGGTTTCATTAGAGAATAATGCATTATTCAGCATACAATCAAAAACATTCTTCGGTCAGCATTTTGATTACATGGTATCGAAAAATTTTAACCTGGGACTGACGGCGGTTAATTTTACTGAACATCCCCTGACACAAATTGTGAGTATAGGACAAGAACCCGTTTCCAATACCATGCTTGGGTTGAACGGAGATTTTAAAAAGCCTGCTCCTTTTATTACCGATTTGCTTGACAATATTCCAATGTTGCATACCAAAGCTCCTTCTGAAATTACAGCCAGTTCAGAATTTGCGGCAATGATTCCGGGGCATCCTAAATTCATAGGCAGTTCCGGTACGGCATACATAGATGATTTTGAAGGCACCGAAAGTTTTATTGATATTTCACCGCCTACTGCATGGTCTATAGCGAGTGTGCCGGGAGGGCAACCGACGGTATTTCCCGAAGGGTCGCTGAATAACGATTTACGGGAGGGTTATAACCGGGCAAAAGTAGCTTGGTATGTGGTTGATCCTTTGTTCCAGCAACCAAACTCATTGTCGCCTCCCGGTGAAACAACAGCCGAAATGGCGGATGACCGCATACGTATGGTTCTTCAAACAGAAATATTCCCCGACGAACAGTCGGCTACCGGAACCCCTATTAATTTGCCGGTATTGAACGTAGCTTTTTATCCGCAAGTTAGAGGACCCTACAATTATGATCCTCCTACTGGTTCACCAAGCATAGCAGCAGGTGTAAACTCGGATGGGACATTAAAATCTCCCCAATCCCGTTGGGGGGGTATCATGCGCCCTATATCGGAAACAGATTTTGTAACAGACAATATTCAGTTTATTGAATTTTGGATGATGAGTCCTTATACTCCCTACGATTCGGTGCCGAACAGTGTGGGTACTTTATATTTTGATTTAGGCAGCGTATCGGAAGATGTGTTGCAGGATGGACAAAAAAGCTTTGAAAATGGTTTGCCTACCAATGCATCTGATGCCGAAAATCCTGGCAACACCAATAACCCGTATACCACTACAGCGTGGGGCAGAGTTCCTACCAATCCTTCGCTGGTAAATGCTTTTGATAATGATGAAACAACCCGTCCATTCCAGGACATCGGGTTAGATGGTTTAGGCGATGGCGATGAAAGAGCTTATTTCTCCAAGTATGTAAATCAAATGCAGACGCTGGGCGGGGCTGCAGCCGCACAGGCAAGTGCCGATCCTTCGTCGGATGACTACCATTATTACAGGGGCGATGATTACGATGCTGCCAATTTGGGAGTGGTGCAACGGTACATGATGTATAATGGATTAGAAAATAACTCTCCAACCCAATTGCAATATGGTGGCGCGAATCCCAAGGGCGGTAATTATCCAACGGATGAAACAACCCTGCCTAATACAGAAGACATCAACCAGGATAATACCCTTGAGCAGGCAGAAGCTTATTTTGAATATCAAGTTCCCTTAACACCTACATCTCTTCAACCGCTCAATCCTTCTGCGGCTGTAGGCTCCAATTTTATTATCAGCACTGAGACAGCATCTGTACAAGTGGCAGATGGAACCACCCACAAAACCACCTGGTATGAATTTAAAATACCCATTGAGCAGTATAGTCGCACGGTGGGGCAAATATCCAATTTCAATACCATTCAATATATCAGGATGTATTTTAAAGGGTTTGATAAACCGGTGTTGCTGCGTTTTGCGCAACTTGAACTGGTGAGCGATGCATGGCGCAAATACACCGGCTCGCTGCTTGCACCCGGCGACTATGTGCCCAATGAAACAGTTGCCACTTTTAACGAATATGGCGTTAACCTGGAAGAAAACTCAAACACCACTCCGGTAAACTATGTCATTCCTCCTGGGATACAGCGCCAGCTGAATTTGCAATCGGCTAACCTGGTACAGGAAAATGAGGGTTCACTTTCCCTGCAAGTATGCGACCTCCAGGATGGAGATGCAAGAGGAGTCACTAAAAATGTTCAGCTTGACCTGAGGGCATATAAAACATTGAATATGTTTATTCACTGTCAATCGAGCGACCCGAGTGAACCCCTTAAAAATGGCGATGTTACAGCATTCATACGATTGGGAAGTGATTATACTCAAAACTATTATGAGTATGAAGTGCCCATGACGGTTACTCCTCCCGGCAGCTACAATACCAATAATAATAATGATCAGCTCGCCGTGTGGCCCGCTGCAAATACCATAGGTGTATTGTTAACTACCCTTGAAAATGCAAAGCTGGCAAGGGATGCTGCTATGGAAACCAACCACAACATAACCCTGTTGACCCCCTATACCGTTAAGGACGGAGTTAATAATATTACCATAGTGGGTAACCCGACCATCAGTAGTGTACAGGTAATGATGTTGGGGGTAAGAAACCCGAAAAGAACAGCGCTAACCCTTACAACAGATGACGGGAAACCCAAGTGTGCGGAAGTATGGTTTGATGAACTACGTATGACCGAGTTCAATGAAAAAGGCGGGGTGGCAACTATCGACAGGGCAACGGTAAAGCTGGCAGATTTGGGAACACTTTCTTTAGCGGGTAACTTATCTACACCGGGTTTTGGAACGCTGGAGGCGAATGTAGGCAGCCTTAGCCGCGAAACAGACATGGGCTATTCTATTGCTACCAATCTTGAAATGGGCAAGTTTTTGCCCCAGAAATGGAATGTGAGTGTACCAACCTATATGTCCTATTCCGACCAGTATATTATACCCGAATATAATCCGTTGGACCCTGACATTCTTTTAAGTAATACGCTCAATACCTTAAATAAAGAGGGCCAGGATTCCATAAAAAGCATGACCATTAGCAGAACCATAGACAGGAGTTTAAACTTTACCAATGTCCATAAAAATAAAGGGAAAGATACTAAAAAATTACATTTTTACAGCATCGAAAATTTTTCAGGCACATATGCATATACTATGCAATCGAGCCACGATGTAAACTATGAATTAAATTTTACCAAAAGCTATAAAGGAGGGATAAATTATAACTATTCGTTCCATCCTAAAGTTATACAGCCGCTTAAAAAAGTAGACTTATTCAATAAGCGAAAATACCTTGCGTTTATAACCGATTTTAATTTCTATCCTATGATAGATAAGCTTTCTGTCAGCGAATTTATTGACCGGGAATACTCTGCATTTGAGATAAGGAATGTAATTCCCGGCGAAGGCAGTATCGTTATGCCGGTGGACGTTAACAAAATATTCAATGTAACCAGGACGTATAATCTTACTTATCCGCTCACCAAATCGATACGGATAGATTATACGGCGACCAACGATTCGAGGGTAATGGAGCCGGAGGGCCTCCCTATTAACACAGCAGCGCAACGCGACAGCGTGAGAATGGCATTCTTCAACCACCAGGTAAATACTGACTTTACTCAGACGGCATCCATTAATTATGAAGTGCCTCTTAAAGAAATCGGGCTTGATTTCATGACTCTTACATTGCGGTACTCTTCCACCTATCAATGGACTCATGCTCCCTTTGGGTATGATAGTTTAGGAGCCACCATTTCAAACTCCAATACCCGCCAGGTAAACGGAGCTTTAAATATGATCACGCTCTATAATAAAATTCCTTTTCTAAAAGATATGCTGAAGGATGAGAATGCGAGCAGCCGTCCACCACCCCTGCAAAGCAGGCTCCCGGGAAACAAGCAACCGCCGCCTGTCGCCGAGCCTGAGGATACTACTCAGCCAAATTATAGCGAGAAGTATTTAGTTTATTTTCTTACTGCACTGAAAAATGTGAATTTCACTTATTCAGATAACAGGGGTATTGTATTGCCTGAATATAGCGGTACTTCCACATTTCTTGGAATGGATCCGAGCAACAAATTCCAACCCGGGCTGCCATTTGTTTTTGGTAGCCAGGAAGGGTTTCAGCAAGGAAATCCGATAGGAAATCCTACGGGCATTTTAAAAAGGGTTGAAGAGGACAGCTTGGTAGAACGGCTGGTTAATAATTACAACCCGATTACAACGGTTAATACCCAAACATATAGTATAAATGCTTCTCTGGAGCCCCTCCCCGATTTAAAAATAACTCTTACTGCTAACAGGGTATATTCTCAAAATACAAGCTTTTACCTGCGAGACACGCTAGACCCTACCAATGGAAAATATTCTTACGGCACTAATACGTATAATGAGATGGGTAATTTCAGTATGTCTTACCTGTTTGTCTCCACTATATTTTCAAACAAATACGGCGCAACAAATTCCTCTCAGGCATTCCTGAACTTTTTAAATGATGCTCAAGTAATTTCACAAAGACAATCCAAACTTAATCCGTTTTCAAATGGACCAAGCAGAGCTTATAGGCTATATTACGACGGCTATAGCATATATTCGCAAAATGTGGCAATCCCGGCATTTCTTGCTGCTTATTCAGGGCAAAGTCCGGAAAGTGTCAGCCTGAACCCTTTCCCCAGCATTCCATTACCCAACTGGAATCTTTCTTATAACATATACAAGCCTGTGGCGAGCTTTTGGCCATGGGCTAAAAAGAATATTACATCCATAACTTTGAGTAATGCATACACAGGCACATACAGCGTAGGCAGCTATGTTTTTAACCCGTCGTATGGCACTGAGGATGGATTTCCTGACATGAGAGACCTGAACGGTAATTTTCTACCCAAGGATGTAATTCCTGCCGTTTCCATTGCCGACCAGTTTTCACCCCTGGCAAAATTGGTAGTGGCCTTTAAGAATGGTGTTTCTTCTAATTTAGAAATTCGCGATACCAGGCAGGTGGCCCTTGATATGACCGATCTTAATATTATGGAAGTGAGCGGAATAGAATATTTAATAGGACTAGGATATAAAATTAAAGGGGTGCTTTTCCCTATCACCATTGGAGGAAAAGCAATTAGAAATGACATTACCATTACGGCCAGTCTCTCACTTATGAATAACGAAACCCTCGTTCGCAATATTATTGACCAGTCAAACCAAATTACAGGGGGGCAACAAATTATCTCTATCAAACCGCAGGCGGAATACAACATTAATAGCCATATAACCATTCGGCTATTCTTCGATAAGGTTATCAATAATCCTTACATTTCGTCAACTTTCCCTACATCGACTATGGATGGCGGTATCGCCACACGGTTCTCACTATCGTAATAATTCGGGCAGGACAGGAGAAATTCATTTTATGGCGTATAAATTATATGTAATTTTGCCTTTACAATCAATCTCCGCAGTATGAACCTGACATTAAAGGTATGGAGGCAAAAAAATGCCCAAGACAATGGAAAATTTGTAACATATAATGTAACAGGTATTTCTTCCGATATGTCATTCCTCGAAATGTTTGATGTACTGAATGAAGAATTGATAAGTAAAAATGAGGAGCCCATTGCTTTTGATCACGATTGCCGCGAAGGTATTTGTGGCATGTGCAGCATGTATATTAACGGCAGACCACATGGTCCGCTTAAAGGTACAACCACTTGCCAGCTGCACATGCGCCATTTTCACGATGGCGATACTATTACCGTGGAACCATGGAGAGCAAATGCATTTCCAGTGATAAGAGATTTGGTGGTGGACAGGTCCGGGTTTGACCGGATCATGCATGCCGGGGGATATGTTTCGGTTAATACGGGCAGTGCGCCCGATGCCAATTCTATTCCTATACCTAAATACGAAGCCGAGGAAGCCTTTGATGCTGCTGCCTGCATAGGTTGTGGCGCTTGTGTGGCTGCCTGCAAAAACGGCTCTGCCATGCTTTTTGTTTCCGCAAAGGTTGCGCAATTAAGTTTGTTGCCACAAGGCAAACCGGAAAGAGAAAGCAGGGTTGTAAATATGATGGAAGCTATGGATGATGAAGGCTTTGGACATTGTACCAATACCAATGCATGCGAAGCCGAATGCCCAAAAAATATTTCTGTTGCTAACATTGCGACACTAAACAGGGAATATCTGTTGGCTGCATTAAAAAAGTAAAACAGCATATATATAGGATGCTACTATACTTAGTAGCTTATGCGTATCCTTGTATCCGGGATACTATCTCTTGTTTTTAGTACGTATAACAGTTTCCTTTTTACTTTTGGGTTATGAAAAGACTTGTACCCGTAGTATTTTTATTTGCCTGC
>Ga0206873_1082_pt1 | contig 30765 bp, 9 predicted proteins | sample Alteio_BWOrgCont_11_FD_152631 | JGI IMG/M metagenome (GOLD analysis project Ga0206873, IMG submission 152631) | Enriched cells from forest soil in Barre Woods Harvard Forest LTER site, Petersham, Massachusetts, United States -... | ecosystem: Environmental > Terrestrial > Soil > Temperate forest > O...
TTACAGCTTCCTCGCTTAGCATGGGCACGTATACAGTTACTGTTACCGATGCCCATGGTTGTGTGGCCAACGCCTCTGCAACAATTACACAACCTTCTACTTTGACTGCCAGTGCTTCTGTAACTACTAACGTAAGTTGCAATGGTACTAATAACGGAAGTGCAAGTGCAAGTGCAAGCGGAGGAACATCTCCTTATACTTACTCCTGGTCAAATGGAGTTACAGGATCGTCTCCCACTGGATTTGGCGCAGGAACTTTTACTGTAACAGTGACTGACGCACACCAATGTATAGCTACATCATCTATAACAATAACACAACCATCAACCCTAACCGCTGCTGCAAGCACTTCAGCCAATATAAGCTGTAACGGAAACAACAATGGCAGTGCAAGCGTAACCGCATTACAAGGAACGAGTCCTTATATCTATTCCTGGTCAACCGGGGCGACCACCACAAACATCAATGGATTGTTTGCAGGCACATATACTGTAACGGTAACTGATGCTCACCAATGTACAGCCACATCATTTGCAACTATAACACAACCTAATGCATTAGCAGCAAGTGCAAATACAACAGCAAACGTAAGCTGTAATGGAAACAACAATGGCAGTGCAAGTGCAAGTGCATCGCAAGGAACAAGCCCCTACACCTACTCTTGGTCAACCGGGGCAACCACATCCAGCATCAGCGGGTTAAGCGCCGGAACATATACCGTAACTGCAAAAGATGCACACGGTTGTTCCGCCACAGCAAGTGCAATTGTAACACAGCCTACGGCGCTTAGCAATACTACATCACAAGTCAATGTAACAATATATGGAAGTAGTAATGGCTCTGCCTCAGTAACAGCATCGGGAGGCTTAACCCCATATACCTATTCATGGAGCACCGGATCTACTAAATCATCTATAAGCGGACTTTCTGCCGGCAACTATAGTGTAACCGTAACAGATGCGAATAAATGTACTACTATAGCGAACATAAACATTACCCAACCCGGAGGACCTACTATTGTTCCAACAAATACAAATGAACCTTGCAATGGTGAGAACGCTGCAACCGCTTCGGTAAGCGCAAGCGGAGGTACACCACCTTATACCTATTCATGGAACACCGGGGCTACTACTTCATCCATTAGTAACTTATCAGCAGGCACATATAGCGTTACTGTAAAAGATGCTAATAATGCACCTGCAACAGGTAATGTAACAATCACCCAACCTGCCGCTTTAACCGCAACAGGTTTAGTATTAAAAAATGTAGGCTGCAATGGCGGCAACAACGGTAGCGGAAGCGCAACTATAAACGGAGGAACCGCTCCTTATACTTATTCCTGGTCAACAGGCGTAGCTACATCATCCATCAGCAATTTATCAATTGGAACATATAGCGTAACAGTAAAGGATGCCCACAATTGTTCTACTACTACATCTGTAACCATTACCCAACCTGCTACATTAACCTGCACCGCAAACGCTTCTACTAATGTAAGTTGCACAGGAAGCAACAATGGTATTGCAAATGCAACCGGGAACGGAGGAACTGCTCCTTATACTTATTCATGGTCAAATGGAAGAACCACAAGTTCCATTTCCACTTTAACAGCAGGAACATATACAGTAACTGTAACCGATAACAATGGATGTTCCGCTACATCATCTACAAGCATAACCCAACCCGCTTCCTTAGTATCGGCAGTTGCAAGTACAGTAACTAACGTAGGTTGTAATGGAGGCTCAAATGCAACTATACAAGTAGTTGCGTCCGGAGGAACTCCTTCTTATACCTATTCATGGTCAAATGGAGCTACTACTTCTTCTGTAAGCGGAGTAGGCACCGGAACATATACGGTGACAGTAAAAGATAAAAACGATTGTTCCACCACAGCCAGCACAACGGTAACTCAACCTACTGCCCTTAGTAATACTACAGCACAAACTAATGTAACAACCTATGGAGGTAACAATGGATCTGCTTCTGTAACAGTTTCAGGAGGCACATCACCTTACACCTATTCATGGAGCAACGGAGCTACTAAATCATCCATCACAGGACTTGTTGCCGGAAATTATAGCGTAACCGTAACAGACGCGCACGGATGCGCTACGGGAGCAGATATACAAATTACCCAACCTGGAACTACAGTTACTATAACAGGTACTAATGTATCTTGCAATGGAAGCAACAATGGAACAGCTACCGTAACAGCTTCCGGAGGCACATCACCTTACACCTATTCATGGAGCAACGGAGCTACCAAATCATCTATCAGCGGACTAAGTGCCGGAACCTATACTGTGACGGTAACCGATCACGTAGGTTCAAGTGCAACAACAAGCATAATAATTACCCAGCCCGGCACTTTAACAGCAAGCGGCACAGTATTAGGGAATGTAAGTTGCAATGGCAACAATAACGGAAGCGGAAAAATTACTGCCGGCGGCGGAACTTCTCCTTATACCTATTCATGGTCAAATGGAGTTACTACATCATCAGTCAGCAATTTAGCTGCCGGAACATATACGGCAACCTCAACCGATAAGAATGGATGTTCGGCTACCTGCTCTATAACAATAACACAACCCGGCACCTTAAGCGCTTCTGCAAGCACATCAGCGAACGTAAGCTGCAATGGAAGCAATAATGGTAGCGGCAGTGTTAGCGCAACCGGTGGAACTTCTCCATTTACCTATTCATGGTCCAATGGAAAAACCACCAGTTCTGTTTCTTCTTTAACTGCAGGAACATATACAGTTACTGTAAAAGATGCAAACGGCTGCAACACGACAGGAAGTATAACAATTACCCAACCGACAGCAATTAACGTTAGCACAACACAAACTAATGTAACCGTACACGGAGATAATAACGGCAGCGCCACAGCAACTGCAAGCGGAGGAACACCGGCATACACCTATTCATGGTCTAACGGCGGAACTACTTCGTCAATCAGTTCACTCACTGCAGGAACCTACTCTATTACTATTAAAGATAAAAACGGATGCTCTGCATCTGCATCTGTAACTATTACTCAACCGACATCACTCACAGCTACAGTAACAATAACAGGAAATGTTTTGTGCAATGGCGGAAATAACGGAGCAGCATCAGTATCAGCATCCGGGGGCACACCGGCATATACCTACTCATGGAGCACAGGAGCCACTACCACCTCTATCAATTCTCTTGCTGCAGGAACTTACACTATTACGGTAAAAGATGCCCTCGGCTCAACAGCAACTGCCACTGCAACCATTACAGAGCCGGTTATCCTAACTGCAAGTGCATCTATTACGAATGAAGTAAGCTGTAACGGAAGCAATAATGGCAGTGTAAGCGCGAGCGTAAGCGGAGGGACTTCTCCTTATACCTATTCATGGAATACAGGAGCTACTACTTCTTCTGTATCTTCTCTGTCAGCCGGAACTTATTCTGTGTCAGTAAAAGATGCACACGGATGTGCAGCCGCATCATCTACTATAACAATAACACAGCCTACTGCGTTAAGCGCTTCTGCAACCGCAACAGGTAATGTAAGTTGTAACGGAGGCAATAACGGCAAAGCAAGTGTAAGTGCGTCCGGAGGAACGTCACCTTATACTTATTCATGGAATACCGGAGCTACCACAACAAGTGTTAGCGGATTAAATGCCGGCACATATACTGTAACTGTAAAAGATGCGCATAACTGTTCTACCGTAGTCAACGCCACCATAACACAACCCGCAGTTCTTAGTAACACCACAACCCAAACCAATGTAACTACAGTAGGCGGCACTAATGGTTCAGCCACAGTAACTGCTACGGGCGGTACAACACCATACACCTATTCATGGAGCAATGGAGGTACTAAATCAACTATCAGTTCGCTTACAGCAGGAACCTACAGTGTAACCGTGACCGATGCAAATGGATGTACCACTACAAATATTGTAATCATCACACAAGGTCCCGTTATTTCAGTAACAAACACCAATGATGCCTGCAACGGCGGCAATACCGGAACAGCATCAGTAAGCACAAGCGGAGGCGTAACTCCTTACACCTATTCATGGAGCAATGGAGCTACTACTTCAGCCATCAGTTCACTTACAGCAGGAACCTACACCATAGTAGTAAAAGATGCCGATAACGAATCTGCATCAGCAAGCGTAACTGTTACCCAGCCTACCCAATTAACTGCAAATGGCAATGTATCATCAAACGTAAGTTGCAATGGAAGCGGTAACGGAAGCGGCAATGTGAGCGTAAGCGGTGGAGTTGCTCCTTATACTTATTCATGGTCTAACGGAAAAACCACAAGCTCCATTTCGTCTTTAACTGCCGGAACATATTCCGTAGCAGTAAATGATAATCATGGTTGTTCAGCTAATGCTTCCATAACAATTACACAACCAACTACACTTACCGCATCTGCATCCGCAAATACTTATGTTATGTGTAACGGAGGTAATAACGGAAGCGGCAGTGTAATTGCAAATGGTGGAACTACAGCCTACACCTACTCCTGGTCAAACGGAGCCACTACAACAGGCATCAGTGGGTTAGGCGCCGGAACATATTCCGTAACAGTAAAAGACGCTAACGGATGTTCTGCTACATCAAGCATGACCATAACACAACCTTCTTCATTAACAACATCTGCAAGTATTTCGGGTAATGTTAGTTGTAACGGAAGTAACAACGGAAGTGCAAATACAACCGCAAATGGAGGCACTTCTCCTTACACTTATTCATGGTCAAACGGAGCTGTTTCAAGTTCTATCAATGGACTTTCAGCAGGAAGCTACTCTGTAGCGATAACAGATGCACATGGCTGCTCGGCTTCATCTTCCATAACCATAACACAACCTTCTTCATTAACTGTTACTCCAAGCGCTACGGGCAATGTTAGTTGCAACGGCGGCAATAATGGCAAAGTTATTGCACTCGCAGGCGGAGGCGTGTCACCTTACACCTATTCATGGAATACCGGAGCCACTACATCATCTATCAGCGGATTAAGCGCCGGAACATATTCTGTAACAGTAACCGATGCACACAATTGTACAATTGGAGCCAATACAAGTGTAACACAACCTGCAATACTTACTGATACTACATCACAAGTGAATGTAACTATAAACGGGGATAATAATGGTTCAGCATCGGTAACTCCTACGGGAGGCACAACTCCATATTTTTATTCATGGAGCAATGGAGCTACTAATTCTTCTATCAGTTTACTTACCGCAGGAACCTATACTGTGACTGTAACAGACAAGAATGATTGTGGCACGACGGCAAGTGTAACTATTACACAACCCGGCACACTAACAATTATACCAATAAATACGAATGATAACTGTTACGGAGGTAATAATGCCACTGCATCAGTAACTGCAAGCGGAGGAGTACCTGCTTATACTTATTCATGGAGCACCGGAGCTACCTCATCGTCTATCAGCTCGCTAACGGCAGGAACGTACAGCGTAACCGTAACGGATGCCGATGGTGCAACCGCATCAACAGCGATAACAATTGTTCAAAGGGCTGCTGTAGTAGCAAATACCTACGTAGCAACGGACGTAACCTGCAACGGAGGAAATAACGGATCCGGATATGTGTTAGTAAACGGAGAAGCTCAATCATACTCCTATTCATGGTCTAACGGAGCTACAACAACACTCATCACTTCACTGACTGCCGGAACCTATACGTTAACTATAACGGATACATATGGATGTAACTCCACTGAAACATTAACAATTACACAACCTAATCCTTTAATTGCTCCCGGTTCTTCAATCAATTTAACTTGCAATGGAGCAAACAACGGAAGCGCTAGTGTAACTGCCAGCGGAGGAACATCACCTTATACCTACTCTTGGTCAAATGGAGCTACTGCTTCTTCCATATCTTCATTGTCAGCAGGAGCATATAATGTAAACGTAACAGATTCGAACGGATGTGTTACAATCACAAGTGTTACGCTTACCCAACCCAATACACTGACTGTAGTACCTAAATCTTTCAATATTCTTTGCAGCGGAGCGAATAACGGAAGCGGTTATGTAACCGTTAGCGGTGGAGCTTCTCCTTATACTTATTCATGGTCTAACGGAGGCACCACTTCTTCTATATCTTCGCTTACAACGGGAGGTTATAGTGTAGCCATAACAGATGCAAACGGATGTTCTGCTACCTCTTCTATAACAATTACCCAAGCGGGTGTCTTAACAGTATCTGCTTATCCTGCAAACAATGTACTTTGCAATGGTGGTAACACCGGAAGCGGTTATGTAACTGTAAACGGCGGTAGCACTCCATACACTTATTCATGGTCTAACGGAGGCACTACTTCTTCTATCAACGGGCTTACCATTGGCAATTACAGTGTAACAGTGAGTGACGCTAACGGATGTGGAGGTACAGCAGGAATAACAATCACGCAACCAACAGCGCTTACTAATGTTACCAGCCAGGTAAATCTAACGATAAACGGCTACTGCAATGGTTCTGCCAACATTACTCCTTCGGGCGGAACAACACCTTATACTTTCTCATGGGGTACAGGCGCTACTACTTCTTCAGTAAGCAGCCTTTGTGCAGGAACCTATACAGTAACGGTAACTGATTCTAATGGTTGTACAAACACCAATACCATTACCATTACACAACCTACTCAACTTGTAATTATTCCGACCCATACCAATAATATTTGTAACGCAGATAATATCGGTACAGCATCGGTTAGTGCAAGCGGAGGCGTAACTCCATATACCTATTCATGGTCAACCGGGGCTACTACTTCTTCAATATCTTCTTTAACAGCGGGCGGTTATAGTATCACAGTAACGGATGCGAACGGAGCTTCAGCTTCGGCAAGTGTAACTGTTACCCAACCAACCAGCTTGATTGCAGCAGGCGCTACCTCTAACAATATTCCTTGTAACGGAGGCAATAGCGGAAGTGGTTATGTAAATGTGAATGGAGGTACTTCTCCTTATACTTACACTTGGTCCAACGGAGCTACTACTTCGTCCATATCTAATCTTTCCACAGGCACATATACCGTGCTGGCAAAAGATGCTCATGGATGCAATGCTACAGCTTCCATTATTATTAGCCAACCCCCTACCCTAACAGATTCCATTACAGTAACAAGTGAAGTAAACTGCAATGGCAACAATAATGGCTCTGCTTCGGTAAGCGCTAAAGGTGGCACTCAAGCTTACACTTATTCATGGAGCAACGGAGCTACAGGTTCATCCATCAACGGACTTTCTGCAGGCACTTACAGTGTAACAGTAACCGATGCTCACGGATGTATGGCTACTGCAAATACGACCATAAGCCAACCTACTACCTTGGTAACTTCCGGCGTTACTTCCAACAACATTCCTTGTAACGGAGGTAATAGCGGAAACGGTTATGTAACTGCTAACGGTGGTACCTCTCCTTACACCTATTCATGGTCTAACGGAGCTACTACTTCTGCTATCAATTCTCTTACAGCTGGTACATATATCGTATCAACTAAAGATGCCAATGGTTGTTCAGCTACAGCTTATATTGTTATCACCCAACCTTCTACTTTAAAAGATTCCATTACAGTAACCAGTGAAGTAAACTGCAATGGCAACAATAATGGCTCTGCTTCGGTAAGTGTTAAAGGTGGTACTCAAGCTTATACTTATTCATGGAGCAATGGAGCTACAGGTTCATCCATCAACGGACTTTCTGCAGGTACTTACAGCCTAACAGTAACCGATGCTCACGGATGTGTGGCTACTGCTATCACAACCATAAGCCAACCTACTACCCTGGTAACTATAGGCACCACCTCTAATAACATCCCTTGCAATGGAGGCAATAGCGGAAACGGTTATGTAACTGCTAACGGTGGTACTTCTCCTTACACCTATTCATGGTCTAACGGAGCTACTACTTCTGTTATCAATTCTCTTACAGCTGGTACATATACCGTATCAACTAAAGATGCCAATGGTTGTTCAGCCACAGCTTATATTGTTATCACTCAACCTTCTACCCTAACAGATTCCATTACAGTAACCAGTGAAGTAAACTGCAATGGCAGCAATAATGGTTCTGCTTCAGTAAGTGTTAAAGGCGGCACTCAAGCTTATACCTATTCTTGGAGCAATGGAGCTACAGGCACATCAGTAAGTGGACTTTCTGCAGGCACTTACAGCGTAACAGTAACCGATGCTCACGGATGTATGGCTACTGCAAATACGACCATAAGCCAACCTACTACCTTGGTAACTTCCGGCGTTACTTCCAACAACATTCCTTGTAACGGAGGTAATAGCGGAAACGGTTATGTAACTGCTAACGGTGGTACCTCTCCTTACACCTATTCATGGTCTAACGGAGCTACTACTTCTGCTATCAATTCTCTTACAGCTGGTACATATATCGTATCAACTAAAGATGCCAATGGTTGTTCAGCTACAGCTTATATTGTTATCACCCAACCTTCTACTTTAAAAGATTCCATTACAGTAACCAGTGAAGTAAACTGCAATGGCAACAATAATGGCTCTGCTTCGGTAAGTGTTAAAGGCGGTACTCAAGCTTATACCTATTCTTGGAGCAATGGAGCTACAGGCACATCAGTAAGTGGACTTTCTGCAGGCACTTACAGTGTAACAGTAACCGATGCTAACGGATGTGTGGCTACTGCTATCACAACCATAAGCCAACCTACTACCCTCGTAACTATAGGCACCACCTCTAATAACATCCCTTGCAACGGAGGTAATAGCGGAAACGGTTATGTAACTGCTAACGGCGGTACTTCTCCTTACACCTATTCATGGTCTAACGGAGCTACTACTTCTGCTATCAATTTTCTTACAGCTGGTACATATACCGTATTAACCAAAGATGCCAATGGTTGTTCAGCTACAGCTTATATTGTTATCACCCAACCTTCTACTTTAAAAGATTCCATTACAGTAACCAGTGAAGTAAACTGCAATGGCAGCAATAATGGCTCTGCTTCGGTAAGTGTTAAAGGCGGCACTCAAGCTTATACCTATTCTTGGAGCAATGGAGCTACAGGTTCATCCATCAACGGACTTTCTGCAGGCACTTACAGTGTAACAGTAACCGATGCTCACGGATGTATGACAACTGCAAGTACTATTATCACACAGCCTAGTCCAATTATCATCATTACGAGACAAAGCAACGTTACCTGTAAAGAAAATGGCAGTGCGACTGTTATTACAGGCGGAGGTACTTCTCCTTACACTTATAAATGGAGCAGCAACAGCGGTTCACAAACTACCAGTACCGCTACTAACCTTACTGCAGGCACCTATACTGTAATGGTAACCGATGCTCATGGATGCAATGCTACCACTTCGGTAACTATTTCTCAAACACCAGGTGTAAGAGTAACTGCATTATCCGCAAATGCAACTTGTAATGGCAGTAACAATGGCAGTGCAAGAGCAGTTGCAAGCTCAGGCGTATCTCCTTACACCTACAGATGGTCCAACGGGGCTACTACTTCGTCCATATCCAATCTTTCGGCCGGGACGTATAGTGTGACAGTAACTGATACTAATGCATGTACAGCAACTGCACGCGTAATTATTACCCAACCTACCGTTATTACCATAACCTTCTGCGGGGTAATAAATGTATCCTGCAACGGAAACAATAATGGAACCGCTCAAGGCATGGCAAGCGGAGGAACTTCTCCTTACTCATATAGCTGGAATAATGGGCAAACTAATGCAACAGCTACCGGATTATCTGCAGGTACTTATACTGTAACAGTAACTGATGCGCACGAATGTACAGCTACTGCAGGCATAGTCATCACCCAACCTACTGCTATTACTATTACAACCACATCGACCAATGTTACCTGCAAAGGAAACGGTACTGCAACGGTCAATGTAAATGGAGGTACTTCTCCTTATACTTACAAATGGGGCAGGAACTGTGGCTCACAAACCACCAGCACCGCTACCAACCTTACTGCAGGCACTTATACTGTTGTAGTAACTGACAGTAATGGATGCACAGCCACCGCTTCAGTAACTATCTCGCAAATACCGGGCGTAATTGCTTCGGCAACATCGGTAAATATAAGTTGCAATGGCAATAATAATGGAAGCGCACTAGCAATTGCAACCTCAGGTACTTCTCCTTATACCTACAAATGGTCTACAGGGGCTACTGCCGCATCTATTTCCAATCTCTCTACAGGAACATATACCGTATTGGTAACCGATGCTTATGAATGTACAGCTACCGCTGCTGTAGTTATTACTCAGCCTGCTGCTATTATTATTACAACCACGCAGATCAATGTTACCTGCAAAGGAAATGGCAGCGCAACCGCCCATGTAAGCGGAGGTACTTCTCCTTATACTTACAAATGGAGCAGCAACTCTGGTTCACAAACCACCAGTACCGCTACTAACCTTGCTCCGGCTACATATGTTGTAACGGTAACAGATGCACATGGATGTACAGCTGCTGCAAGCGTAGTTATTACTCAGCCCGCTCCTCTCACCGTCACAACCACTAACACCAGTGTTACTTGTAAAGGAAACGGTACCGGAACAGCTACTGCAAACGGAGGCACATCTCCTTATACTTACAGTTGGAGCGGTAACTGTGGTTCACAAACCACCCGCACGGCTACTAACCTTACTGTAGGCACATATACTGTGACAGTAATTGACTCTAATGAATGTACAGTTACTGCTTCAGTAACTATCTCGCAAACGCCTGGGGTAACTACTTCAGCAACGTCAGTAAGCATAGATTGCCATGGAAATAACGATGGTAGCGCAAGAGCGATTGCCGCTTCGGGTACTTCTCCTTATACCTACAGATGGTCTAATGCGGCTACTACCGCATCTATTTCCAATCTCTCAGCCGGCACATATAGCGTATTGGTAACTGATGCTTATGAATGTACAGCTACTGCTGCTGTTGTTATTACTCAGCCTACCGCTATCACTATTACAACCTCTAACACCAGTGTTACCTGCAAAGGAAATGCTACTGCAACAGCCAATGTAAATGGAGGCACTTCCCCTTATACCTACAAGTGGAGTGCTAACTGTGGTTCACAAAACACCAGCACGGCTACTAACCTTACTATAGGTACATATACTGTAGCGGTAACAGATGCTCATGGATGTGGCGTTACTGCTTCGGTAACTATCTCACAAACACCAAGCGTAACTACTTCAGCAACATCAGTAAATATAGATTGCTATGGAAATAATGATGGCAGCGCAAGAGCAATCGCTGCTTCGGGTACTTCTCCTTATACCTACAGATGGTCTAACGCAGCTACCACTTCATCTATTTCCAATCTCTCGGCCGGAACATATACTGTAACGGTAACTGATGCTTATGAATGTACAGCTACTGCTGCGGTCGTTATTACTCAGCCTACCGCTATAATTGTTACAACCGCTAACACCAGTGTTACCTGTAAGGGCAACGGTACTGCAACCGTTACTGTAAATGGAGGTTCTTCTCCTTATACTTACAAATGGGGCAGCAACTGTGGCTCACAAACCACAAGCACGTCTACTAACCTTATTGCAGGTACTTATACTGTAGCGATAACAGATGCTCATGGATGCAGCGCTACTGCTTCAGTAACTATCTCTCAAATACCCGGTGTAACTGTTTCGGCAACATCAGTAAATATAGATTGCCATGGAAATAACGATGGTAGCGCAAGAGCGATTGCCGCTTCAGGTACTTCTCCTTATACCTACAGATGGTCTAACGGAGCTACTACCGCATCTACTTCCAATCTCTCAGCAGGAACCTACACTGTGATGGTAACTGATGCTTATGAATGCTCAGCCACTGCTGCTGTAGTTATTACTCAGCCTACCGCTATCACTATCACAACCTCTAATACCAGTGTTACCTGCAAAGGAAATGCTACTGCAACAGCCAATGTAAATGGAGGCTCTTCTCCTTATACCTACAGGTGGAGTGTTAACTGTGGTTCACAAAACACCAGCACGGCTACTAACCTTACTATAGGTACTTACACTGTTACAGTAACCGATGCTCACGGATGTGGCACTACTGCTTCGGTAACCATCTCGCAAACACCAGGCGTAACCGTTTCGGCAACATCAGTAAATGTAACTTGTAACGGCGATGATAATGGCAGTGCAAGGGCAACTGCTGCTTCGGGTACTTCTCCTTATACCTACAGATGGTCTACAGGAGCTACTACCGCATCTATTTCCAATCTCTCAGCCGGAACCTATACCGTAATGGTAACAGATGCTAATGAATGTACGGCTACTGCACGAGTAACCATGACTCAGCCTTCTCCTTTAACTGCATACTTCTGTGGAATAACAAACATTTTATGCAATGGAAGCAATAATGGAAGCGCTCAAGGCATGGCGAACGGAGGCACTTCTCCTTACACCTACATGTGGAATAATGGTGAAACTACTTCAACAGCCACAGGATTAACCGCGGCTACTTATACTGTAACAGTAACCGATGCTCACGGATGTATGGCTACTGCAAAAGCAACCATTAGCCAGCCGGCTGCTATCAACATTGCGATTATATCAACCGGTATTAGCTGCAATGGAAACAACAATGGCAGTGCAACAGCTAATGTAAGCGGAGGTGTTTCTCCTTATACATACAAATGGAGCAGGAACTGTGGTTCTCAAAACACTCGTACCGCTACCAATCTTATTGCAGGCACTTATACTTTAACCGTAACCGATGCTCACGGTTGTGGCGCTACTGCAAGTGCAACTATTACCCAACCGACTCCCATTATCATTACAACAACCCAAACCAATGGTACTTGTAAAGAAAATGGCAGTGCAACAGCTAATGTAACCGGAGGCTCTTCTCCTTATACCTACAAATGGAGCAAAAACTGTGGTTTACAAACCACCCGTACCGCTACCAATCTTGTTGCAGGCGCTTATACTGTTACTGTAACTGATGCTAACGGATGTACCGCCACTGCTTCAGTAACCATTTCTCAAACGCCGGGCGTAGCTGTATCGGCAACAGAAACAAATGTAACTTGTAATGGTGAGAATAATGGCAGCGCCAGGGCAATTGCCTCTTCGGGCACTTCCCCTTATACCTACGAATGGTCTAACGGAGCTACCACTGCGTCTATCTCTAATCTTTCGGCCGGAACTTATACTGTAACGGTAACTGATGCAAACGGATGTACAGCCACTGCAAGAGCAATTATTACTCAGCCTTCCGTCGTGGTAGCATACTTCTGCGGAATAACAAACGTTACCCGTAGCGGAGGCGCTAATGGAACAGCTCAAGGCATGGGCAGCGGAGGAACTCCACCATATACCTATGAATGGACCAACGGAGAAACTACCGGAACAGCTACAGGATTATCCGCAGCAGCTTACACTGTAACGGTGATCGATGCTCACGGATGCAGCTCCAGCATTTCAGTAACTATTACTCAACCTTCTTCTCATGCACCGGAAACTATCCCTGCTGACAATGGAAGCAATAGCGACAGCACAAAGGAAAATATAACTATAAATACAAATGTAGTTGTGTACCCAAATCCTTCTTCCGGAGAATTCCATGTTAATGGCTTAACAAAAGGTCAAATCGTTCAAGTATATGATTATAAAGGCCAATTGTTAATAAACAGCACGGCAAGTGAACCTGATATGCTATATAGTATTGTAAACAGAGCCAACGGACTCTATATAGTAAGGATACTTAACCCAGACGGAACTATCGTTTCGGAGAAAAAGCTGGTAAAAGAGTGGTAATTTAATGTTCGCGACCTAGATTAGTTATATTGAATCCCCATCTGAATTTCAGATGGGGATTTTTTTACTGGGTTTATTCGCTTGCGAAAATTATAGTTCAGTCTAAAAATAGCAGCATTTACCAAGGCTGTGCCTATTTTAGGTATTCATACCGGTTTCCTTTATACTTTTGGACCATGAAACGGTTCACACCTGTTATATTTTTATTTACTATCTCCCTGGTAGCTTACAGAGTTTTTGCACAGCAAAATAAAACCCTCCCAGCTACTCATACCATAGATTCTCTAAAAAATATTTTAAAAACACAAAACGACGATACCAATAAAGTAAATACCTTAAATCACCTGTGTCATGATTATGAAGTGCTTGGTAGTTACGACAGTTCATTATCATATGCTGAAAAAGCGGAGGTTTTGGCCGAAAAAAATGGATTTAAAAGAGGTGTAGCAAAGGGTCTTAGAAATATAGGTGTAATTTATTTTCGTCAATCCAATTATCAAAAGGCATTGAAATATGCATTTGAATCTTTTACAATAGATCAGGGCATAGAAAATAAAAAAGGCGCTGCCGCCGATCTTGGCAATATTGGAATAGTTTATTACACCCTGGGCAATTATTCCAAAGCATTGGAATATGATTTTCAAATGCTGCAGATAGCCCAGGAAATTGATGATACAACTAATATTGCCAGTGTCTTCTGCAATATTGGAGTAATATACGGAGAGCAGGGAAATTATCCCAAATCATCAGAATATATATTCAAATCATTGAGAATGCAGATAAAGCGAGGGGATAAAGATCTTGTTGCTCTTGACCTTAGCAATATTGGATATGGCTATATGGGGGAAGGCAATTATTCCGAAGCATTAAAATACGATTTTGAGGCGATAACCCAAGCTAAAGAAGTGGGGGATAAAGATCTTATTGCCACTTTATTTGGCGATATTGGAACTATTTATTATCGAAAAGGTGATTATACCCAAGTACTGGAATATGAGTTTAAGGGAGCGGCTATAGCCCGGGAAATAGGCGATATAGATGAGGTTGCTGCTTTATACTCGAACACGGGAGCGGTTTACACTCAATTAAAAAACTATAAACAAGCAAAGACTTTTCTTGATTCTGCGCTTGCTTTTTCAAAAAAAACAGGGAATAAAAAACACATAGAAAACACCTACAGCATCTTTGCTAAATTAGATAGCGCCACCGGTGATTACAAAACCGCATACAGCGATTATAAAAAATACATGGAGTACCGCGATAGTATATTCAATCAAGGGACCACACAAATGGAGATCAGCTATGAATTTGAAAGAAGAGAAGACTCCATCAAAGCAGAATATAAACAGGAGAATATTATAAAAGCGGCTGAAATAAAGAGAAAAAAAATCCTTAGTGAAGGAGCAATCTTATTATTAACACTTACTATCCTGTTGGCAATTTTACTAATAAACAGACAGCAGATAAAGCGCAGGAAAGATAAAATAATTTCTGAGAACGAAAAGTCCATGTTAATATTAGAAAATCAACGTATGGAAGCAGACAAACAACATGCAGAAGCTGAAAACAAACGGATGACTGAAGAATTATTAAATGCTAAAAAATCGCTCGAGGACCACACAAAAAATATGGTCGAAAAAAATGAATTGCTTGAACAATTTAAAACAGAAATAGAGAAGCTCAATAATAAATATAGAGAACCGGAGGAGAAAGTGAAAGTAGAACAATTAGAATATCTTAATAAAACAACTATTTTAACTAAAGACGACTGGGGTAAATTCAAGACATTGTTTGAACAAGTTTATACCGGCTTCTTAACCCGTTTAAATGAAAAACTACCCGACCTTACACAAGCCGAAATACGATTGGTTTGTTTAACCAAACTGGAATTAGGTACTAAACAAATATCAAGTATTTTAGGAGTATCGCCTGAAACCGTAAAAAAAACACGCCACCGATTACGAAAGAAACTCGGTTTATCGGGAGAAAAATACATTAAGGACATTATCAAATCTGTTTGATTATCAACAATTCTGTTTTATTTCCTTTTTTTGTCCCCCTCGATTTATTATTTTGTCCCCCTCTTAGTACATGCTAAATGTCTGTTGCAGATATAGTTTTGATTTGTTCTTCTTCGACCCTGTTCTGTAAAATTATTTAAATCAAGACTTCATGCGAATCAAAATTACGAATCACAAAACACAAAACATTATGAAAAACAAATTTACCCCCGGCGTACTTTGTATGCTATGTGCTTTTATTATGCTGCCTTTTTTATCTGTTGGTCAGCTAACCATTACACCCACTTACACTGCAGTAACTTGCAATGGATTAAATAATGGTGTTGCGACTGCCACGGCAAATGGAGGCATAACTCCTTATACTTATTCCTGGAGCGGCGGCGGAACTGATTCTACCGCCACCGGGTTGAGTCCTGCAACATATACTATAACAGTGACGGATTTTAGTAGCGCTTCGGCTACCGCTTCGGTTACTATAACCCAACCCGATATTTTATCAAATACAACCTCTGTAATAACCCCTATATTATGCAATGGAGCAATTACTGGGGCTGCTGAAATTACCCCAACTGGGGGTACATCTCCGTATACCTATTCCTGGAGTTCTGGAGGAGGTACTAATGCTACGATAAGTTCTTATTCTATTTCCGGCAGTCAAACTTTTACATACCAGGCAGCCATACAAAACTATACTATACCTTCAGGGGTAACACAAGTATCTGTAACTGTAACAGGTGCGCAAGGTGGAAGAGGGTTTAACAGTACCTCTTATGCCGGTGGTGACGGTGTTTCCTTCACAGGTTTAGTTAATGTAATTCCCGGGCATGTTCTTGGGGTTGTTACGGGAGGTGCAGGTACAAATTCCCCCAGAACTCTTGTGAGTGGTGCTGGTGGTGGTGGCAGTTATGTATGGGATGAAAATACCACTACCCTGTTTGCTGTAGCAGCCGGTGGCGGTGGCGCGGGGTATACGCATGCCGGGCCAGCAGGAGGCACTAATCTCTCAAATAATACAACTACAAATGATGCGGGCGGTAGTAACGCAGCAGGAGGAACAGGCGGTAATGGCGGTGCAGCCGGTAACGGTGGCAATGGCGGCGGCGGCGGAGCAGGCTGGTTTAGTAATGGTGCATCTGCATCTTTCACATATGGTGTTGGAGGGAATGATATGGCAAATGGATTTACAGGTGGCGTAGGGCTTGCCGGTTCAAATGGAGGATACGGCGGCGGCGGCGGCGGAAATACGGATGGTGGCGGCGGCGGTGGCGGCTACAATGGCGGCGGCGGCGGAAATAACACTAATTATCCTGGCGGCGGCGGTGGCGGCTCCTACTTCAATACTGCTTATGGCTCATTACCGGGTACTGTTACTGCAACTCATACAGGTAATGGTTCTGTAATTATTTCTTACGCAATAGTAGATGGAGCGGGTCTTGCAGCCGGTACGTATTCGGCAACTGTAACAGACAACAACGGCTGTATTACCACTGCAAGCGTTACCCTTACCCAACCTACAGTATTATCAGCTTCAGCGTCTGCAACAATAAATGTAATATGCTATGGAACTAGTACAGGGAGCGCCACGGCTACCCCATCCAATGGTACAAGTCCTTACACGTATTTGTGGAGCGGAGGTGAAGGAACCAATGCCACTGCCAGCGGGTTAAGCGCCGGAACTTATATGGTAACTATTCAAGATAGTTGCGGGGCATCTGCAACAGCATTAGCAATTATTACTCAGCCGGCAGCTTTAGGAATACCTACAATCTCTTCAACGAATGTGACCTGTATTGGAGGCAGTAATGGCAGTGCATCAATTATTCCGGCAGCTATTACCCAAACTTTTTCATATACCGGAATCATACAGCACTTTAGTGTGCCTACCGGTATAACACAAGTAAGTATGAGCGTAACGGGGGCAGCCGGTGGATATGGAAGTAGTACATCCTCACCCGGCGGATCTGGTGCAAGCTTTACAGGAATAGCCACAGTAAGTCCCGGGCATATTCTTTCTGTCGTAGCAGGAGAAATGGGCAATAATGGCGCTTTGGCTAATAATTATAGTGGCGGCGGTGGCGGCGGCAGCTGGGTGTATGATTCCACAGCCCAGCCCGGACATTCGGGTACTCCCTCTCTTTCAAGTTTAATTGCTGTAGCAGCCGGCGGCGGCGGCGGTTCATATGCAACCGGTGGTGTTGGAGGAGCTGGAGGCACCGATCTTACAACCAATACAACTACAGATGGCACTAGCGGAAATTCAGCCGGAGGAACAGGCGGAAATGGCGCAGCAGCCAATACTAGCGGTGCCGGAAGCGGCGGCGGAGGAGCCGGGTGGTTTAGCAATGGTTTATCCAATAACAGCCCTACCATAGTTGGCGGTAATGATTGGGCAAACAGTTTTTCAACAGCTGCCGGTGGTTATAATGAGAGTGGCGGATTTGGCGGCGGCGGCAGTGGAGGATCTCTTGGCGGCGGTGGTGGCGGCGGTGGCGGTGGCTTTAATGGTGGTGGTGGTGGCTCTGTAGGTGTTGATGGTGGCGACGGCGGCGGTGGCGGGTCGTTCTTTAATACTGCTTATGGTTCATTGCCAACTGACGTTACTAATACTAATACAGGTAATGGGTACGTAACTATTTCCTATACCCCCCTTGCAAGTGCTTATAGCTATAGTTGGTCGCCAGGCGGGCAAACCATTTCTACTATTACGGGGCTTTCGGTAGGAACATATACGGCAACGATACAGGACAATTGCGGGGCATCAACCACAGCATCCGTTACTATTACGCAACCCAATGCTCTTTCTGTCACGGCATCGGTTACTTCCAATGCCTGCAATGGATCAAGCAATGGCAATGCCACAGCAACTCCTTCAAATGGCACAAGTCCTTATACCTATTCCTGGTCAAACGGAGTCACAACAATTTCAACGGGGGCCATACTGAGCGCCGGAACCTATACGGTAACAGTTACTGATAGTTGCGGAAATTCAGCTACCGCACCGGTAACCATCGAGCAATCTGCCGCCATTACAGCTACTACATCTGTAACAACTCCTATATTATGTAATGGAGCAAGTACAGGAACTGCTGAGGTAAGAGTAAGGGGAGGAGCAAGTCCATATACCTATTCATGGAGTTCGGGCGGAGGCACCAATGCTACTATAAATTCCTATCTAATTAGTGGTACACAAACCTTTTCGTACGAACCGGCTATACAAACCTTTACTGTACCTGCCAGTCTTACACAAGTATCCCTGACTGTAATCGGAGCAGGAGGAGGAAATGGAGAAAACACTAATTATCCCGGAGGAAATGGCGCAGGCTTTATGGGATTGGCCACAGTAACACCCGGGCATATTCTTGGAATTGTTACAGGAGGTCGGGGCACGGATAGCCCAAACTCAGACGGCGGCGGCGGCGGTGGCGGCAGTTATGTATGGGATGAAAATACTACAACCTTGCTTGCTGTAGCAGGCGGCGGTGGCGGTTCAGGATGGGATGCTACCGGACCTGGAGCAGGAGGTACTGATCTTGTAAATAATGCAGCCACAAATAGCGCCGGTGGCAGTAATGGAGCCGGTGGCACGGGCGGTAATGGCGGTGCAGCCGGTGGTACAAATAATATAGATCCGTATGGCACCTATGCCGGAGCAGGCGGAGCAGGATGGTTTAGCGATGGTGGAAATGCACCCGGAACACTTGGAAGTACTGGTGCTAATGGAGGTAGTGACATGGTAGACGGCTTTAGCGGCGGTACAGGTAATTCGAACGTGGGGGATGGCGGATTTGGCGGCGGCGGCGGCGGCGGCGGTGCTGCAGGAAGCGGCGGCGGTGGCTATAATGGCGGCGGCGGCGGAAATGGTGGCACTCCTGCCGGTGGTGGTGGTGGCTCTTATCTTATGGGGGGAACCACATATTTAATAGGTAGTGTTACAACCACTAATACGGGTAATGGTTCTGTAATTGTTTCATATTCTGCAACAAGCGTATCAGGGGTTGTAGCCGGAACGTATTCAGTAACTGTTACCGATGCTAATGGCTGTGCAACGACGGCCAGTGTAACTATCAATCAGCCCACTGCGGTAAATCCAACAGCAATAGCATCAGCTAATATAAGCTGCAACGGAGGTTCTAACGGGCAGGCTAAGGTAAGCGTAAGCGGAGGCAATCCTCCGTACACCTATTCCTGGAGTCCTAATACCAGTTCGAGCTATATTGCCAACGGGCTTTCAATAGGAACATATACTGTTACCGTTACCGACAATAGTGGTTGCAGTGGTACATCAGCAATAGCCATCACCCAACCTACCGCTCTCAGAGATAGCGTAGCGGTGGTGAACTATCCTCAGTGCGGTGGTGAGACAGCGAGCGCAACTATAGGAGTACAAGGAGGCACCAGCCCATACAATTATCTATGGAGTCCCAATGTAAGCACTACAGCCACAGCCTCAGGTCTTACTATCCGTGGCTATGTGGTACAGGTGAAAGATGCCAATGGCTGCTTTAAGAATGTTAATTTCAGTATCACACAGCCTCCTGTGCCTGTATTAAGAGACAGTATAGTAAGAGCTGCTACGATCAATGTAAGCTGTAACGGAGGAAGCAACGGCAGCGCCACAGCAGGTGTAAAATACGGAGCTACTCCTTATACCTATTCCTGGAGTAATGGAGCAGGTAATGTGGCTACGGCTACCGGTCTTTCAGCCGGAACATATACGGTAACAGTAAATGATGCTGCTTCATGTATGGCTACGGCAGTTGCCATTATTGCCCAGGGCAGCCCGCTGACATCAGCTACTGCAGCTACCTCAGCTAATGTAAGTTGCCATGGAGGCTCCAACGGACAAGCCAAGGTATCTGTACTCGGAGGTTCATCTCCATACATTTATTCCTGGAGTCCTGTTGCCGGTTCTACTTATACCGTCAACGGACTTTCAGCAGGAACCTATACGGTGACGGTAAGTGATAATTGCGGAGCATCGGTTAGTTCATCAGCAGTTGTTACCCAACCAGCTGTTCTGTTTGACAGCTTGTCAAGCATCAGTTATCCTCAATGCACCGGTTCAATGGGCAGCGCGAGCATAGGAGTAAGAGGAGGCACCTCTCCATACCGGTATACCTGGACTCCGAATGTAAGCACTACGACTTCTGCCGCAGGTCTTAGCGTTCGCGGTTATGTGGTACAGGTGAAGGATGCCAATGGCTGTTATAATAACCTTAACTTCAACATATCACAGCCTGCTGTACTGCGAGACAGTATCGTGAAATCGGCTACTGTAAATGTATCATGCAGTGGTGAGAGCAATGGCAGTGCAACGGTAGGTGCTAAATACGGTACTACTCCTTATACCTATTCGTGGAGTAATGGAGCAGGTAACGTGGCTACGGCTACGGGACTTTCAGCAGGAACCTATACGGTAATGGTAAGCGATGGTTCATGCAGCGCTACGGCATCGGTAGCTATCAGCCAACCTGGTACGTTATTATCCACAGCATCTGTATCAGCAGCTGTAACTTGCTATGGAAGTTCAACCGGGAAGGCTAAGGTAACGGTAAGCGGAGGCTCTTCTCCATACATTTATTCCTGGAGTCCTGTGAGCAGTTCTGCTGCTACAGCTACCGGGCTTTCAGCAGGAACCTACACGGTAACGGTTACTGATAATTGCACCACTTCAGCGAGCTCATCGGTGGTACTTACCCAGCCTGTTGTTCTGTTTGACAGTGTGGCAAGCCTGAGCCGTCCTGCATGTGGCACAGCGACAGGCAGCGCCAGCATTGGAGTAACAGGAGGCACCTCTCCATACCGGTATACCTGGACTCCTAATGTGAGCACTACAGCTACTGCTACAGGTCTTACAGCCCGCAGCTATGTGGTGCAGGTAAAAGATGCCAATGGCTGTTTTAGTAACCTGACTCTCGCTGTAAGCTGTACTCAACCTGTAACTGCTACTTATAAAGAAGAAACAGCTGCGCCGGCGGTTGAAAATATCAACCTGTATCCTAATCCTAATACCGGTCAGTTTACGATCTCCGGTTTACAAACAGGCATGATACTGGAGATGTATGATTACACGGGTAAGAAGATTAGCAGCACTACAACTACTAATGAGACCATGCAGTTGAATATCTTTAACCAGGCTGACGGTGTTTATTTAATACGCATACTGGATAAAAATGGCAACTTAGTAAGTGAGAAGAAAGTGATTAAAATGCAATAGAATCACTAATCATAGGGAACGATTTAAAAATCGTTCTGCTATACAAAATGACCGGAATGGGTAATACTGTTCCGGTTTTTTTATTCATAGGCATCAACCTATATCCAACAAAAAAGCCCTGTATTAACAGGGCCTTTATGATTTATTTAGTAGCGGGGGCTGGATTCGAACCAACGACTTTTGGGTTATGAGCCCAACGAGCTACCTCTGCTCTACCCCGCAGTATTTTTAAGGGATGCAAAGATACGATTATTTTCTTACTCGAATCTTTATTATCGGACATTTCATTAGTTTCCTTTCCCTATTTTGCTTAACTTTGTTTTATTAATGATTCAGCCAAATGAAAACCGTTAAGATTTTTATTCTCTTGTCCTTATGCTGTGGATGTTTGTTTTCCTGTAAACAAGATGATACTTCAAGTCCCTCCGGAGCTGCCATGAGTGCTACCGTAAGTGGTGTTGGTACACTAAACCTCTCAGCCAGCTTTACCAACAGCAATGGTGTTACTGTTTTAGAGGGTACCAGCAACACATGTACCATTATGATTTACCTGCAACTTAACGGACCTGCTACGTATTTGGAGTTCCAAAGTTCCGGTACATATCCTTATGCAACCATTACCACAAGCACAGTATCGGGAACCTGTACTACCTATGCAAATGATGGGCAGTTGAATATTACTACAGGCAGTTCATCCGGACTTTATAATGGTACATTCTCATTTACCGCCACGGGCAATTCTACAATAACCGTTACTAACGGCTCATTCACAAATCTGTGAAACACTTTTCTATTAGCTGTCTGAACTCCTAATAGTTTCTCCTGATGTTATCGCTCCTATGCACCGGTTGCAGATGAAAAGAAACTTTTTCGGAATGGTACATTAACGGTTTAATACTCATCACCGGGATTTCGGAATGATTAATGATATGTTTGGCAAAAACAAACGGTATCACCGTACCCATATGCGATTCATGTCCTGCCATTACCATAATAAGGTCAGCCTTTATTTTTTGGGAATACAGTAAAATTTCATTCGCAGGAACCTGGCTTGTACTAATTTCCTTTACACAAGCAATGCCGGCATCCTGCAAGTATTTTTCAGCAGAATCGACAAGTGATAACACCTTGTCCACTTCTTCCTTTTTATTATTTTCCATAATACCCAGTATATGCACAAGCGATTTGAACTTGCCGGCGATAGAAGAAACATAATCCAGTTTTTCGAGAGAACTATTCCAACTTTGTACAGGCATAACAATGGTATCGAAACCCTGGTTTACAGGCGCAGCTTTTATTGTGACTACAGGACAGGGAGCTGCATTAACTACATTCTGGGCATTGCTTCCAATTAAAAATTCTTTTACCCCGCTTGCTCCATTCGTCCCCATAACTATCAGGTCAATCGCATTATCTTTAACAGCATCCGTAATCACTTTAACTACCTTCGTCTCGCCGAGAAGGGTGTTTACATCAATCTGGTAACGTTCGGTAATATCCTTCCCCATCTTTTCAAATCTATCCATCACATTTTTTTGCAAGACCACTTTCTCATTAGAGTTTGGATTATCATCAGGTGTAACCAATTTGTATGGAGAGGACTCAAAAATATGAATCAGGAATAATTCGGCATTAAATAAGGAGGCTATGCGACAGCCTTTTTCTACTGCATAGTTACTCGTTTCTGTAAAGTCAGTTGAAACAAGCACTCGTTTGATGTCTATTATCATAGGGGATTGGCTTTACTATTTATAATTATAAAAGCATTTGATTAAAACTTCGAAACGTCATAGGTCTTTAACTTTTCTGTGACAAAATTACAAATTTATATATATAACAGCATATCTGTTAAAAAATATTGATAACTAAAAAAATAATAGAAGGAGTTACCCTCCTTTTTATTTCTGAGTAGCTTTGCAGTATGAAGCGGGCCTATCCTTTTTTATTTACAATGTTCTATCTTAGTATAGCTGGATGTACCAGTTGCCAGGATAGAAGCGCACACCCAAGTTTACTGCAATACCCTGTAGGGTCTCCCTCTAATGAAGCCGGTGCATTACAACAATTAAAGAATTATCCTCTCCCACGTTATTTACCCGATAATCATTTATTGAGGCTCTTTAACTGGATGGACCCAAATTATCTTGGTTCCGCCGGCCAGCCGGGGGTTAGACGTAATGATGCTGTAAATAATGGCTGCCTTATTCAAAAGGAACTTATTACTAATTGGAATTATGGGATAGTCATAGCCAATTCCGGCACTTTTTACGGGTACAAAGATACTGCCTGTCCCGTCCTTCTGAAATTAGCAAATACCTACCCGAATGTGTCTTTGGATGTAATAACTTTTTGGACACAGACAAGACCAACCGCATTGGGATATGAAAGCAAAAAACCAATGATATTAAATCCCGCTGTTGATTCGGCTTATTCCATAACATTTGATGCAGGGGGTAAAAAAATCAAGGAGCTTAATTTCAATTTTCCCGATTCACTCATACACATTGATGGCGAAGTACAGAAACTATATATATCAGCCATACTAAAGTATTTAAAGCGCCCTATTAACAGAATTAATGAAAACGGTGAGGAGCCTCCGAATTCATCTCTTGCATCCATTATAAAAACCGACCCGGTCATGATCAGGATGAAAGACTCTATGAAAATTGATTCTTGGGAGGATTTTGTGGCTACCCGGAAATTGCAAATGCGGGATGTCTTTTCTTCTGCATTTATGAAAGGGCTCCCTGAACTGAAAAACACACAATTTAGCTTTTATATAGTTGAGGGAGGGCCCATTGACCGCTTTAAATGGTCGATATTGAAAAAGTGTATGACCCCCATTAACGGAATTTATTATTCAACACCCGATTTTTACCCGCGCTGGCCAAAAAACTGGAAAGACTGGATGGGTGCATGGCACGGCTGGAAGTGGATTGAAATAGGAAGAAAAAATGAGATAAAGGATGGCGATTATTTATTCAGTCCTTTTGTAGCTGCCGGATGGGCCAATAACAATGAGGATAATATTACTCCGGGACAGTGGCTTGGCTTATTGAAATGCCTGTCTGTTGTTGGCGCTGAATTTTATTATGTGGGATATTTTGATTTGAAACCACCATTCAATAAGCCTTCCGACTATATATGGCAGGCAGCCATGCCGGCATATGCACAGGCAATTACAAGCCATTTTGAAGATGTGCTGAAAGATGGTAATGTGCTTTTTGATAAAAATAATCAACCCGTATTAAGTTATCCTACCGATGACAAGGACAAACATGTGTTAATTACAGCCCGCAAACAAAATAACAAAGAAAAATATGTGATATGCGGCACCTACCAACCTTTTTCAAATGATTCGGATGAGATACCCGAAAAACGTAACGTGACTGTAACGATTGACGGCCATACCCTCGCTTTTGAAATAAGAAGACAGGGCAGCGTGTATGTTTATGAAAAAACGGCAGACAGCCGTACTATCTTTTACCAACTCGACAAGTGGCATGAAAATAAACACCCTGAACGCTGGACAAAAGATTTTGACTTTGAAGCTGAAGTAGCTGATTCAGGTATCGGTTCAAACGATATTTATACTTTATCAACGGGCAATGAGGGTGACTACACCAATTTTACTTCATATATCCTCCTGGCAAAAAATAAAGCATGTCTCTATCATTTCGGGGATAGAGATTCAATAAATCAGGAGCATTTTTTGTGGATTTATTATAAAGGGAATGGAGTATTATCTATAAAACTGAATAACGATAAAGGAAATATGGCCATCGAAAAACCCAATTTACCCGGATCCCAAAGTTGGAAATGGGTAAAAGTCACCTTTCCTTCAACCTATAATTATTGCGGAAATAATACCTTAAAAATAGCCGGAGATAAGGGAGAAATAAATATTGATAAGTTTGTAATTACAACAAAAGGCGACTCCCCTCCCTCCTACTGACTTTATTATTTTGAAGCTTGCCTGGCTTCCCAATCCTTTAACAAAGCTGGATCAACGTTTGTACCCAATTTTTCAGCCTGTTCTCCGGATTGCAGAGCCTTGGCATAATCTTTCTCTCCGGCATATGCAAGCGCCTCCAGGAAATAAATTTTCCCGTCATTTTGTGACTTACCTATAACTGCATTGTACTTATCTATCGCATCGTCAAACTTCCCTTCCCTGTAATAGGCTATTCCTGTATTAGTAATGGCATCTATATTCCCGGGATCTAATTCAAGTGTTTTTGCAAAGTCAGCTATTCCAAGATCATTTTTACCTAATTCGTCTACATACAAAGATCCTCGATTCAAATATGCCAATACATAGTTCGGGTCTATTTCTATTGCTTTGTTATAATCGGCAAGCGCCAGTTGCGGTTGTGGATTGTTCATATACTGGTACACAAGCGCCCGTTGAAAATAGCCCGTTTTTTCTCCCGGAGCCATTGCTATCACTTCATTGTAAATTTTCAAGGCATCGTCATACATTCCCTTCCTGTAATAAGCTAATCCCAAATCCAGTCTCCCGTCATATTGAGAAGGGTCTGCTTTGTTACCGAAATCCAGCACCTTTTTAAAGTCTGCAATAGCAGAATCATTATTGTGTTTCTTTTCAAGATAGGTAATACCTCTCCACATATACACTGTAGGAGGGCAATACTTATCATTTTTTATACCGCCGGTAAAATATTTTATAGCAGAATCATAATCCCCTTTATCATAATATTCCTGTCCCGTGCAATAATAGGCGCGCCAGTAATTCGGGTCTTTTTTAATAGCATCGCCCCAAAAAGAAAAGCTGTCTTTCCAAACAGTTGTTCTTGCCCAGGTAAGTGAGGAAAGTACTGCTAACAGAACTATTCCCCCATATTGAATGAGCTTCTTCCGGGGTTTGTATGCGGGGTTATTTATTAGCTTATTAAACCCGTATCCTACAGCGAAGAATAAGCCAATATAGGGTATGTAACTATACCTGTCGGCTATAATAGCATCTCCCACAGGAATGAATTTGAGAACGGTAACAATATTGACAAGGAAAAAGAGTATGCCGAATATTACAAACCTGTCGCGCCTGAAGAATTTGTAAACAATGAATGCCAATACGGCAATATACGCGGGCGATGCATATACGAAAACGGGGATTGACCTGTCAGGATTGATAGGATATGGATATAATCCCGACAAGTTGATGGGCAAAATAAATTTCAACAGATACATGCAAAGTCCGTAACAACCCCAGAAGAAAGTTTGAAAAATCTCTGCCGCATTATTAGTGATTGATGAAGCCTGGGCCTTCATGGCTATAACTCCAAAAATGAGAGACATGGCGAAAAAAACTATCTTATCAGTCAACATGCTGATAGACCATTTTCGTTTAAGCAGAATATCTACTAAAATAAAACACAAAGGCAGCGTTACAGCTTGTCCTTTGGAGATAAGGGAAAACAAATAAAGGACTAAAGCGCAGAGAAGATATTTAAGTTGTCTTCCGTTTTGCATGTACAACACATAACAATTAAGGGAGGCAAGAAAGAAAAAAGTATACATAACATCCTTCAGTTCGGACGCCCATGCGACTGATTCCACATGCATAGGATGAACCCCAAAAAGCAAGGCGGTGACAAGGGGTATCATTACATTCTTTTTACCCAGGAGGTAATAAACGAAAAAGAAAACAAGTAAGCTATTAGACATATGAAATAATAGGCTTACGGCATGATAGCCCATCATATCCGCACCAAAAAACTTATGCTCAAGGGTATAAACAAGTATGGTTAAAGGGTGATAGTTTGCCAAATAATAACCTGAAGGTATACCAAAGACTACCTTAAGCGGTGCGGTCATTAAGGGGTTGTGTAATATGTAATCCGGATCATCCCAAAACACATAGCTGTTGCTGAAGGTAGGCAGAAATGCAATAAAGGTCATAACAATAACCGCTATCAGAGCGGTTTGCACACTAATTCCTTTCTTTGGAATCTGCTTGGTTGCCATAGTCGCAAAAATAAGTAATTTGTTGGGTTAATATTTAAGACACGCTAAAAGCCTTCTCACCAAATAACCCATACACTTGATTAATTTGAAGCATTTTTAGATTTCCACTCTTTAAGTGAGTTGGAATCAATATTTGCCCCCAGTTTTTGAGCTTGTTCTGCATTTTGCAGAGCTTCTGCATAATTATTTTTACCCGCATAAGCAAACGCTAGAAGAAGATAAATCTTGCCATCATCTTGCATCTTTCCTATAACCTGATTATAATTATTCAGTGCTTCATCAAAATTTCCTTCCTTATAGTAAGCTATTCCCCTATTAATAATGGCATCTGTATTTCCAGGCTCTAATTCAAGTATTTTATTAAAATCAGCAATTCCCAAATCGTATTCACCTAATTGGTCAACATATAATGAACCCCGGCCCAGATAGGCTTCTTCATAAGCAGGTTCCATTTGAATTGATTTGTTATAATCGGCAAGCGCCAATTCGGGTTGAGGAGGATTTTCATATTGGTATACAAGCCCTCTCTGCAAGTAAGCTTTGGGTAAATCAGGGTTTATAGCGATTAATTCATCATCCGCTTTTAAAGCATCCTTATACATTCCTTCTTTATAATAGCATAAACCCAAATTCAGCCAGCTGTTATCACTTATGTGAGACTTATCCCTTTCTACAGATTCCTGGAAATATTTTAGTGCAGAACTATAATCACCCTTCTCAAAATATACCTGACCAAGGGCTGCATAAGGATGCCAATAACTACCATCTTTTTTAATAGCATCACCCCAAAAAGAATAACTATCCCTCCAAACCATTGTTCGTGCCCAAGTGAGTGATGAAAGTACTATTAACAGCACCGTACCTCCCATTTGAATAATTTTCTTGTTAGGTTTATACGCAGGATTATCTAATAATTTATTAAACGCATATCCCACTGCAAAAAAGAGCCCAACGTATGGTATATAGCTGTACCTATCAGCAATAATAGCTTCGCTCACGGGAACGAACTTTAGTACAGGAAAAATATTGACAAGGAAAAAGAGAACGCCAAACATTACATACTTGTCACGCCTGAATATTTTGAATGCAATGAACAATAATATAAAAATAATTACCGGTGCTGCATATACCATAGCAGGCAATATATTTTGGGAATTTACTGGATTAGGGTAAGGATATAAACCTGATAAATTAATAGGCAATATAAATTTCAGAAGATACAAGCTAAGTCCGTAAAAGCCAAAGAAAAAATTCTGGAGGAACTGAGAACCCTTATATATTACAATAGAATTGTCCTGGGCTTTTAACGCTATTATTCCAAAAACTATAGAGAATGCAAAAAAAAGTATTTTATCTGTTATCATACTAATGGCAGGTTTTCTTTTGAGAAAATAGTCTATTAGCAGAAAAATTAAGGGTAGAGTTACTGCCTGCCCTTTGGAGAGCAGAGAAAACAAATAAAGACAGAACGCATATACCAAGTATTTTACTTGCTTTCCTTTTTGTATATAAAATAGATAACCAATAAGGGCTGCAAGAAAGAAAAAAGTATACAGCACATCTTTCAACTCTGACGCCCAAGCCACTGACTCTACATGCATGGGATGAACGCCAAAAAGCAAAGCAGTGATGAGCGGTATCATCACATTTTTTTTACTTAAAAGATAATAAATAAAAAAGAATACCAGCACACTGTTAGACAAGTGCAAGAGGAGGCTTATACTATGATAACCTATCATATTGTCACCAAAAAACTTATGTTCAATAGAATAAACAAGTATAGTTAAAGGGTGATAATTCCACATATAGTAACCTGAAGGTATACCGAATACCACCCGAAGTGGCGCGGCCATTAAGGGGTTATGCAATACATACTCCGGGTCATCCCAGAGCACATACCCATTGCTGAAGGTAGGCAAAAATGCAATAAAAGTCACAACAATAACCGCTATCAGAGCGGTTTGTACACTAATTCCTTTCTTTGGAATCTGCTTGGTTGCCATAGTCGCAAAAATAAGTATTTTGTGGGATTGGGTTCCCGGTAGCTATATAAATTGATACGTTATAATTTGCATGGATTAATTATAGATTTAATATGGTTTAATATGGATTTTAATATGAAATAACTATAAAAGACCTTTTTAATAAATTTTCAACAGACTGATTTTTAACATATTGCAAAGCAGTTTATATTAAAATAATATAGAATAATATAAAACCTGTTCGGAATTGAACGCAGAATTGCCTTTTTAACGTATAAAATCATATCATTTTATTCTTAAATGACTACCTCCAGAGCTATGGCAGTCGAAGCAAATATAATGTACGAGAAAGTGTTTTTCGAAAAAGTCAATGACTCTCTTTTCTCTATATTTGTTAAATGAAAAAGAGAAATAACACCCCTGTTTTTATAATATTACTTATTTTTTCTATCATAGTCATTCCGACTAAAGCACAAGTACATAAAGTTGCTGGATTTTATTCAAGCAATTTTCCTTTAGGTGATTTTTTTATGACCCTTATTCAATTGAATCCTGATTCTACTTTTAAATACGAATGGGGAGGGGATTTGCAAGATGACCGCGCAATTGGAAAATATAAAGTCGTTAACGATACTATTTTACTAACATATCTTCCATCTAGGAACGATACTTTATACTATTTTAAGGATACTGTATCAACAAGGGTAGGGTCAAGTGATTCAAGTACTTTTCATCTTCTTCTTATAGAGAGT
>Ga0206873_1083_pt1 | contig 30502 bp, 30 predicted proteins | sample Alteio_BWOrgCont_11_FD_152631 | JGI IMG/M metagenome (GOLD analysis project Ga0206873, IMG submission 152631) | Enriched cells from forest soil in Barre Woods Harvard Forest LTER site, Petersham, Massachusetts, United States -... | ecosystem: Environmental > Terrestrial > Soil > Temperate forest >...
CGCTTGGTAGCACAAAACAAACATTAATACATTTCCCGCCGAAGGAACAGGGTAGAGACTCTACCGATGTAGTCAGCGGGTGATAATCCTGACCGGAGCGTCAGGGTGGTTTTTCTGTGTTATGTATTTTCTACCAAGATGAAACCCCGATGGGGTTCCATTACTTATTTTTCAAAAACACCATTTGCCCCACATGATAAGCCAGGTGGCCTGCTCTGCCAATCACAACATTTAACCTGTTTCTGTGGGGTTCTTTTGCAAAATCCTCAGCCGAAACAGAAGTATGTTTTTCGAACCACTCTTCCGGTTTCAAATTATTGAAATGGGTTGCTAATTTTGAGTTTGCATTTTTCCAGCGGGCCCTTAAGTCTTCCACAGAAGGCATTGCTGCACCTGATTTATCGGGTTTGGTTAAAAAAACATCTCCTAATTCGGGATATAATTGTTCTCCAAAATTAAGTAATGGTATCATCCTGTCATGCACTGCAGTGAGATGTCCCAATAGGTAAATCCCCCTGTTTTTTCCCGGTGCAACTTCTTTTTGTAATTGTTCATCGGTAAGACTTTCGATTAATGTATCCGCTTCTTTTATTCTTGAGTTCCAGAAATCGAGAACTGCTTTTACTGCTACTTGCTTTTCGTTTGACATATTTTGGTTTTATTAAAGTATATACTAAATACCCATATTCTCTATTAGTGGCTTTTTCCAGAACAACGATAAGTTTTATTTAACAATGTTCAAAATGCAATGACTTTGTGTACCCTAACCCCATCCTTCCCCGAGTGGGGAAGGCGTTACAAAAGTATCCTAAATAGTTTTGATCTGAGTAAGCACCAGATACTGTCTCTCCATGCGTAAAAGAGAAGGGGAAACCTATTTTTTGTAAAAAATTTTGCTTGCTAAAGCAATGCTCTCTGCCCATACCTTATTATTACGAATCATTAATACCAGACGATAATCATTTTTATCTGAAATTTTTATTTTGATGCGATAATAATAAGAGTAGTTTCTTAATTTTTTCAGATTCCCAATTTCATCAATACTTTTCGCCTTTTCAATCTGGTTGAAAATATTCTTGAGCGCTTTAAGAACGTCTTTGTTTTTGAGCCTATCGAACTCACGGAAAAAAACCGGTCTAAAAATTAATTCCATGCTTTCTGAAAGATTGAGCAATCTTTTCACGGGGCACAGTGCCTCCTTCAGATTCAGCCTCATCCGCCATTTTACCTAAAACGTAATCCTCCCATTCCTGCTCATCCAGCATTTTTACTTTAGCGTTAAATTTCTTAATAACGCGGTAAATAGCTTCTGCATCTGCTTTGTCCTTAATATCTGCTATTATCCTGGTCATGACTTTTATCTGTTTACACAAAATTACGCAAAATAAATGAAAGCAGATTATATAGCCCTAACCCTATCCCTCCCCAAATGGGGAAGTCACATCATTTCTACATTTCCAACATCATTACAAGTTTTTTACCATTTCATTCCGTAACCTGATCCCTTCTTCTGTCGCTGGAACTAAAAAATCTATTCCGTTTACTATCGTTGCCTGGATAGTTTCTACAAAAGGGTGGAAGAGACTATTATACCTTGAAAAAGCCAAATTGTAATCACCGTTTGATGCCATCAATTCATCAGCTAATATGCTTGCTCCCTGTATTGCCAAACTAGTGCCCATACCCGTGGGGAAACCTGAACAATATGCAGCATCGCCTATCAACGCTACGCGGCCTTTTGCCCAGGATGACATTTTAACCTGGCATACCTCATCAAAATACAAGTCTTCCGAGCTGATCATTGCTTCTATAATAACCGGGATTTTCCAGCCACAACCTGCAAAATTTTCTTTCAGTATTTCCTTTTGCTCCGTAGCGCTTCGGTAATCATAATCCAATTTTCCTGACCGGAATATCAGCATTGCATTACCCTTATCGCTGTATGCAGCCATTTTCCCAGGCACATTGTATATCTGACCGCGAATTAAACTTCCAAGACTCTCATCTGCTTTTAAAATGGCAAAGTATGCTCCAAAATAGTGATTGAAAAGATCTTCCTTCCCAAAAATTAATTTCCGTACAGTAGAATGAGTGCCATCGGCCCCAAAAACAAAATCAAAATCCCGATTCTGTCCATTCTCAAAAACAACAGATACTTTGTTATCATCTTGACTGATAGCTTTAATCCGATTATTAAAAAGATATTCAATATCCGTGGTCGCTGCTTCGTAAATAATCCCCATTAAATGGTCTCGATGTAACTCAATATCTTGCCTTAGAGCATCTTCTCCAAAATTTTTCATCGTGGCGATGCATTTATCTTGATCATCTACAAACTCTACCGTTGTCGTTATTTTTTTGGCTTTAATTTTGTCAAGTATGCCCATTCGCTCAGCTACCTTTAAAGCTTCACCTCTCACATCAATTGCGGCTCCTCCTTTTCTTAGTCCTGGCGAAATTTCTACAACTGTAACATGATAACCATACCGATTTAGCCAATGAGCCATTGTAAGCCCTGCAATACTTGCACCTGCGATTAACGCTGTCTTTTTTACCATTCATACAAAATTATGAAAAAAACGAATTGTTTTACACGTTCTAAACCCCAAAGGGGTGATATATTGGTAGCACGGGGTGAAGCCCCATGTATAGAAAACAACATTCTACATTTCCGCCGAAGAAACCGGGTAGATACTCTACCAATGTAGCCGGCGGGTGGTTTTTATATGTTATAGGTAACTACTAATAATTACTAATACATACGCACATCTTCGCGGGTATGGGGTTTAGCTAACGAAAGCTCTTAATACTTATAATTTCCTATCTTTGTAATATGAAAGAGTATGCCAAGTATATCACCATTAACCCTGAGAAGCGTTTTGGGCAACCTTGTGTGCGGGGGATGAGAATAACGGTTTATGATGTTCTTAACTGGCTTGCCAATGGGATGTCGAAAGAGAGTATTGTTTCTGATTACCCGGAATTAACGGTAGAAGATATTAATGCATGCTTATCTTTTGCAGCTGACAGAGAACATACCATCAGGGTTGTTTCATGAAGTTACTTTTCGACCAAAATATTTCTTATAAATTAGTTGTCAAGTTAAACGAATATTTTTCGGGTTCCATTCATGTGAGAGAAGCAAAATTGCAGGAATCATCCGACAGGGAGATATGGGAGTTTGCTAAAACCAATTCGTTTACAATTGTAACCCACGATTCTGATTTCAGTAATCTTGTATCTATCTTGGGACATCCGCCAAAAGTAATTTGGTTAAAATCAGGAAACAACAGTACTGATTTTTTGATGAGTCTCCTTATAAATCATGCAGATATTATAAAGGAATTTATTACCTTGGAGGAATACAAAAATATTGGTTGCCTTGAATTACTGAATATGAATATTGTATAGGTGCAAAAAAGCTACCCACACTATATTTCCCGTACTCCGTCGCTGAAGCTATGGCGCAAGAGACCGAAGGAAGAGAGTAGAGACTCTGTCAATGTAGTCGGCGGGTGGTTTTTCTATGCCAGGGATTAATTACCAAACTGAAACCCCGATGAGGTTTATAATGCATAACTACAGCTTAGTAGGTAAGGGATATAGGAAGTTTTATGCTAAAGCGAGAATCGGATTTGCTATGTTATTACCGTCAGCTAAAGCAGACGGCAATTGAAAAATTCCCAAACAACTTACTCCTTATTCCTTACCCCTTGCTCCAATTATTTCGCAATACTCACCGACCTTGTTTCACGGATAACGGTAACCCTCACCTGTCCGGGGTAGGTCATCTCATTCTGTATTTTTTGGGCTATCTCAAAAGAGAGCACTTCGGCTTCTTTATCATTTATCTTTTCGCTGCCAACAATTACCCGCAGTTCACGCCCTGCCTGTATGGCATAAGTCTTTTCAACCCCTTTATAAGATAAAGCAAGCGATTCAAGATCACGTAAGCGTTTAACGTATTGTTCTACAATTTCACGCCTTGCACCCGGTCTTGCACCAGAGATAGCATCACAAACTTGTATGATAGGGGAGAGGAGGCTGGTCATTTCAACTTCGTCATGGTGGGCACCGATAGCATTGCACACCTCAGGACGCTCCTTATATTTTTCAGCTAATTTCATTCCAAGCAAAGCATGCGGCAATTCAGGCTCTTCATCCGGTACTTTGCCTATGTCATGCAATAAGCCAGCCCTTTTGGCAAGTTTAGGGTTAAGCCCCAGTTCCGATGCCATAGTAGCGGCAAGGTTGGCTACTTCGCGCGAGTGCTGTAATAAATTCTGTCCGTAAGAGGAGCGGTATTTCATTTTACCCACTATGCGGATAAGGTCAGCATGAAGGTTGTTTATGCCGAGGTCGATGACCGTACGTTTACCCACTTCCACAATTTCATCTTCCAGTTGTTTACGGCATTTTTCAACCACCTCTTCAATTCTGGCAGGGTGAATACGTCCATCCTGTATAAGTTGGTGCAGCGCCATTCTTGCTAATTCGCGGCGTATGGGGTCGAAACAGGAGATTACAATGGCTTCCGGGGTATCGTCCACAATTACTTCTACGCCAGTAGCGGCTTCCAATGCCCTGATGTTTCTTCCTTCCCGGCCTATAATCCGGCCTTTCATCTCATCGTTTTCAATATTGAAAACAGTAACGGCGTTTTCTACTGCGGCCTCCACAGCCACCCGTTGGATGGATTGGATTACAATCTTTTTAGCTTCTTTATTAGCCGTGAGCCTTGCTTCATCCAATATTTCTTTTGCATGAATGGCTCCCTGGGTAGTCGCTTCCCCTTTCAGCGATTCAATAAGCTGGGCTTTGGCATCTTCAGCCGAAAGTTCCGATATGGTTTCCAGTTGAGCCACTTGCCTTTGGTGCATTTTGCCCAACTCTTCATTCTTGCGTTCTACCACCTTCAACTGCTCGGTATAATTGTTCTTGGCGGTATCCAGTTCTTTTTCCTTGCGCTGCATCTGCTCCAACTTTTGGTTGAACGTCTGTTCCTTCTGCCGCAGGCGATTTTCAGTATCCGTGAGTTGCTTGGTTTTTTGAACGGTAAAGGTCTCATGTTCCGATTTAAGCTGTAAAAACCGTTCTTTAGCCTCCAGCATTTTCTTTTCCTTTATAATGTTGGCTTGTTTTTCAGCGTCTTTAACAATGTTGCTGGCTTTGCCTTCTATGCTTTTGCGTAATAAAACGTAGGTTATTGCTATACCTACGCCTATGCCGACAATGGCGGCTGCAGATATAATCAATATGGTTTGTAAGTCGAGGTTCATAGTATGGTTTGGTTGTTATGAACCCCCGGAGAAATAGTTTTATGTATTTTCTTTAATATCCAATACCAATTCTATTGCTTTCAGTCTTTCGTCAATAGTTTTGGTATTCATCTCGGTATATTCAAGGTTTTGATAAGCAAGCTGAAGTGCGCACATTGCCAGCAGGTCTCTTGGGTCGCTAATGGCGTAGGCAGATTGAAACTTTTGTGATTGCTCGTTCACCACTTCCGCCGCCTTTTGCATGGCTGCCGCGTTTTCAGGGGTTACATTCACAGGATAATCTCTGCCGGATATTTTCACTTTTATGTTCTTCACTTCTTGCTTAGCTATCTATTTGGTCCCGGTAATCTTCATCCGGGATATACATCGGTCTACTTCACTCAGGAGGTCGTTTATTTTAAGGGTTATTTCCTTTTGTTTTTGATTGTTTATTTTTTGTTGTTCAGAGGCTATATTTTGGTTGCTGTCTTTCAGCTTTAAAATTTGTTCTTCCAGTCCCTTGATTTTGGTAACAAGCTTTTGATTTTCAGATTCTAATGCCGTTATTTTACCAGTTGACTCGTTTTGCAAAGATATGAGTTTTTCTGTTCTGCGCAGAATATTTTCCAACCGCTTCTCTATATCCTTCATTTCCTATTTGTTAAATTACGGTTACAATATTAATAGAAATATCTTTACAATGATAAATATTGTATTTTTGAGACCTTATTTTCTCTTAAAATTGTTCAACAAATAAATTCATTCCAAATGAAAAAGACAATTTTACTCTTACTAATCACATTTCTATTTCCATTTTCATCTTTTGCAAAAGGGGTAGATAGTGCGAGCGCTAAAAACATTGCAGCGAATTTCTATTCTCAAAATTCAATCGGCAAGGGGCCCGTAAGCAGCCAAAGCTTGAATCTTTCACTTGCATACCAGTGTGTCGGTACTGCAACATCAAGCCAGGGTGAAAACCTTTATTATATCTTTAATGTGAACGATGGCGACGGGTTTGTAATTATTTCAGGGGATGATGCAGTTACACCCATTTTGGGTTACAGCACGGAAGGAAAGTTTGATATTAATAAATCATCTCCTGCCTTTAAGTCATGGATAGATGGCTATAAGCAGCAAATTCTGTATGTTATAAACAACAACATACCTGCAACCGATGAAATAAAAGCCAACTGGAGTGACTTGGTTAGCAATAATAATACTCATCAAGCCAAGAAAGCCGGTAGCGCAGTAAGCCCTTTATTGACTACTACCTGGGATCAGGGAAATAATGATGCAAGTGTCAATGGGTTTTACAATAACCTGTGCCCAATAGACCAATCTTTACCCAATTCAGGTAACAGAACCAAACATTGCCCCACAGGTTGTGTTGCTACGGCAATGGCTCAAATTATGAAGTTTTGGAATTACCCGACAAATGGTAGCGGCATTAATTCTTATTCTACTTCAAATTATGGAACCTTATCGGCAAACTTCGGAGCAACCACTTACAATTGGGGCTCTATGCCCAATAATGTAACATCTCCCAATGCGGCGGTTGCCACACTGATGTATCAATGCGGAGTGAGCGTAGATATGGGCTATGGTCCAGATGATAGCGGAGCTTGGGTAATATCTGCCGATAATACAAGTTGTGCCCAAAATTCGTACGTACAATACTTTGGCTATAAGGGAACAACCATACAGGGTTTGAGGCGCAGCGATTATACTGATGCAGCATGGCAAAATCTGTTGGAAAATGAATTGAATAACGGTCGCCCTATTCAATATGTTGGTGAAGGAAGTGGAGGCGGGCACACCTTTGTGTTTGATGGCTACGATGCAAATAATTATTTTCACGTAAATTGGGGTTGGGGAGGTGAAGATGATGCGTATTATGAAATAGATGCCTTAAACCCATCAACTTTAGGAGCGGGAGGAGGTTCAGGGGGCTTTAATTCAAATCAAGAGGCAGTAATTGGCATTGAACCGGTTGCCGGCACAAATACTTCGTCCGACTCTATTGTAATGAATTCTGATATGTATGTTACACCCGATCCGATTAATTTTGATCAGTCATTTACTGTCAATTTTGACGTGTATAATTCAGGCGCCACTGATTTTAATGGTGCATACTGTGCTGCGTTGTTTGATGATAATGGCAATTTTATCAGTTTTGTTGATTCTGTGTATACCAGTTCACCTCTTCTTCCGGGATACCATTATACAGGGGGAATAAACTTAAGCAACACCTTACTAACAGTCCCGGGTACTTATATCCTTGCTGCTTATTACAAACCCACGGGAGGCAACTGGACTTTAATAGGCAATTCTATATCAAATAGCTATGCAAATCCTGTATATATTACTATAGATGGACCAAGCAACCCGTTAGAATTATATTCAGACATTGTAGCTACTCCCGATACGCTTGTCCAGGGGCGGGCTTCATCGGTGAATGTAAATTTCCTGAATGATAACTCATCTACTTTTTATGGTCAATATGACGCGGTTCTTTATGACTTAGAAGGAAACTTTGTCGAAAACATTGGTACTTATTCCGAAACAGGCGGGCTTCCTTCAGGTTATGATTACATCTCTCCATATGTCACATTATCTTCGTCAACCGTCACTGCTAATCCGGGCAATTATATTCTCGCCATTTTAGAAGATGAAACAGGTTCTCCCAGCCCATATTTGGCCGGAAGCGATTCTTATTTAAATCCTGTAAATATTACTGTGGTAGCTCCGCCTATTCCCCCGGACAGATATGAACCCGACAATACCCCTTCAACGGCACATAACTTTTCTTTAACCTGGAGTAATAATACGGCCAGCATACAAACAACAGGCTCTAATATGAACTGCGATACAGATGTGGATTACTATAGTATTAACCTGGCCGCAGGGTATCAATATACCGTTACGGCCAATGTAAATGATAGCCATAACAGCGCATACACCTGCAATGTACTGTGGTCTTATGATACGGGAGGCGGTTGGTCTCCTCCATACCAGGACGTTATGCCGGGTAATATTGTAGTTAACGGCGCACGAACAGTTACGTTTTATGTAGCCCCTTATTTTCAAGGATTGACAGGTACTTATCTTTTAAATATGAATGTTACCAGGGTGGGGCCTCCAACAGGAATAAACCCCGTGGCATCCCCGAACGATGGCGTAAATATTTACCCGGTTCCAAATCGCGGACAAATGAATGTAATTCTTAATGGCAACGGTTATAATTCTTTAAAAATATACGATGTATTGGGTAGGGAAGTTTATTCTCAGCCTTTGAATGAGGGGCAAACCGACAGGAACTTATATATTAATATGGGCGACAATAAAAGTGGTGTTTACTTTATACAGATAACAGGCATCCAAGGGACTATTTGTAAAAAAATAGTAGTAGAGTAGGACAAATATAAGTTTATGAGGATTAACCGGAAAAGGTACCTGTTTATTATCGGCATATTGTTTATCAGTGAGTGTACTTCCAATAAACCGCTAAATACTTCATCTCCTGTCAACAATAGCAGCCTTGGTCCTCCAACTGTTATATATAAAACCAGGAAAGATTACTACGATAAAGTTCCCGTTACTCTTTCCGATGATAAAACCAAAATAGTATCCTATCCCGGGCCGGGAGACGTTTATTATAATGGTAAGCTGGCATTGCCTACCAGGCTCGATAGTGGTTACTTATTGGATAACCGGGGTATAAATAAAAATGTGGCGTTTCTCAATATTACCTATGAAGAATATAGCAAGTTAAAAGATGGTTTGCCTATGGATGAAATGATGAAAAGGATTATAGATAATAATCCACTAACTGTTATGTATAGCTGCGGAAGCCGATATAAATACAAAGACATTGCAACCGATTTAAACAGGTATATAGACAGTAATAAACTCTATAAATTTAAAAGAATCCTGTAAATAATTGCAAATAGTGGCTTGTTAATGAAAAGCATTCTACAATTAATTGTTATCTTTGTTCTTCATTAATTCCTACATATCATGGCAAAAACAATGCAAGACGATGCCCATGTGGTAAACCAGATAAAGTCGGGTACCTATATTGAAGGTATAGTTAAGGCTTCCGGAGATATCCGTATTGACGGCATGCTCAAAGGCACGCTTCAAACTGAAGGGAAGCTGGTGATAGGAACTTCGGGGCAGATAGATGGCGAAATTACCTGCCAAAATGCCGAAATTCATGGTGTAGTTAATGGAAAGATTACGGTAAACGAATTACTTTTCTTAAAGGCAAGTTGCAAATTATTGGGCGATATGGTGGTAGGCAGGTTATCTATTGAAGCCGGCGCTCAATTCAGTGGTTCCTGCGTAATGGGGAATGCAGTAAAAGGTTTATATAATGGACAAGGAACAACCCAGGAAAGAAGAACCGAAATCCGAAAACCGGCAGACCAGGCAATCTCTTAATGCCATTGCCCGGTATTCGGGCATGGCGTTTCAAATTGCAGCTACTATAATTATCTGTCTTTTTTTGGGGAAATGGCTTGATGCTAAATTCCCCATGAAGTTCCCGGTATTCACAACAGTGCTAACGATTCTTGGAGTTTTTTTGGGAGTATATTTTGTAATACGCGATTTATTGAAACGAAAATGAAAACCCTTCACCGGCAATTTATTATCCGGTTACTTATTATTTCTGTTGTTGCTTACGCCGCGCTTTATTTCATTTCGACAAGACTGCTTGCAGTTGAATTACCTTTATTAGTTATGGTAACCTTGTTATTTGCAATTAACTCACTTGCCTTTATTATAATTACAAACACCAAAGAAAAAAAACCAAGAGGTTTTGTGTATTCCTACATGACGGTAAGCTTAGGACGGTTAATTATCTGCAGCGCTTATGTATTTACCTACGCTCTAACACACCGCCAGGGTGCAAGAACTTTTGCATTGACCTTTTTTGCCTTGTACTTTTTATATACTATTATAGAGGTAAGGGCTATATATGCTTTTTTTAAAGCTGGTAGCTGAGAATTAGGTTTGAATTTCATTTGTTTTTCGCTATCAGCCATTGGCTATAAACCGTCAGCCATTTACTCACATCACTTTAAAATAGCGCAAAACGAGGTAAATAACAAACCCTATTAGGGCCAGTACTACTATAGCAAAAAAGACAAGAGAGAGGCGGTTTAACCGGTGCCTTAGCGTATTCCATATCTTTATTCTTTGATACCGCTTATAGCCCAGGTAGGCAGCCCTGCTGCCCTCTATGTCTATCTCCAAAAACTCATCATTGCCCGGGAGATGAAGAATCAATTTTTCTTTTTGCATCCGCTCCAGTATTCTTTTAATTCTTTCCTGTGTTCGAATGTCGTGGCTGGGGTTTATCACGTATAACATGGGCAGTTTTCCTCCCTCCGCGATTATTTCCTTTAAAATTTGGTTAATCACATCGTTGTCACTAACCCAACTTGGATAAATTCCTTTTTTTTCGGGCAGCATAAGGGGATAATACTAGAAGATACAAAAGTACAGCGAGTCGCAGAACCAAACGTTAACTACATGTGAAGAATACAGGTCTAATAGTATAAAACACGATTGCAAAAGTAACTATATTTATACATCATAATATGATATATATCAGTATACTGATTTTCCGAAACTTAATACGTAAATGTACCTTTATCTGTAGAAATTGTCAGTTTTTTGCCGGAATATTTCTCAACCCTTCCGATAATCTTAGCTTCAATATTATATTTTTCAGCAACTTTTATAATATGTTGTGCTGCCTCAGCAGCCACATATAGTTCCATACGGTGACCCATGTTGAACACTTTATACATTTCAGCATAATCCGTATTTGCGTTTTCTTTTATAATTTGAAAAACCGGCGGTATATCAAAGAGGTTATCTTTTATGATATGTAAATTATCAATAAAATGCACGACTTTGGTTTGTCCGCCGCCTGTACAGTGAATTACCCCATGAATGTGGTTACGATAACCCCGAAGTATTTCCTGCATCACAGGGAAATAAGTACGGGTAGGGGAGAGGAGCAATTTTCCCGCGTCGGTAACATATTTTTTATCCCTCCACGTAATATCAATCTTTTCGGTTAATTTCCTTTTCCCATTATATACTACTTCATCAGGTATTAAAGGATTATATGATTCTTTATAAGATGAATAGGAATGTTCGAGCGTATCATGCCTGGCTGAAGTCAACCCGTTACTGCCAATACCGCTGTTGTATGTATCTTCATAGGTTGCCTGCCCAAATGAGGCTAACCCTACTATCACATCACCTGCTGAGATTTTATCGTTGGATATTACCGCATTGCGCTTCAACCTGCAAACAAGTGAAGAATCTACTATAATAGTTCTAACAAGGTCTCCTACATCGGCAGTTTCCCCACCTGTAGAGGTGATATTTACGCCATACTTGCGAAGCTTCCCCAGGAAATCCTCCGTACCATTAATAACTGCAGAGATAACCTCGCCGGGGATAAGAATTTTATTGCGCCCGATGGAGGAGGAGAGCACCATATTATCGGTAGCGCCTACACAAAGCAGGTCGTCGGTGTTCATCACAATAGAATCCTGGGCTATGCCATTCCAAACAGAAATATCGCCTGTTTCTTTCCAGTAGATGTAGGCAAGAGAGCTTTTTGTTCCGGCTCCGTCAGCATGCATAATAAGGCAATAATCGTCATCGCCTGACAGGTAATCGGGAATAACCTTGCAAAAAGCCTTTGGGAAAAGCCCTTTATCGAGTTTTGAGATTGCCTTATGAACATCTTCTTTGGAAGAAGAAACTCCGCGCTTATTATAAACTGAATCGTTCATCGCCTTTTCTAAACAAAACATCCCGATATAACACATATCGGGATGTTTTATATTGAAATTTAAAATCCATTAATTGTTCTTAGGCTTTGTAGCACTATTTTTTGGTGTAGTAGAAGGAGTTGCGGGAGTGGTTGGCTGGATACCCTTCTTTTGGGGAACCATGTTTTGTTGTTCTTCCAAAGGTACCGGAGGAACACCAAGTGTATCCGATTCCTCACCGGTTACCTTAGCAGTATTGCCGGCTTTCATTTTCAGACTATCTTGTTTTGTCATAAAATGGCCTTTGGGTACATAGTCCCAACTCAATATTCTAAACACCGTACGACGGTTAATTTGGTATAATGAATCCCGCTCTTTCTTACTTTTATGAGCCATTATTTCTTTAGTTGAAACAAGTAACTTGGTCTCGCCCCAACCTTTAGCTACAAGCCTGGAAGAGTCAATACCTTGCGAAATAAGATACCTAACACAGGTATCTGCCCGTGCTTGTGAAAGAATAATATTGCGTTTAAAGTCACCTTGTTGATCGCTATGGGCATCCAACTCAATTTTTAAAGTTGGGTTGTTATTTAAAAGCCTTACAAGATAATTAAGAGAGTCTCTTGATTCCGGGCGTAGCGATGCTTTGTTCAGATCATACAACACTGCAGGAAAGTGGAGTTCAACAGTAGGTAAAGGTTTTTTCAGTTGGAAATCGTGTTCAAATGTTTCCGATTCGTTTTTGCCAACGGTTGTTTCATTTGCCTTATCGTCGCTGGAAAGGTATTTCAAATCTGACGCGCTGGCAGAAACTACATACGAAGTGTTTGGATTAATATACCGTTGAGTACTGTTAAGCGCTCCAAACATATAATGTCCTGTTTGGTCTGTTTTTATAGAAACATCGGAACCATCGGAACCAACCATGCGAACAGTAGCGCCTTGAATTCCTTTATGCGTATCCTCGTCATAAACATTTCCTTCAATAACAAACAGGATAGGGGGAAGGTAGAAAGAGTAAATATCATCGCTGCCTTTTCCGCCCGGGCGGTTAGAGGAGAAATAGCCCCGGTCATGGGTTCCTTCATAGATAATTCCAAAATCATCGTCTTCCGAATTAATAGGAGATCCCATGTTAGCAGGAGTGCCCCATTTATCGGTGCCTAATTTTGCCGCATGAAAAATATCTAAGCCGCCCATCCCCGGTAGTCCATCGGAAGAGTAGTAAAGAGAACCATCGACAGCTAAGTAAGGAAATTCCTCATTGCCCGAAGTATTAATATCAGGACCCAGGTTTACAGGAGCGCTCCATGATTTTGTTTTTTTTGTATAATGACTTATCCATAAGTCTTTTCCGCCTTGGCCACCTGGTAAATCAGATGTAAATATAATTTCCTGGTCATCGCCCGAAATAGTAGGATGCCCATATGTAACGCTATCCAGCTGGAAATTTAACATTACGGGATCGGTCCAGTTATTTCCCCTGCGATCAGTAGAATAAATCTTACATCTTTCCGGCTTGTTTTTAATCATAGGGCAACGGGTAAAATACATAGTTCTGTATCCCCTGTCAAATGTAGCTGAACCTTGGTTTGCAGCTTCATTGGTATTAATTGGAGCCGGTAAAGGAATTGGGGCACTGAATTTTCCGTTTTTATCTAATTTTGTAACGAAAAGATTCGAATAATTTTGTCCCGAGCCATTATCCACTTTATCAACAGATGTTCCCTGGCGGGTGGAAGTGAATATTAATTCATCCATCCTTCTGTCTGAATAAGCAGGTGAAAATTCCTCGAACTTGGTATTTAATTGAGCCATATTGATAACCACATAGCGGGTAGGCGAATTTTTTAACTGTTGAGCTAACTGGCATGATTTAATACCGTTAGCGCCCCTTGGGTCGGAAGGCACTTTTTTCTGGTATTGTTGGTAGGATGACAATGCGTCATCGTAGTTTCCCTCCATCATTTGCGCATCTGCCAGGTAAAGAAGGGCAATAGCATCGTCGTACTTGGCTTTTATAGCCTTGGCGTACCAATCTTCCGCATGCTTAATATCGCCTGTCAGCCGGTAACATTCAGCAATCTGAAATGTAACACGGGCTTTTTCTTCCTTTTTAGGGTTTTGAGAAATAGCCTTCTTATATAGTTCCACTGCGCTAAAATATTCTTTTGCTTTAAAAGCCCGGTCTGCAGCCCTAATGGCGCCTTTTTGAGCCGAAGCAGATAAGGTGAACAAGAATACTAACAAAAAACAACTTAAAGTAGATTTTAATCTTTTCATAGGTAGGTACGTTAATTTTTTCGGCTGCTAATATAGAAAGAAATTAGAAAACAAGCCTGATTTCGAAATAATTTATTTAATGAACAGCAATTCCCTGTACTTGGGAAATGGCCACAAAGAGTCATCTACCAGTAGCTCTAGCTTATCGGCATGGTAGCGTATCTCGTCAAAGCAAGGCTTAACGTTTTCACAGTAAGCAAAAGCTTTAGCCGTAGTATCTTCTATTTTGTTGGCTTTTTTCCTTTCTTCTATCATTTGTTCAGTACGGTTTCTTATTACAGAAACTCTTTCGCTTATTTCCTTTATCATGGCAATTTGCGAGTCAGCCATATCCTCGTAGCGTCCTCCTTCATTCATGCTTTCGGCAAGCGCTTTATCCTTCATCTCTACCCCGGCAAATGCATGGTTGGTTTGAAATATATCTTTTATGCCTTTTACATTACTGATAAGCATGTTTTGATATTTCAAAGCTGTGGGAATGATTTGGGTAAGCGCCATATCGGCCATTATGCGCGATTCTATCTGTATTTTCTTGGTATATATTTCAGCCTGTATCTCATGACGGGCTTCCTGTTCGCGTTTAGAGAATATACCTTGTTTTTCAAAAAGCTTAATGGCTTTGTCTGTCAAAAGGGCTTCCAGCGCTTCGGGAGTAGTCTGAACATTGGGTAAGCCACGTTTTTCTGCTTCTTTCACCCATTCTTTGCTATAGTTATTTCCTTCAAACCGTATGTTGGCAGAGTCTGTTATATAGCCACGCAGGGTTTGAATGATAGCATCCTCAATGGAGGTAGATTTGCTTACCAGCTTATCCACATCCGCTTTGAATTTGGTGAGTTGTTCAGCTACGATGGTATTGAGCACCAACATAGACTGTGCACAGTTGGCTGAAGAGCCTACCGCACGGAATTCAAATTTATTGCCCGTAAAAGCGAAAGGAGACGTACGGTTACGATCTGTATTGTCGAGCAGCAATTCCGGGATATGCCCTATATCAAGCTTCAGTGACTTCTTTTCAGAAGATTTGCCGCTTTTTACCTTCTTTTCAAATTCGTCAAGCGTTTTGGTTAATTGCTCCCCGATAAATACTGATATGATAGCAGGAGGAGCCTCATTGGCGCCAAGCCTGTGCTCATTTCCGGCAGAGGCAATGCTTGCCCGCAATATATCCGAATAATCGTGAACCGCTTTTATGGTATTTACAAAAAAGGCAAGGAACTGAAGGTTAGATTCCGGTGTTTTGCCAGGGCTTAGCAGGTTTTTACCTGTGTCGGTAGCCATGCTCCAGTTATTATGTTTGCCCGAACCATTAACGCCTGCAAAAGGTTTTTCATAGAGAAGAACCCGTAGTTTATGACGGCGAGCCACCTTATCCATCAAATCCATTAAAAGCTGGTTGTGGTCAACGGCTATGTTTACTTCTTCGAAAATGGGGGCAACCTCATATTGGTTAGGCGCCACCTCATTATGTCTTGTTTTTAAAGGAATACCCAGTTTATAGGCTTCGGTTTCAAAATCGCGCATATATTCATTTACCCTTTCAGGTATAGAACCCCAATAATGGTCTTCCAACTGCTGGCCCTTGGCAGGATTAGCTCCAAAGAGTGCCCTGCCGGCGTGGATAAGATCGGGACGGGATATAAAAAGAGCTTCATCTACCAAAAAGTATTCCTGTTCCCACCCTAAGGTAGATACTACTTTTTTCACATTCTTATCGAAATAATTGCATACCGGAACAGCTGCCTTATTGAGTGCATTTATAGATTTAAGCAATGGGGCCTTATAGTCCAGAGCCTCACCTGTATATGAAATGTAAATAGTAGGTATACAAAGTGTCTTCCCGAAGATGAAAGCTGGGGAGGATGGATCCCAGCCGGTATAGCCTCGTGCTTCAAAAGTACTGCGAATTCCGCCGCTTGGAAAGCTGGAAGCATCCGGTTCTTGCTGAACTAATTGTCCGCCCCCAAATTTTTCCATAGCCCTGCCTTCCGATATATCCAGAAAAACATCATGTTTTTCGGCTGTGGCCCCGGTAAGAGGCTGAAACCAGTGGGTATAGTGGGTAACGCCCCGTTCTATTGCCCAGGTTTTCATGGCAATGGCTACCTCGTCGGCAGTAGCTCTATCAATGGCTGTATTTGAATCTATAGCCGCCTTAAGTGTTTTTAAAATACCATCCGAAAGGTATTTTTGCATGGTTTCGTAGCTAAATACATTCACTCCAAAGAAATCAGATACTTTATTCGATGGAAGTTGCACATCTATAGGCTGCCTGGAAATGGCTTCCTGTAAGGCTTTAAAGCGAATCGAGTTCATGGTTTTGGTGGGTTTTAAATTTCTGTGCAAATTTATAAATTTTGCACCGTATTACAGGAATTTAAGTTGTCAGATTTTATTAACAATTTAAAGCACTGAATAAAAGTGAAAACTAAAACCCAAAACAATCAGAATCAAGATACCAAGAAAGAAGGCCTTTACTCCTTATTTAAAACCTAAAGCTTATACCCAATGCAGCATCACTATAGCCATAGCCTAACTCAAGCCAAAGCCCCACATGATCACTGACAAAGTATCGGGCACCTATATAAACACTTAAAGCAAGATAGCTGTTATAATCATTCGCATAATAGTATGGGTTTCCCGGAACATTGTACCCTGGAGCATTACTCGATTCTGAGTATCCGATGTCATAATAGCCCAGCATTAAGCCGACATAAGGATCGAAGTGAGGATTGCTTGTAAAATCCCAGTGAAAGGCTGCTCTGAAACCAATAATATAATAATTCCAGTTTTGGTTATAAGAATAAGGAGGAACAACGTAGTCATAAGAAACCCCTTTGTAGGCCAACAGACCTCCGAGGCTAATGGTTCCAGGACCTACGTTACCAAAGGTGCAATTGTCATAAGATAGTATAAAATCAGGGGAGGAGGAATAACCGGTATATATATCATTATAGTAGCCCCCTAAACCAATCCCGAGATTGATAACATTCGTACCTTGACTAAAGTCGCTATTGGAAGATGTTGTTTGGGTGTTTGCCTGTGAAAAAGCTATGGTTGTTGAGCCTAGCAAACAGGCGGCTAAAAAGAGTCTTTTCGTTTTCATATAGGGATTGTTTTTGTTCTCCAAAGGTACAAAGCTTATGCTCCAAATCACTAAAAAAAAGATTAATACCTGAAATAAACAGGTGAATACCACAAATTAAGGGCTAAACTTCTGTATTTTCCTCCCTCAAGGAGAGGGACAGGGTAAGGTATTATTAGCCCGCCCCGCTGGATATTGGATGGGGCTAAATAAAATTAAGCGCGACCTTTTTTGCTACTAATAATTACGATAACTCCACCTAAGAGTAGTACGGCCCCAACGATAGGCGACCAGTGGACGAAATGATCCTGATCTTTATTTACCTGTATACTCCCTAAATCAATTACATTTTTAGTAGTTACATATTCGAATCCGGTGTATGCCATCATAACTATTCCCAGTATGATAAGGGCAATTCCTATTGATTTTGTTTGCATAATTTAGAATTTAGAGTTAAGCCACTATTAATACTTCCACAAAGCTACTAAAAAAAGAGATCCACAGTTTTGGAAAGCCAACAAGAAATGAACCTACAATTTATGTATGTTTTAGTATAAATTCTAAGATTTCAATTACAGCCAAAATAGCTGATGAAATTGCCATAATCCAAGTTGGAATATCTTTCTGGTTAGTATAGTTTTTCTTCATTCAATTTTACCGTTCCAGCTCATTAGAATTAGGATGGGGTAAAGGTACTATTAATCTATTTAACATAATATAAATTATAGGACTTTTGTGTATCTAATATATTGGTAATAAATGGCTTACAAAACTAATATTTGAGGACTTTGCTCCTTATATGCAATAATGGCAACGAAATATATCTCCGTTTAGACTGCCTGAAACTGGCTCATAGAATCGGCTGTAAAAACCATTGTAAAATTTTGGATATCGCCAGGCAATATTTAAAGTTTGTTATTAAACCTACTAGGGCTGAAAAATGCGCTTTAAAATCCTACAAATAATTTTGTGAAACTTTGTACCTTGGTGTCTTTGTGGCAAAAAAACTAAAATGGAAAACCTCTTAAATTACCCTTGAGTTTCCCTTTTTGCCTTTTGCTTTTTCCACTCTTTTTTCTGAAAAAAAATAGCCATGCCTGCTGCAACAAAAGCTCCCGGAAATATTTCTGTTCCGTCCATAGGAAGCCTCCAATGCAGCCATGAATTAAACAAATAGTTCACCGGAAATGAGAGAAGTATAATAACCGTCAAATTCAGAAAGAAGTACCTAATTGCTGGAAATTTCTCCTTATCAAGTATTCTTTCCCAATTTTGCTTCCGCCAGTTCAGGTAATTATTTATAATTTTCATATTATTGGATTTTTATGATTCTTCGTTTTCCTTCTTCCTTTTTTTCCTGTTGACAAGCACATAAGGTATTCCAATAACAATAGCGGAGATAAAATAAAATGGAACAACCGGTCCAAATAGAGCTTTCTCGCCAAGAGGGAATATATGTGAGAGTGCAAGCCCTAAGCAAATCGTGCTGAAAAGGTAATAGGAGTGTTGTATTATTCTTTGTTTTTCTTCTTTCCCCAGTAAAGGAGATGTATATTCTATTTTCCTGGGCAACGTTTTTCCTGCCCGCTTCCAGCCGATTGACAGTATAGGCAATTTGTGTTCCATTTTGCCCTTTTCATACTTTCTTCGCCTCCTTGCCTTTGCTCTCCATATCTGACCTGCTGTTGTTGCTGTCACAAATACTGTCAAAATTGCCGAACCAAGCAGGATACGCCAGATACCAATAGTTCTGATACCGATAGAGAATGTGACTAAAAAAATAGTAAAGGAAATAAGCAGGAATTGTAAATTCGGGAATTTCTCCCCGTCTATCAGCCTTGCTTTAAAATTGGTTGCAGAATCCATACTTATGACAAATGTAAAGGAAAAACTCTATCCAACTTGCTCCGCTTATCTGAAAGTTTCAAACTATTCTCTTATTCCTATTTAACATAATAATGTCACACTTCGTCACAGTGTGACATTCGTAACATGCTGATTATCTGAATTAGTATTGATATTCAGTATGTTCTGACAATTATATTTTTCAGGTTTAAATATTCCCTGTAACGGTGTGTTAATCTGTATTTTAACCTTATATTCATTTATCATACACTTGCCATGCACTTATATCAGCATGCGAAATGTCACAGTTGCCTCTAAAGTGCGATATCCTGGAAAGTCTTTTCAATATTGGGCTAGAGCCCTATTGTCACACCTTGAAATTATTGTAAAAGTGTGACATTTGAGATACTAAAATTTCTATTTTTTTAACCATACTTATAACAGTATTTAACATATCGGACAAAGGCATATTCCATAAGTTTGCCCAAAATAAAACATCATGATCAAGCACTCTTTTCAATTTAAGAATAATGAATATCGAATAGTGAATAATGAAGCAAAACACCATCACTTCTTAAATCGACATTCTATATTCAATATTCTACATTCTTATAAACGCCTACTCCCCTTTCTTTTTGCATTAGTAATAATGTCCTTCCATGTGTCGGGGCAAATATTGCCCATGATGCAGCCCAATCCGGCTAAAAATTGGCAAAACGAATGTTTTGAAAAAGACAGTGTTTACGGAACCTGCTCCGATGAAGCGCTTGCATTGCTAAAAGAAAAAGGCTTAACCTCCACCCCTGTTGTGGTTGCCGTAATTGACGGTGGCGTAGACATTAATCATCCGGCCTTAAAAGATCATATTTGGGTAAACCCGAAAGAAATACCCAACAACCATATTGATGATGACCACAACGGCTATGTAGACGATGTACATGGCTGGGATTTTATCGGCGGGAAAGACAGCGATGTAAAGCAGGATAACCTGGAAGTTACCCGTCTTTACAGGGAATTGAGCAAAAAATACGCTAATACTCCTGCGACCGATGTTAAAAAGTCTGACAAAGCCGAATATGCCAAATATCTTAAGGTTAAAACAGCTTTTGAAAGCAAGCACAATGAATACCAGAAAGGGCATGATAACCTGGTATCATTTGAAGATACTATAAACATTATAAAAAAAGACCTGGGAAAAACGGATTTCACCAAGGATGATCTTTCCGGCTATAATCCTTCCGACAGTGCCATGGCAAGAGCTAAGCGCAGGATGATAAGGAATTTTAACCGGTTCGGTTTCATTATAGAAGGAGTTACCGCCGACAGTATAGAGAATCTGCTTGATAAACAAGTGAAGTATTATGATGCTTTCCTTAAATACCAATACAATGTAAACTTCGACCCTCGTTTTATAGTTGGCGATAACTATGCCGATATTAACCAGCGCTATTATGGTAATAACGATGTGGCAGGCCCCACTGCCCATCATGGTACACACGTAAGTGGCATTATTGCAGGAATGCGCACCGGCAACCCCGGCGCGCAGGAAGGCATTGCCGACAATGTAAAGATAATGGCAGTGCGCGTGGTTCCCGATGGTGATGAGCGAGACAAAGATGTTGCCAATGGAATCCGCTATGCAGTGGACAATGGCGCAAAGGTTATAAATATGAGTTTCGGAAAGAGCTTTTCTTACAATAAAAAGGCTGTAGACGAAGCGGTAAAATATGCCGCAGCCCACGATGTGCTGCTGGTTCACGCCGCCGGAAATGAAAACCGCGACAACGATTCCGTTGATAACTTCCCCAACCGCAGGTATGAAGGCTCACACAAGGAAGCACAAGACTGGCTCGAAGTAGGCGCATCCGATTCAAAAGGTATGCCCGGTTCCTTCAGCAATTATGGTATCAAAACGGTTGACCTTTATGCTCCCGGTGTAAGAGTATATAGTTCTGTTCCCGATACAGGTTATGCCTACGCATCCGGTACTAGCATGGCTTCCCCTTCTGCTGCGGGCGTGGCTGCTATCATTCGTGAATATTTCCCTAAACTAAAAGCAAAACAAGTAAGAAAGATATTGATGGAATCGGTAACTAAAATCGATTTTAAAGTGCCTCAGCCCGGGCATCGGACCAACATGGTAAGTTACTCCGATTTGTGCATTAGCGGCGGAATCATAAATGCCTACAAAGCTGTGCAACTGGCTATGAAGATGACGGGGAAGTAATATCTCGTTACTTTTTTTGCTGTTAAAATTTTTGTATTATTGCAACAAATCTCTTTTTTATGAAGAAAAGTTGCTTGTTATTTTTGCTGGCATCGGGAATAAGTTCCCTGAATGCTCAAAGCGCCGTTAAAATGAACCCGGCAGAAACCTTTGCAGCACGAAAAGGCACCATCCTGGAAAAACGTTTTGATGAAGTTGGTAAAGTAGGCATGCTGAACATCCAGGTGGAATATATATCTGACCTTAGCAACAACGATAAGATGCGATGCATACGATTCGATATCCAGGCGGGTGATAATACCTCCGGACCCTCGGCCCTACTTGATTCTAATGAAGCAAATGAAATAATAAGTTTCCTGAACTCCATAAACGCGAATGTAATGAACCACTCCCCTGTTGACCCGAACACCGAAATTTCATATACGACCACCTATAACATACAGGTGGGATGTTTTTGGCAAAAAAATAATGGCTGGGTTTTATTTATGCGTATAGACTCTCAAAATCCCGCCACAGAAACGGGCTTCTCTCAATCAGATCTTGGGTTGCTTCTTAAAACGCTGACAACAGCAAAGACAGAAATACAAAAATCATAAGATTACCCAACGAAGTCTCCTATTCTTCCCTTTTGCCTTTTACCTCACCTTCCTCCTACCCTGCTTTTATTTTTTTAATGCCGCCGCTTTATCCGTTTGGCCGGTGCTGCCATACACCTCACTAAGGGCGCTGGTATTAGAAGCATCATTAGGATTTATTTTATAAGCTTTTTCAAAATAAGGCTGAGCTTTTAAAAAGTATCCCTTAGCTTCATCCATTAGCTTGTTATATTTATCGGTAGCGTTTAAAGGCAACGCATCGGCTTTTTTAGCTATAGGCACAGCGCGGTTAAAATAGAGCGCTCCCGTAACATAAAGCACATCAAAATTATCAGGAGTTAATTGCAGGGCTTTAGTGTAATTGCTATCCGCTTTGTTAAATAAATCCTCATAATCGGCAGGTTTAGGGAGATCATTCCCTTGGTCATCCCTCGGGTTTGCCCTATGGTCATATATATTACCTAAATTGGAATAGAGGCTTGAAAGCACGTTTTTGTTTTTTTCTTTATCGGGACTTTGCTCTAATTTATTAATGGCCAATGTCAGGTTGCCTGTCGCTTTTTCGAAGTTGTGCTTTGTGATATAATAATTGGTTTCGGAAATAAGCAGGTTCAAATCATCGGGATATTGGGCGCGTCCTTTTTCTATATATTCCCATGCCTTGGCAGTATCTTTTTGTTTATAATACATAGTCGCAACCACATGGTAAGGTATTGCCCCGTCATACTTTGACGCTATCATCTTTTGATAATAGGTAAGCGCTACTGCACCGTTACCGGCCTTATCAGCCGAGCTGGCAGCCATTTCAATATTTTGTACAATAGACGCGCTATCATTCACATTGAGCAGGGTGCTTATTAAAATACATTTTTGATATAAAGCCAATGAAGTGGAATACGCTTGTGCATTATACTCCTGTAGCGCTTTATTTTCAAGATGAAGAAGACAGGTAGGAAGATTTGACTGATCTTTTGCCTCCTGCACATAATAGTCCGGGATACCCGGTTGCAATACCCTGATAAATGAATTAGCGGCAATGCAAATTACATTGGTGTCCATGTCAGCATATGCTTCGGTGGTAGCTTTTGCATGGGCTTTCCTGTCAGGAGGGGTTGAAGCCGGGGGTAGTAACTTAGAAATTGTTTTATTTAAACGGAGGCTATAATACCCCAGATAAATCTCCCCCCTATATAGATACATTTTAGGCTCATCTTTTGTTTTGTCATTAGCCGCAGCCGCATCAATAGATACTTTGGCAGCAATCAATTCCGTGGTGTCCTGGTGTTCTCTATACGAGTTAAGGTGCAGTACGGCGCTAGTAACGTTGCTGTTTTGGCCCATTGCATGCAGGCAACAAACAATACTCACAAGTAAAATAACCGGTTTTTTCATATTATAAAATTCTAATGTGGGGCAAATTTAACCCAAATTTTATAATGAAAAAAAAATTACAATCTCTTATCCCGCAAGTTTACTTTACCGGGAAGCGTGTGATATTATTCTCCTTGGGAGTTTCCTTAAGCAACCCGGCCAAGCCGGCGAATGATAGAGTAAATAAGAATAAATACTGAAACTATGCCTACAAGAATGATAGCCCAGATTTGCATGGAAAACCTCGGTAAATAAAACCGGGGAGTTTCAGTCAATGGCATTTCGAGATAAGTCACATTGTTGGCTGTTACTTTAACCCATCTGTCGGAAAAGGGAGTATAATTATTTTTAAAGAACCCGAGGCTATATTCATCCGGCTTCAATCCGGTAATCTTACAGAAACCGTCATTAGTACTATAGGCAGTAGCAATTAATGAATCATGATTATATACGCTTACTTTTACAGAATCCATAGGAGCTTGGGTAGTTAAGTCAATACAATACGCATTAATAGAACCCGCACTTTCCAGTGGTCCATTACCTTCAGCAGAATTCACAAGGACATTCAAGTTTATTAGGGTAAGACTATCATTCGTTCCATTAGTCAGGGCTGTTTTAAGGAAACTAATGCTGTCCTTGTCCCTGTGGCTGGCTATTTCCTGGCGTATGGTATCCAGCATAAAATGATTTACACTGGCTATCGAATCTATTAGTTTTTGGGGAATTCTTTTACACACCAGGTTATGAACAAACAAAACCCTTTTAATATAGTCTACCGGTGGTCCTACCTTAGGCTGAGCCGTATTTACCTTGGCAACTGCAGGTGCAACAGGTTTTGGCGCAGCTTGAGGCGCAGCCGGTTTCACCCCTGGCTTTAGCTGAGCTGGATAAACCACATTCGCTTTTTGAGCTACGGGCGCTGTTTTATTTGGGGTGGCAGAAGTAACCGTATTTGTAGTTACAGGTGTTGTTTTGGTTTGAGCAGTCGGAACAGTTGTATTTGTAGTTGCAGGCTGGGTATTGGTTTGAACAGCCTGTGCAGAAGCATTTTCCTGTGTAGCGGGAACTGTACTTTGCCCCCATGCTATTTGGCCATTAACCAAAAAAGTTAAAACGAATATCCCCAGTATCATCTTGCAGTTTTTCTGTTTCATCAGCATTTTATTTTTATTACGGTTCACAAAAGTAAGTAAAATTAGCATAGTATCATGGTTTTAGGTGACAAAGGCCTCTATTATTAATAGAATAATCTTTTTATAAAAAATAAATGAAGGGTTATTTATCGGGCTCCAATTATTAGCTTTTTGGAGTAATTCACCTTATCGTTCCTTACATTCAGAATGTATATCCCGGGACTTACGTTATTGTTCAATCGTATTTCATTATCCCCTAAGGCAACCGCACGGTTTTCATGAACTATTGTTTGTCCCAGCATATTAGTTAAAGAAATATCAAAATTGTCATCGGATACTGAATTTATTTGAACTTCAACATAATTAGTTGTATTGTACCCGTTGACGGTGGTAGCGTTATCAACTCCGCAGCCACTGAAAAGCGTAGAAGGGATATTAGCAGGGTTAGTGTTCCCGTCAAAATCAGTTTGAAAAAGAAAATAATAAGATTCTCCGGCATAGGGGGAATTGTCAGTTATGCTATAATTAGTAGCAAAACTGGAGTTTCCTGCTCCGTTAATAGTTGCCACTGTTTCAAAATGAACACCGTCTTGAGTCCTTTTCACTGTATATGAAGCATTATTCACTTCTGTTTGCGAGGTCCACTGGATAAGGGCAGCGCCATTATCGCATTGGGCGGTAAACGAACTTATGTCGATAGGCAATGGAACATTTTGGCTGCTCAATGTCCATGAACGATAAAAAGCAGTGTTTGTAACAGCACCACTTGTTACAGTTCCTACGTTTCCTGAAACAGCATCTGTACCGCCTGTTCCTTCCCAGTCGCCCCAACCTACACCCGAAGTAGAGTTAAATCGCTGAGCTATCAAACTCGATTCTGTAAATACATTTGGGGATGACACTTCCGATGCGGTTCCTGCCGCAGAACTAATATAACTAAATTTAATGTTAGTGATAGCTGGTTTTGTAGTATACTTATAGGAACCGGAATAAGAATCCATTACCCAAAACCGGTCTACCGCATTGTAGCTGTTATCGCTGGTGCTGGGTTTTCCTCCCGAATTGTACATGGAGCCCATATTTTTAACATCCGATGGTTTTCCCGTAGTCGATGTTGTACCCGTGCCTTGATCTGCAATAGTATGGTAGGTAGAGAATAAGATGCTTCCGCCGGAACTGCCTGCAGTACCAATGGTAAGCGTAAGTGGCAGATATTCTCCTGTTCCGTAGCCAAAAGGCATAACATAAGTTCCCGCGGTATTGCTTATATCCCACTTCACCATGTTATACTCACTTTCCGAAACTATCCATCCGTTGGAGCCCGACACAGTAATGGCATTGGTAGCTGAGTTGGCAAGTTCAATATATATAGGAGTGGTGCTTGTTCCGCCGTGCTCTACAATGGTAACAGCAGAAGTGCCATTTATCACCAACCGGGCCTGCGAAAAAAGAAATAATGGGCTTAAAAGCAGGATTATTGCTAGTAATTTCTTATTATTCATGAAGTTGCAAAAGTAGAGCTGTGCCCCCATATTTTGAATGATTCTTATCAGTTGCGTAATACTATATCTCTATGTTGCTTAAATAAAATCTATCTCTCTGTTCCATTACCGAAAAAATGTAACTTTGTAGGGATTTATACGCCCTTATGAGTGTTTTGTTTCAAAAAAAAAATCCTTTTTTCCTGCACAGGTCACTTTTAAAACTGAGCTTACTGGTTTATAGCCTTTTACTGTTCGGTTGCCATACATCGCTGAATAAGGCTACTACCCCAAAAAACACTGTAATACGCATATTAAATACCTCTATAGAGCCCTTTCTACTTCCTTTTAAGGATACTTGTTACGATACGGTGGCAACAAAAAGGATAATCCTCCCTGACAGTCTTGAAAAATTCAAGGGATATGGACGGGTACTAGGGAAAATAAGTGATAATCAAAAATACATAGCCATTTTATATGCTATTCCTGCTGATGTTCAATTACCTGTATTATATACATTTGATTCTGCAGGAAAAAAGATTTCGTCACTCCGGTTATATATTGGGAACTGTTGTGGCGAAAATGAAGATTGTTCCGGAGCATCTACTGTTGAAATCACCAAAGACTTGCGCATCATTCTTAAAGATTCCATCCAGACTTTTGAGCGCGACAAAAAGAATGCTGATAAAAAGCGAAATATTCAAACGCTAAAAAAGCACCAGGAATTTAGAATTGATAGTACGGGGAGAATACTTAAGGTTAATTAATGAATTTACTGTTCTTGTAAAAAATCAATTCCCCGGCGCCTTAATCACAGTGCCTGTAACCTTCTTGCCAACCACCTGCCCCATGCTATTATAAATTACCAGCATGCCCTCCATTTTTCCATTATCAAGTTCCCGATGGCTATCGGCATTATTCGTACTTAATGTAACAGTATAATCTTTGCACACATAAGCCATAATATGTTCCCCATTTTCTCCGCCCGTTAATCGTATATCGTTCCCGTTAATCCTTACGTGGGCTATAGTTGCGTTAGAATCGGTATAAAAAACATAATTCCCGTTTTTAAAGTCCTGCTCGGTAAGCGATAGCAGGTAACCGGCATTTCCCTTTTGAGCTATGGGAGCAGGGTTAACGACATCCACCGAAAAGGGTTCCTTAGCAGACACCTCATTTTGCGCCGATACTACAGATACTGTTAACAGGCTGGAAAGAAGCAGAGAAAAAACAATCTTCATAGCATTATGATTAGTAAACAAAGTTACACATCATTTACGAATATCGATTTGAGAAGTAAAAGACAGCATCTCACCTCGTCATTCTACATTCGATATTCTTGAGTGTTCTTGCCTTGCTATTTGCTTGTACTCATTGCATTCTGGGCTTTTGATAGATTTTCTCTTGCGGAAGCCAGTCCGGGATTTATGGCCAATGCCTTTTGAGAATAATAAATGCATGAATCATATCTTCCCTCATTATAAAATGCCGCGCCAATGTTAGCCCAACTTTCTGCATCATTCGGGTTTACCGATGCGCCTGCTTCAAATAGAGGAACTGCCATATTATACTCTTTTCGGTTAAAATAAATTACGCCCAGGTTCTGATATGCCGGTGCATACCTTGGATCAACTTTAATACATCTTTCATAAGCCGATGCAGCTGAATCATTATTTCCCATGGAATAATAATTAAATCCCAAATTATAAAGCGCTTCAGAATATGAAGGCATTACTTTTAATGCAGCATAATATTCGGTTATTGCCTTGTGGTAAAAATTGCTTTTTGCCACAGGGTCCATTGTGGTGTTGGCAGTATCAGTATATGTTACAGCCATTGACTGGTGTGCACGCGCACTGTTGGGTGAAACTACTACGCCAGCCTCAAATAAAGTGAAGTTATTTTTCCATTCACTATTTCGTGCTATTGTTTTAACACTATAAGCCAACAGAATCACACCCGCAACACCGTATAGAGTTGTTAATTTAGGCCGTAGCACATCTGTTTTAATTTTTAATAGCCGGATAATTAGAACCCCTGCCGCAATACAAAACCCAAGCGAAGAGGTATAAAGAAACCGCTCTCCCATGGATGAACCTATCTTCACAAAAAGATTAGATACAAGCGCCATAGTAATTATGTAGTAGAATATCCCGAACGAAACAGGGTCTTTCTTTTTTAAGCGCAAGAATGCATACAATACTAATCCTACATAGACGAGAGTGGCTGCAATGGCCTCAAGGCTCGATGGTGAAACGATAGGTATTTGATTATATGAGTAATCCCAGGTTAATGAAAGCGGAATAAAAAGCAGCCAGATATATTTCCCTAATATAAATATGGCGGTAGCCAGGCGGTCGCTGCCTGTTTTGGCTGCCATGAGGGTATTATTTATTACTTCCATTTTTTCATTGAAAGTGATGGAGTCAAGAATAGAGCCCCTTATTATCATATACAATACTACAATAAGAGCATAAGGAATGGCAAGTGAAATTATTTTTTTTAAAGGGAAATCCGTAAAAAAATAAAAAACCATCGGGATAATAATGGCATACATAAGTACCGTTTCCTTGCTCAAAATAGCAAGAAAGAAAAATATCCAGCCGAGAAACCGGAAATAATTGGATTTATTAAAACAATAAAACTGAAGCGAACAATACAACGCTACTATACAAAATAAAAAACTTAATATTTCATCACGGCTTTTGATATTCGCCACTACTTCGGTATGCACAGGGTGCGCGATAAAGAGTAATGTTATCAGTAACGGAACAACATAATTATATTTTCTGAAAATTTTAATTAATGTCAGAAAAAGAAAAACGGCGGTAACAGCATACCAAAACACATTAAAGAAATGATGCACATGCGGATTATTCCCCCAGAATTGTTTTTCAACAGCAATGCTCGTAAGTGTAACAGGACGGTATGATTGGTCGTTGGCCCGATTAAATCCATACAAAAAGCCTTTGGAAAAAATATGACCTATACCCCCTATCCCCTGCTGAACAAAATCATTCCGCCTGGTAATGATATCATCATCCAGGGCGTAATCGTGCATAATAGTATTGCCATATAAAATAAAAGTAAAAACAACGAGGCTTATAAGTATGCCCCATTTTTTCACATCCGGCAAATCCAATTTCGGCTCTGCTTTTTTCTGAACAGGTTTTACTATTTGTTTCTTTTCGGCCGGTTTCATTTTTTCTTAGAATTCTTAGAGGTTTGTTTATTCTTCCCAACAGGAATTGTGGAAATAACAGGATATAATTTGGAGTACCACTTCGTTAAAAACAGCAACCCTGCGACAAATAAAACAGGCCAGAGATGTATGGCTGCCATCGGGCTGGTATCAAACAGAAAAACAGGAAGCATATTCGTGTTAAAATGATGTTTGAAAAAATCAGGTATAATGACATTGAAAACCGGGTTACCAAAAAGAATAGGATAGTCGGGCAACATATATATTTTAGTCGACTTGTCGAGCCACGTAAAGAGAAGCCCAACTATGGAAAGGACATAAAAAAAATAGGGGTTAATTCTATTTGAAGCGAGAAAGATTACACCTTCATACAAACAAATAATAACTAAGGGAATAATTTGCCTGGGGCCGAAAGCCCAACCTCCCGACCACATAAAATATGACGAAATCACCAACAGGTAAATTAGTATCGTAACCAACAAATAGTTTTTTACACCTTCAGTAATAAGCTTCTTACCCTTACCTGAGATAAATCCTTTCAGCGTTTGTGTATTTCTGCTTATCACATACCAGAGTAATACAATTAACACAGGAGCATAGTAAAGCGCCCCACGGTATGTTGAAAAGATTAGCCCCCATAGGGCAGAGAGCTTAGGATAGCTAAATCCCACATCCTGTTGCCCGGCAAATTCATTAGCCAAAAAACTATATGAAGTAAGAAAAGGAGAACCTGTAACATGCAAATTATATAGCATATTAAATATTACCCCCGGCAAAAGTCCGGCAATAAATAAAACTGGCTTCGATATTTTTTTCTCATTCAGGTAAATAAGTAAAGCCCAAATGGGGATAAGAATTCCTACGGTAAATTCTGTAGAGAGCGCAAGCCCAACCATTAACCCTGAAAAAATATAGTTTTTCTTTTTCAGGAAAATATATCCGGCTAAGGCAAAAAAGCCGCTTAAAATATGGCCTGTAAAAGTACCTTCGTAAGCAAACAAAAACGAAGCATAAAAAGACATCATTACTACCACCACAGGTGATATAGTACTTACTTTTTTTATAGCGAATAATGACAGGACAAGTATTATTACAAATGGAATAGCCCCACACAAAATATCGCCCAATATCATAACAGTAGCTGATTTTGGCAATAAAAAAACCCTTCCGTCAGGTGTAGGCATGGCTCCACTCGGGTCTCTATATGCCCAAATATAAATA
>Ga0206873_1084_pt1 | contig 30336 bp, 28 predicted proteins | sample Alteio_BWOrgCont_11_FD_152631 | JGI IMG/M metagenome (GOLD analysis project Ga0206873, IMG submission 152631) | Enriched cells from forest soil in Barre Woods Harvard Forest LTER site, Petersham, Massachusetts, United States -... | ecosystem: Environmental > Terrestrial > Soil > Temperate forest >...
CAGGCGAAAGAGTTCCGGTATCTACAATTTTACTTTCGGTATCAAACAGTTTAAAAATACGCTCCGAGCTAACCACGCCCATTTGCAGGGTATTAAATTTGTCGGAAAGCTGGCGTATAGGTCCGAAAAGGGTATTGATGTAAAATACATATTCGGCAATGGTGCCAAATGTTTCTGTTCCTGCCAGCATACCTTTGGCTCCCCACCAAACTACCAAAGCAATAGAAATAGAGGAAAGCAAATCTACTACGGGGAAAAAGATAGAATAGTACCAAATAGAGCGGATATTAGCCATTTTGTAGCTGTTGTTTATCTGCCTGAATTTTTCCTGTTCCGTTTTTTCCCTGTTAAAAACCTGTACAATATTCATGCCCGTTATATGCTCCTGTACAAAGGCATTCAGCCGGGCTACCTGTATCCTTACATCCTGGAAAGATGCACGGGTGGCTCTCTGAAAAAGATAAGTAGCAAAAATAAGAACGGGAAAAACGCTCAAACTTATTAGGGCCAATTTCCAGTCCTGCCATATCATAGCAGCCAGAATAGCAAGCACAATTAAAAACTGGTTTATAATAATTATTAGCCCATCGGAAAATACATCGGATATAGTTTCAATATCAGAAGTAACACGGGTTACGAGTGTACCGACGGGAGTACGGTCAAAGAATTGTAGTTTGAGGTTGAGGATATGTTTATAAAGTTTTATACGCATATCTTTAATAATATCCTGGCCCAAAAGACTGGTGAAATAAGTATTAAGAAATTGAACAATGCTCCGTATAAACAATACTGCAAATAGCAATACTCCCATTTTCACCAAAAAGGGAAACCCGGCCACCCGCCCAAGTTGGTTGGTAGTATCAAGTGTATATTTAATGAGGATAGGCATAACCGGGGCAAAGGCTGCCAGCAGCATGCTTGATAGTATGGTTATCCAGGTGTTTTTTTTGTAAGGATGCAAATACTCCAATATCCTCCTGAATGCCTTAAAATCGAATGCTTTTCCGCTGATTTCACTCATTTATTTCCTGTGCTTTGCATTATTATGCAAAGGTAAGAAAAACCATAAAATGGTGGTGATTATAGGCTATAATATGAGCGAAGAAGGACTCTTACTTCCTTCTATCAGGAACTTAATGTCTTGAGTATTTCCTTCAGGTCAGTAATTTTTTCCCGGTCTTCTAGGTTGGTATAGGAAGTGATAAGATTACGGACAAGCCTTTTTATAATTTCTACATGAGAGCAAGGCAGGTAAAAAGATTTTTGGGATTCGATGCCGAGCTGGTTCAGGAATATATCTATTTCTCTCCTGCTGAAAATGGCTCCCTTACTGAACGGGTTAATGTAAAACAAAACATTCTCTTCCCTATTTTCAGAAGCCAATATAAGTTCGTCCATATACACCATCACAAAGTGCTGGGGCAGATTAACTCCATAGACCGAAAGTTTCAGCTTGCGGCAGAGTGTTAAATAAATAATAGCGAGTGATAGAGGATTGCCTTTTTTAGTTTCAAGTACTTTGTTCAGATATGAATTTTCAGGAGCTGTATAGTTTTCGGTATTGCCTATAAACCGGTGTACATCGAAAAATATGTGATTAATAACCCTTACCTTTTCTAATGCAGTAAGCTGGTCGTTCATTTCAAGCCATACATCTTGGTGCAACTGTTTTATACCCTCTGTTATTTTAGCTTCATCAAGGTCGGGATAATGATAGCGGGCAATAATTACAGCGCCTTCCAAAAGGTCTGGCGCAAGTTTTTGCTTCCATGCCGCAAGAGCCTCCAGTGTTTTATCAAACTGTATGCGATGGATAATATTCTCAATGCGGGTTTGAAGTAAAATGCTCACAGAACTTTCCCATGCATCTTCCAAGACCGGGATAGCTTGTTCACCCAAGTCAAGAATTTTTCCTTTCACGGTACTAAAAATCTTTTCATCAGGGTCGTCCAGTAAATTTATGAGGGCATTCACTTCTTTTTTACTTAACTCAGCCATGTGGAACAGTAATTTTTACCTTTTACGTAAAAAATATAAATAAGTTATCATTGTTGAAAATGAAGGTCTTGAAACTGAGGCTCAGATACTAACGAATCAATAAATTGACTATTGAGGAGCTTATAAAAAGTCTGTATATGCCTGGCGGTAAATAACCCCACCCCATTTTTTACATCGGAGAAGGACGGCACATCCTGGTTTATGCCAAGCGGAGGCTGACTAAGCTGCACGTATGTGTTAAGGTCATCTGTACCGCTTGTAAAAACAATACCTATCGAATCTACATACCTTGTAACTCCGGCTTCATAGGGAATGGAGGATCCGATAAAAGAGCAGAATTGCTGGCCCGTAAATTGAGTTTCCATCGCGGCCTCTGCATTAAGTATATTAGAGGTTACTGAGGGAAGTACCCAGTTAATAGATTTCATGGTCCTGCCGGCTTGAGTCACTTCATCATAATAAAACTGAATGGTTATCTGGTAGATTCTTGCATTAGCTGAAGAATTCCAGGCAATAGTCGCAGGGGCAAACTGATTAAAAGAAACAGAGAAAATCCTGGAGCCATAAAGTTCAGAAGTAAAAACAATATCAGCAAGAAGGAAGGTAGAGCCAATTATTTTCTGGCCTGTTTTAAGATTTGTTATTACTAAGTTATAGTAATCGGCAGGATTAAGGCTTGCCTTGGTATAATATAGCAACTGTTTGGGATAAGAAAATGTCCCGGGGCTCAATGGTATAGTGGTTATAGTATCTAGTTTATACGTATTTACTATTGAATAACTGGTAGTGCTGGAGTCTTCTAACACCACACTGATACTGCCTACCGGGTAATAAATGGAGTCGTATTGCTGCGCCATGGTGTATGCGTTGCCACTGCCTTCAAAACCTTTATTGATACGGACATAATGAACAGGATCATTCTGGTCAATTAATCCATATACCACGGTAATATTTTTATAGGGAGCTAAAACTTTCAAATCATTGGTGCATGATGTACAAATTAATGTGAACAACACCATCACTGATAGAATTCTTCTGAGCTTCATCAAGAATAATAATTTAAAATAAAAGACAAGATATTCAAATACTTTATTGCCTCCTATTTTGCAAAGATAGAAAATCTCTTTTAAAAATGGATTCTCTTATCCGGACTTTTTATTTGCCTTTTTTCAACTCAGCTATGGGTTGTCCGGCACTTCCATCAGGATTAGGAATATGCAACAGCCATGAAATGGTGGGGGCTACATTGGTAATAGCTTCTTCTTTTGGCGACTCACCATGAGGGATACTGCCTCCCCAAAAAAGCAGAGGGACATGAGAGTCGTAATCGTAAGGGGCGCCATGTGTAGTACCTGTCTTAGCATAAATAACCCAATTGGGAAGAAGGTTTATAATCACATCTCCGGAGCGATTGGGATAGTAGCCATTCCAGATTTTTTTGCTGATAAAATCTTTGGGCGCTTCATTTAGCTTGTATGCAGGAATAGCCCGCTCCACACCATTCCATTGGGCGGCAATAGAAGCCACTTCAGATTCTACGGAATCTTTGTTGAGTCTTTTTTCCGCTATCGTTTTATCATCTAAATAAAATTGCTGGTTAACAAACTGGAGCGCTAAGTCGCTTCCATATTTTGAATTAAGATATTCATTCACCTTTACTAAAAGGGCTTTGTCGTCCACATAGCCTGCGGGAATGTTCCTATCCATGAGGTATTGGGCATTGATGGCAGCTCCATGATCGGCGGTAAGAAATAGCAGTACATTCTCCTTGCCTAAGTATTGATCAAGAAAAGAAAGTAAGGTATCGAGGTCTTTATCCAAACGGATATAAGTATCTTCCAATTCAATAGATTCTGTGCCAAACTGATGCCCAATATAATCGGTAGATGAAAAGCTGATGGTGAGCATATCGGTTTCACCGCGTTTTCCGAGACTGTCATTTTTAATGGTTTGAATAGCGAAGTCTTTGGTTATATCATCCCCAAAAGGGGTTGCTTTTATCAAGCCATATCCTCCGTTCTTCTCCATTAACACCGGTAGGTTATGGGGAAAGATAGGGGCGCTTTCTGTTTTGTAGGGTTTTTCATAAGGGTTATTGTCAGGCAGACTTTCGGTATATGCACTTAGGGATAAAGAAGCATACCATGCCTTGCTCAAATATTTTTCTGTGAGATGTTCATTGTTAAATTTGGTAACCCAATCGGGTAAAGACTTCATATAATACGTGCTGGTAATCCAGTTGCCGGTGCTGTCGTCTAACCAGTAAGCAGCATCGGCCCTGTGTCCTGCAGGAAGTATAGATGCCCTATCCTTTTGCGAAATACCTATTACTTTTGACTTTCCACCATCACTCAGCTTGAGCATATCGCCAATAGTGCAGACCAATTCCCGCCTCGGCGACATTTGCCCTCCTTTGGAAGGGCTTCCCACCGTGTTTACGCTGTCATCCTGAACGCAATAGACCATACTTTCCAACTTGCGGTCAAACCAGTCGTTGGCTATTATGCCACTCATGCAGGGGGTAGCTCCTGTGTATATTGCTGTATGCCCCGGGCCAGTGTAAGTAGGTACATAGTTATATTGTGCATCATCAAATGAAAAACCTTCTTTCATAAGCCGTTTAAAGCCACCCTTGCACCATTTTTTGCGGTATTTATACAGGTAATCGTAGCGCATTTGGTCAACTACAATACCAATAACCAATTTCGGACGATGTTTATTTTCTTGATTATCCCTATATTTATTGGTACATGACCAAAGAATAGAAATAAGAGCAAGTGCGGGTAAAAACTTTTTTGTCATTCTGTGTGTGTTGAATGCAGTAAAAGTACTTCCGCTATATTAACTTAATGTTAAATCCCCAATTTATCCCTAAAGCTCATAGGCTTTAATTGTCGCCTGCTTTAGCTGACGGCAATTGAAAATCATTTTTTCCATTCCAGTAAATTATCCTCTGTATAGCTTAACTTGCCATTGTCAATAAGCCATTGCACAGTTTTCAGCACTCTGTCTTCTCTCGCCTGCTTTACCTTGTGAATAAGGTCGGAGAGCAATAAGGGCTCCTTTTGCAAAGATGCTTTCAGCTGTTCTGATATGTTATGAAATTCGAGATCACTTAATTCCAGTTTATTTCTTTCTATGCAAACGTCGCAAATACCACAGCGCACTGTTTCTATCTCGCCAAAATAAGCCAGCAATAATTCACTCCTGCATTTATGGGTACTTGCGGCATAATGAATCACCCATTCCATGCGCTTCAAGGCTCTTTCCTTCAGTCCATGATAATGTTGCTTTGAAATATGCAGGTTGCTTATTTGATGACAATCGTCCAGGTAAATCAATTGCGGTTTATCCGATTGCGGGACGTAAGAGATGATACCTTTTTTATCTAAGCGTTGGAGCAAAGACTCCACTTCGGCAACAGTAAGTGTTGAGCGCTTTGCCAAGTCGTATTCACGGATGTTAATATAATTATCAAATAGCCCTTCGTAAGAACGCAACAGCAATTTTATAAAGGCGTCGTAAGCCGGAGCCTCCACCTGGTATCGGTACAGGTCTTTCTGTTTAATGAGCACATGAATCCTTGAGGGACGGTAAAATGCTTCGGTAACCGCCAGGTAATTTTCTTTTTCAAGGAATTTGAGGCTGCTTGTAACGAGAGAAGGTTCCAAAGAATATTTTGAGCATAAATCATTCATGGAAAAATCGAAAGTCGAGCCCTTTCCGCCACCGGCAACCATATTATAAAAAGAACATATGGCAGCATACACTTTTTTAATTTCATCTATTTCGGGAAATGAATGATCCATGTTTCTTTCAAGACTGAGCCTGTCGGTCTCGTTATAGAACAATACCGCATACGCTCTTTTCTCGTCCCTGCCACCCCTGCCTGCCTCCTGGAAGTAAGCTTCGAGGCTGTCGGGCAAATCAAGGTGCACAACAAAACGAACATTCGCTTTATTTATTCCCATGCCGAAAGCATTGGTGCTAACCATCACCCTTGTCCTATCTTTTAACCATGATTCCTGTCGCTTGCTTCTTTCATCAAAGCTCAACCCCGCATGGTAAAAGTCCGCTGTTATTTTTTGCTGCTTCAGCATACCGGCTACTTCTTCAGCTTTCTTCCGGCTTCTTACATAGATGATTCCTGAACCTTTTACATTCTCAATTATTTTGAGCAAGCGCGGTATTTTAGCTTCTTCATGCAACACCACATACGATAAATTTTTCCGCTCAAAGCTTTTCCGCAGGAGGTTTTCTTTTTTGAAACCCAGTTTTACTTGTATATCTTTTGCAACGTCTGGTGTGGCGCTCGCGGTAACTGCAAGCAGGGGTGTTTCCGGGAAAAACTTCCGCAGTTCGACAATCTTCATATAAGAAGGACGGAAATCATATCCCCACTGCGAAATGCAATGCGCTTCGTCCACGGCAATCAGGTTCACATTCATCTGCTGAACCCTCGCGATAAAAAGGTCAGTATCCAGCCGTTCAGGCGAAACATAAAGAAACTTTATATTTCCATGAATGCACTTGTCAAGTATAATATCAATCTCACGGGCTGTAAGGGAAGAATGCAGCATGGTTGCAGGAATGCCCTTATGGATGAGAAACTCCACCTGGTCGTTCATCAATGCTATAAGTGGCGATATGACGAGACAAATACCCTCTTTTGCCATTGCTGGTACTTGGTAACAAACAGATTTTCCGCCGCCGGTAGTCATTAAAGCAAGCGTATCATTGCCGCTTAAAACAGAGTTTATAATGTCCTCCTGCAGTGGCCGAAAGTGGCTATAGCCCCAATAACGGGTTAGTATCTGCTGAATGGTTTCCATTCAAGTGTAGTAAAAAAACGAAAATACATACTTTAAGTGAACAGGGACTTATAGTTTTTCTCTTTTAGTCCCGATAGCTCCCGGATTTTATTTCTCAGTGTCTTGCCTGGCTAACTACTATCATCATGTAGATAAGAGGCACCGAATTAAGGAACAGGCTTAAAATAAGAAGAGGCACCGACGATTGTTTTACGCCATAGCGCTGCACAGCTACTATATGTAAACAACCGAGAACAAAACCAAAAAAGCCAGCTGAAAGAGCGGCTAGTATAAAAATAGGTTTTGACATGGAAAACAAACAGAAAAGTACCGCAATTGCTCCGAATACTAAAGATAAAGTAAAAGCTTTTTCAAGAAATTTTTTCATCTGAGGGCAAAGATAATGATTTACTGTCGTAAAAATGATGAATGAAATTACTACCCTTCTCTTCCCGTCTTTATTGGTAAAGAGGGTAGGGGGTTAGTAGCGTTCAAAGTTCGGTATCTTTAAACTGCTTTGTATATTCAATTAACAAAGGAAAGAACTCCAAAAAATCGCTATTGTAGGGAGCGGCATTCTTTTCCAGTTCAATGGCTGCATCGTCCATCGGGAAATAATATTTCAATCGGTTAGACATGCCCGCAAGAGAACCCTTGATATTGCTTATTTCACGGTATGAGAGCAGCCAGTTTTCCCGGATCATATAGGTCGAAATTATCAAGCTTTCTTTAGGAAGTTTATCACTGTGCTTTGATAGTATTTTGTATGTTTTGTTGCAAAATTCCTCTAAACTGATGGAGGAGAATTCACTCCAGTTATTGGCTAAAAAATAGTCGTAAAACATATCGACTATTACTCCTGAATATTTACCATATGTGGGCTGCAGGCGATGTACGCTTTGCAAATAAACGGGATTAGTGTCAGAAAAAAAATCAATTGCCCGATGCATTACTATGCCCTTACTAATTCCTTCGGGAAAGTTTTGATACTTGATTCCTTTAACCGAATCGGCAATAAAATTTCCAATTAAAAGCCCTTCGTCTTTTCCTGCAAGATAAAGGTGAGCAAGAAAGTTCACGTATAATTAATTAAGGGTAGGATCTTCCGGAAAGTCAGCCACCATGGAATATTTACCGCCCAAGTCCTTAAGCACATTTTTCCACAGGTTATTATTGTTTTTCATAACCATGTTTTTTCCGGCAGGAGCAACAATCCATGAGTGTTGCTTCAGCTCAGATCTCAATTGCCCCGCAGTCCATCCGGCATAGCCGGCAAAAAAACGGATTTGCGTGGTTTTCACTTTCCCTTGCCGGAGGAGTTCTTTAAGGCTTTCAAAATCCCCCCCCATGTAAACACCTTCCATAATTTCAATGCTGCCTTCCAGCATATCGCCCAGGGTATGTATGTAAAACAATAATTCGGTACTTACGGGTCCTCCATAAAAAAGCGTGTCTTCAAACTCAGGAAAATCATCAATAGCCTGGGTGGGTTTTATGGTAAGTTTCCGGTTAAGTATAAAACCCATTGTACCCTTATCATTATGTTCAGTTACTAAAACGACAGAGCGCCTGAATTCAGGACTTTCCATAAAGGGTTCGGCAAGCAGCAATACACCCGGAGCGGGTTTCATCTGCTTTTCAAAAATGGAAGAAAAATCCGTAATATTATTATGATTTTCAGGCATACGCTTATTTCAACTTGTTTTGAAGTTCAAGCATTTGAAGCGCTGCTATGGCTGCATCTGCACCTTTGTTTCCATGCTTACCTCCGCTTCTTTGCTTCGCTTGTTTAAGGGTATCTGTAGTTAAAACGCCAAATATAACCGGAATATTGTGAGCAAGGTTTAGGTGCATTATTCCGTCGGCAACCGCTTTTGAAATATAGTTGAAATGCGGAGTCTCTCCCCTGATAATACATCCCAGGCAAATTACAGCATCGGGAGAATATTTATTAATTGCCCACCGGGCTCCCAAGGGTAGTTCGTAGCTACCGGGCACATTTAATACTTTCGCTGAAGATTTGCCTTTTTCTAACACATTCAGCGCGCCTTTTGCCAGGGCGCCCGTAATATCGTTATGCCACTGCGAAACAATGATGCAAATAGTCATCTTATCACCTGAGAATTCTAATGAAGATTTTTTATTTGCTTTCCGGGTAGCCATACTATGAGTTAAAAGGTGAAAGTTGAAAGCTTATAAAGATAACGGCGTTTGTCTTTATGAACTTTTCCCTTTATGAACTTTTCCCTGATTTCGCTTGCGCTCTTGCAATATATTTATCTATATCGTTTGCCCGGGCATAATTGAAGTACTTAGTTTCAATGGTTTGATATATGTTCAAGGCGTTTGCATAATCGTTTTTAACTTCATAAGCCTGGGCGGCCTTTTTAAGATACATGGGCGCGGTGTAATCGTTATCGCTCCGCTTTGCTGCCTCTAAATAGTATTCAATGGCTTTATCGGTATTATTAAGCTGCATTTCAGCATCGCCTTCCACACCCACTGCATTGGCGCTTACAAGTATATCGTGCGCGTCAAACTTTTCAAGGTTATCAATGGCTTGTTGGTATTGTCCTTTCCTGTAATAGCATAAACCAAGGTAATAGTTAGCCAACTGTCCTGCGGGAGTCCAGTTGTATTGGTCAGCAATATCCTGGAAACCAAGGCTGGCTCCATCGCCTTTTATGGCTTTATTGATAGAATCATTCGCAAAATAAGCCTGAGCCTTGCTCATTGCCATTTCAGCATCCTGTTCCTGTGAAGGAATATACCAATACTTGAAGGTAACAAATGCCGCTATCAGCACAACAACGGCTATAGAAACCGTGGTGATGGTTTTTTTGTGCTCTTCAGCATAATTTTCAAGATGTGCCCATCTTCCTTCTATCCCTATATTATCGTTTTTTTCTGTCATGTGCCTTTATTCTTTTTTTGAGGCGGCAAAAATAACCTTTTTTAGGGAATGTTGTAAAAATGAGTCATTGACTTTTTAGAAAAGCACCATTTCGTGCAGTATTTTTGTACTATCTGCCATAGCTTTAGCAACGGCAGGTATTAAAATAAAACCATATGATTTTATACAGTCAAAAACAGATGTTAAATTATAGCTTCTTCATCGCATTCTATTGCATCTTATTGCATTTTGCAATAAAGCAAGTTTTCAATATTCTCATAATCAATGACTTTAAAATATTTAAAAAACTGGGAATCATTGCTATTTCATTGCAAAACTATTGCTAACTCATTGCTAAAAATTATCGATTATGCCATTAAAAATAACAAATTGGGAGATACTTCCAAAATGCAATCAAAAAAAAGGCTGCCCTTATTAAGGCAGCCCTTTAAAAAATGAGATTGCTGAATTATTCTTTAACTATTTTTTGATAGAATTTACCGCTGCCGGTGGTAGCTTCTATCAAATAAATTCCAGATGAGAGATTGCCAATATCAATGGTTTCAACGGCATTTCTTAGCCTGCCTGAGTAGCTTTGGGAGCTAATCATCCTGCCACTCATATCATACAGGGCAAGTTTTTGAAGGGAGCCGAAAACATTTGTTAAATCAACGCTTACCTGGTTATTGGCAGGATTAGGATAAACTTTTATTCCTTGCGTTGCCGTTATATTGTCGATTCCAAGAGAGGCTTTTTGCGATGTAAAGGTAATATTATCTACCTTTAATACAGAGCCTACATAGGATGCATACTGTGAACCGGTAGTATCGTTATTATGTGAAGATGAGCTTATATTGATGATAACCGTATCAACCGACTGCGAGCCAAAATCGAAAGCAATGGCAGTATCTTTATAGGATGCATTTGTTTTCCATAGATTAATACCGCCGCCTACACTTACTGACTGCCCGTTATGTATGAAATCTACATAAATATTTGCGGTGTCGTGTGCAACAGGAGCATATTTATATGAAAATCTAAGCGTATCCTTTTTTGATGCCGGAATGACATAGGCGTGACCACCTTTCTCAGAGCATGAATTACAATGACTAGGATAATACCCTGTACTTGCCTGACCTTGCTGTACACCATTTTGAGTAGTGTTGGCTGTTGTTAATTCAAGGGCGTATGCACCGCTATCAGCATCCCTGGTCCTGGTTACATTAGGATAGGAGATATACCATCCGTTAAGAGAATATACGGTATCTGTATTCCAGTTTTCAAAATCGCCATTCAAATTAGCCGGCTGGCTTGAAACCCCTGTAAATGCAACACTGTCAATAGTAAGAATACTCCCGACATGGCCTCCACTAGGTCCATTTCCAAGTGCTGCTATAGAGGATATTGCAGCGAATAAAACGGTATCGGGCGCCGCAGACAAAGCCGGAATAAATGTTTTTTTGGAAAAGAGTGTAGGAACTCGCTGTAGCAATAATGGTATCTTGATATTTCGTTTCAACACCATTTTTGGTAAAGGCGATTATAAAGGCTGCGGTGTCGTTGTTTGCCGGGGCCCATTTATAATAGAATTTTATCCCCGTAGCCTGCTGAGTATATGGTATTCCTCCTGAAATTCCTTGATTATTGGCATTACCATCCAATATATATCCTGCCTGTATACCATTGGAAGTTTCAATAGTTTTAAGTTGTACACCATAAGTCCCATGGTACCCGGTGGCCTGGGTTATATTGGCTGTATCAATTCCTTTAGAAAAATCCTGATCGTTGGAAGTAGAATAATATGCCGGGTCGTGCCAGATGATGGTATTCCAGTATTCAAAATTTCCATCCGGAATAGATTGGGCTGCAATTGTACCGGCAAATAATATACCGGCAAATAGAGGTAATAGTTTTTTCATAGCTTTTTAATTTTAAAAATTAGATTGGTTATTTACTGTGTTGGGTTGCAAAAGTAGTAAAAAGCCTCCCGACATTTTTAAAAAGCAATGTGAAATGAATGTTATTAATTGTTAATTGTTGAGTTAGACAAATAACAAAACACTATTCAGAAGAAAACCACCTGTCTGTGTAGGAGGAAATAAAAATTTGCAGGACAATTAAATTAGCTTTTATTCTTCAACAAGTCTCTTATCTCCACCAAAAGCGCATCGGTTGAGGAGGCCTCTTTAGGAACTGGGGGAGGAGCGGGCTCATTTTTCTTGGCAATATTTATTAACCGGATAATAATAAACAAGGAGGCAGCCACAATAACAAACGATATGATGTTGGAAAGAAAATTACCATATTTAATAGCTGTACCCGGGATAACGAGTTGGCTTAAATCACTAAGTTTTGCCGCTTTTAAAGCCGGGGTTAGAACGGTAGGTGTAATAATATCCTCCACCAAAGAGGTAACTATTTTACTGAAAGCGGCGCCAATAACAATACCAACAGCAAGATCAATTACATTGCCTTGCATGGCAAACTTTTTGAATTCCTGGAGTGCCGACATAGAATGGGGTTTTAAATGGTTATTATATAATTAAGCGCGATAAAAATAAGGATTTTATTAGTTATCCTTTGCTTTCTTCATTTGATAAACCCTTACATAATCTACAAACATGGTATCGGGAAAATTGGATTGTGGGGTGGGATTGCCCGGCCATTCGCCACCTACGGCTAAATTAAGAAGTATAAAAAACGGTTTATGAAATGCCTGGGTTTGATTTATATTGTCTTTTACTACTCCTTCCCAGTAAATTGTATCATCTACCGACCATTTAATAAAGTTGGAGTCCCACTCCACAGAATAGACATGGTATTCATTTTTGTTTTTAACTGTTATGGATCCTCCATTATTTGCAAGCCTATTACGGTTTGACCAATGCATGGTGCCATATATGCCAGTATCGGTGTTAACAGATTCCATTACATCGATTTCCCCGCAATAAGGGAATCCGGCAGTTTTAATATTTTCGCCCAGCATCCAGAATGCAGGCCACAATCCCTGCTGGGCAGGCAATTTGATACGAGCTTCTATTTTTCCATATGTCCATCGTTGCAAACCAAGTGTTTTCAATCGCGCCGAGGTGTAATCATTACTATCATACTCTTCTCTTTTTGCTATAATAAGCAAGTTGCCATTCTTTACCGTAGCATTTTCACGCCGGGATGTATAGTATTCCAGTTCATCATTTCCCCACCCATCGTTTGTGCCTGTATCAAACACCCAATTTTTGCGATTAATTCTCTTGCCATTAAATTCATCACTCCAAACAAGTTTCCATGATTGCGCAAGCATGCCAAAAGGAAAAATAAGATGCATTAAGAGAGAGGCAAGGATTATTTTTTTCATAGATAGAATGCGGTATACGTATAATTATTTTACAAGTTTCCCAATCGGCTTATTGGGGTTTAGGGGATTCAAACTTGCAATAATAGCATCTTCAAAGTCTTTCTCTTCATGCACCTTAACCAGGATAGGCAAATAAAAGACAGGAGCTATGCCAAAATCATTCATCAAGTTACCTAATTGCAGGCGCACAGAATCTTTTTCAGTAGTTATAATAACTTTATTCGGGTTGGCAATAGCATTGAATGCTTTCATAACCTTAGCTATATCGGAAGATTGAAAAAAATGGTGATCGGCAAAAGGGATATGAATTACATTTCCCGCTATTTCTTCCATATACCTGTATATACTGTCGGGGTTGGCTATACCTGTTAGCAAAAGCACCGAGCAATTTTTGTTAATGTTCGGAACAGGGTAGTTACCTTTAAATACAGGAATAAGAGGCTGATAAATAATGCTTGAAAAAAATACTTTTTGGCCAGGTTTGGGGTTAATGTTTTTCAATACTAGCTTCTTCTCTACATCTGTGATATTGGGCGGAACATTGGTTACAATTATAAATTGAGCGCGTTTATATCCAAAACGGGGTTCTCTTAGCCTGCCTGCAGGGAGCAGTTCGTCCTTATAAAAGGGAATATTATAATTTGTAAGTAAAATGGATAAATCGGGTTTTACATAACGGTGCTGAAAACCATCGTCCAGAATTATCATCCGGAGCTGAGGATTCAAGCTCAACAATATGTGTATGCCCCGAACCCTGTTTCCATCAACCCCGATATATACGTCGTTCAGCCTTTTTTTTAGTTGCATGGCTTCATCCCCAACTTCCTTTGCATTACTTGTATTATTGACAAGAAGAAATCCTTTATTAATTCGTCCATATCCACGGCTCAAAATACTAATCTTGTCGAAAGTGAGTTCAAGATTTTCGTAGCTTTTGGTCATGTTTTCCAATAAGCGCGCAATATATTCCGCATGTGGTGATTTTCCGGTACCTCCTGCCGAAAGATTTCCTATTGAAATAACCCAGACAGGAAAACGGTGGGAGCGCAAAATACGAATATCAAAAAGCAAATTACGAACGGTAACTATAAGACCATATAAAAGCGCAAAAGGATATACTATGTATTTCACAATCTTCAAAGTCTTGCTGTGATTATTTTTTTATCATTCTTGAAAATTCATCTTCGCTGATAAGCGGGATATTCAGCTTTTTCGCTTTTTCAGCTTTTGCCGGCCCCATATTTTCTCCCGCAATAATATATGACGTTTTTGCAGAAATGGAACCCGTGTTCTTCCCCCCGTTTTTTTCCACCAGGTTAATTAACTCGTCCCTGGAATGTTTTGCAAATACGCCCGAAATAACAAATGACTTACCTTCCAATATATTGCTGAACAATGCTAATTCCTTATCATCGAGCGCAAATCTAAGTCCTTTTTTCCTCAATCTGTCAACTATTTTAATATTATACGCATCAGCAAAAAATTCTTGTATGCTTTTGGCAATTGTTTCTCCCACATCGGGAACATTAAGAAGTTGCTCCAAACTTGCGTTTATAACAGCATCCATATTTTTGAAATGATAGGCCAGTTTTTTTGCCAGCGTTTCACCCACATGCCTTATTCCAAGGGCAAAAAGAACCCTTTCAAAAGGAACATTTTTGGAAACCTCTATTCCTTCAATAATATTCGCAGCTGATTTTTCAGCCATTCTTTCAAGAGGAATAATTTTTTCAGCTGCCAAGTCATATATATCGGCAATGTTATGAACCAATCCTACCTTATAAAACAAGTCAATGGTTTCATTTCCCATGCTTTCAATATTCATTGCGCGCCTTGCTACAAAATGCTCTATCTTGCCTTTTATCTGCGGAGGACAGTTCTTTTCATTGGGGCATACATGCTGCACTTCACCCTCTCTCCTTACCAGGCGGGCATTACATTCGGGACAAAATTCAGGAAATTCAACCGGAACAGAATGAGGTTTTCTTTTTGATAAATCTACCTCCGTGATTTTAGGTATAATCTCTCCCCCTTTTTCCACCCAAACGGTGTCGCCTATTCTTACACCCAGCTTTTCAATAATGTCTGCGTTATGCAGGGTAGCCCGTTTTACAACAGTACCTGCCAGCAAAACAGGATGTAGGTTTGCCACGGGCGTAATAACCCCTGTTCTGCCTACCTGAAAAGAAATACTATTTAACGTGGTAGCAGCCCTTTCCGCCTGGTATTTGAATGCTATTGCCCAGCGCGGAGATTTAGCAGTGAGCCCAAGCATCATCTGTTGCCTGAAGGAATTTACTTTGATCACTATTCCGTCAATATCAAAAGGAAGGTCGTGACGCTTCTTATCCCATTTTGTTATGAAAGCGTGAACGGCTTTCATATCCTTTACCAATTCCATATGTTCAGAGATTTTAAAACCCCATTTTTTTGCCTGTTGCAGGCTTTCGTAATGGCTTTTGAATGGCAAATTTTCTCCGAGTATATAGTATATGGTGCTATCTAATTTCCTGCGAGCAACTTCTGCGGAATCCTGCATTTTTAATGTTCCCGATGCAGAATTACGCGGGTTAGCGAAAGGCTCATCACCGGCATCTTCCCGCTCTTTATTTATTCTTTCAAATATTTTTAACGGTAAATAAACTTCGCCTCGCATTTCAAACTCTTCCGGATAGTCATGTCCGCGGAGCTTTAATGGTATGCTGTGTATAGTTTTTGCATTTACGGTGATATCATCGCCCTGGGTACCGTCGCCCCTTGTTATTGCTTGTTGCAACATGCCATCTTTATATACAAGGCTGATAGCAACTCCATCGTATTTTAATTCACAGACATATTCAAAATCGTCGCCTATCGTTTTCCTCACCCTTTCGTCAAAATCATTCAGTTCCTCTTCCGAATAAGTATTTCCCAGAGAAAGCATAGGATATTTGTGCCTAACCTGTTTAAATTCCTTGGTAACATAACCACCTACCCGCTGCGAAGGAGAATCTGGTTTTACCAGGTCGGGAAATTCCTTTTCAATCTTAATTAGTTGCTCCAGCAACTTGTCAAACTCATAATCGCTTATAGCCGGGCGCGACAGGGCATAGTAATTATAATTATGCTCCTCAATTAGTTCCGTTAACCTCTTTATTTCCTTTTCAGCCTCTCTCTTATCCATAAAAAATGAGGACGTAATATTAGTTAAAAATAGTGGCATTTAAGCATTCTGTTTTTCCCGCTCAAATCTTTTTTTACAGTTATATCCTTGAAACCCAACTTATCCATAAGCTCGGTCAAAGCGCCCCCAAAGTCTTCATTTATTTCAAAATAAAGCGTCACCGGCTTTGATTTTTGAGCATATAGCGCAATAGATTCATAAAAAACCAAGGGCGTTTTATCCGGAACAAATAAAGCTGAATGAGGCTCATACATATATACGTTTCTCTGCACACTATCTTTGTCTGATGCCGGAATATATGGAGGATTGGAAACGATTATATCAAACGACCCATTTAGCTCCCCTTCCAGCTTTAGGGCATCCGCTTTTTTTAATATAATATCCAGGTTCAATTTATTTGCATTTTCAGTGGCAACACCGAGGGCTTTTTCCGAAATATCGATAGCCGTTACAACGGATTCCGGCAGGTTCTTTTTTAGCGCAAGTGCAATGCATCCACTACCGGTACAAATATCCAGAATTTTCATTTTTTTTGTTCCTTTATTATCTTTGATAACCCAATCAACAAGTTCTTCTGTTTCGGGTCTTGGAATAAGCACATCGGGAGTTATTTTCAGAACCATTCCATAAAAATAGGCTGTTCTAAGCAAGTGCTGGATGGGTACGCCTTTTTTCAGGTCTTTCAGAAAAAAGAGAACATTTTCAGACTGATTATTGTCCAATTCAAGCTCCGGTTGAGAAATGATGGTTAACTTTGAAATTCCAAGCGCATCAATAAGTATATAATTAAGAATGGTCTGTGACTCTTCTCTTGCATAAATATTTTTTAACTCTTTATTGAATATGTTTTTTAGCTTCCTTAATGTCATCTTTTAATATTTGGTCATAATTTATCTATAGCGAAAATAAACAAAAACGAGTGAATCCGCATAATAAATACATGCAAGATTGCCTCAAACTGGCTGCTAAAGGCTTGGGGAATGTAGCTCCTAATCCCATGGTGGGGTGCGTTATTGTTAATAATGCAAAGATAATTGGAAAGGGATACCATGAAAAGTTCGGAGAAGCGCATGCTGAAATAAATGCCATTGCCTCGGTAAAAAATAAAAAATTATTAAAAGATTCCATCCTATATGTTTCCCTTGAACCTTGTGCCCATTATGGTAAAACACCTCCCTGCTCCGACGCAATTTTAAAGTGTGGAATACGGAAAGTTGTCATAGGTTCTGTTGACCCGAACCCGCTTGTAAAGGGCAAAGGCATTGAAAAGCTTATACGTGGCGGGTGTGATGTTGTTACAGGCATACTGGAAAAAGAGTGCATTGAATTAAACAAGCGCTTTTTTACTTTTTACAGGGAGAAGCGTCCATACATTATACTAAAATGGGCAATGACCAAAGATGGATATATAGATAAGAAGAGAACGAAAGAAGAGAAGCCTTTAAAATTAACGGATAAGTACGCAGCTAAACTATCGCATAAATGGAGAAGCGAGGAACAGGCAATAATGGTAGGAACCAATACTGTTATTATGGATAATCCGCTGCTTACAGCCCGCCATGTGAAAGGCAAATCCCCCATGCGTATAGTAATGGACAGAACTCTTAAAATATTGCCCGATTCGAGGATATTTAGTAACTTTGCTTCTGTAGTAATATTGAACAGCAAGAAAAATTCAAAATCAGGTAATATGGAACATGTGAATATTAAATTTAAAGGTAAGATGCTACACAATGCACTTAGGGAATTATACAAACGCAATATCCAGTCGGTAATAGTGGAAGGTGGAGCAAATCTGCTGAGTTCATTTGTAAAGCAAGGATTGTGGGATGAAGCAAGAGTCTTTATTTCTAATAAAAAAATAGGAGAGGGGATACATGCACCGGTGTTTAGTGGTTCCCCGGTTTCTAAAAAAAAGATTGGGAACGTTACGTTAAATAGATATATAAAAACAGTTAATGGTTAAATAAAAGCATGAAAAAGAGACTGGTCATTTTATTATTCATTCTTATCCCTTCATTCTTTAGTTTTTGTGTGGCGCAATATGTGCGCCCGGGTGACAATAATACCTCATCTTCCCCCGGAACTCCAACACCCGTGAAACCTCCCGGCCCTATGGATAATTTCTCCATCGGCGGCGGATTTGGATTGCAATTCGGCGATGTCACCTTTGTTGAACTTGAACCTCTTTTAAATTATCATTTTAATCAGAGCTTTATGGTTGGTATAGGGCCCATTTACCAGTATGAGAATGTGGATGGGTCATTTTCAGGGACGGGGTATGGGTATAGCGCCAGCTCTTATGGAGCGCGCATTTTAGCCATGTTTTTTCTGCCTGACGAATTATCGAGAGTATTTTTAATGGGTGAATACGATCTTCTAAATATCCCTGAACAAAACATATTTCCCCCATTCCAGCTCGACAGAGGCACTATCGGATTACCTATGGCCGGTATTGGCTACAAAGAACCTGTATCCGATAAAACCTTCTTCTACATTTATGGCTTATGGAATTTTAACAACTCCATTTATAATCCTTACTCAAATCCTATTATTAATGTGGGATTTGATTTCGGATTGTAGCGCTGATTCATTTCCCTTTTTAAAAGCTCAAATAACCTTAGCCGGAAACTATTAAGGAGCAGGAGAAAGTAACATGGAAAGGTGAATGCAGGAACTATTACACGCAAATCGCTGCTCTTTTTTTGCTATCTTTGCGCCCCAATAAACATACCCCATGAATTCATCCGTAGCTCAAATTTTAATTCCTGTTGATTTTTCCGACCAAGCATTAATAGCCCTGGACCAATCCTATAACCTTGCTAAATTTTACAATGCTGAACTTACCTTGCTTTACGTAATAGATGAGGCAAGTACTGTACATAAAATATTTCATAAGCCGGTTGATGAAGATGCCCTGAAAAAGGAGATAGAGGAAAAGATAGAAGAACTGGCAGCTACCACCAGCAAAAAGCACAAGGTAAAGGTCAACACCTTAATTGCCCGAGGCCGTGTTTACGAAAAAATACTCGAGGTTGCAGACATGATAAGCGCTAAAATGATAATTATGGGAACCAATGGCACTATAGGCTTAAAAAAAAGATTTATCGGTTCCAATGCCTTGCGGGTGGTTAAAGAATCGAAATGCCCTGTTGTTACTATAAAAGGCAGGCATCCGGGAGTAGGCTGCAAGAATATTGTACTGCCTATTGACCTTACAAATGAAACGCGTGAAAAAGTTAATAATGCCATTGAATTGGGCAAGCTATATGGAGCCACTATCCGCGTGGTTTCAGTATTGTTCACGCTGGATGAATTTGTGGTGAACCGCCTTACAAGACAAATGGAACAGGTAAAGAATTTCATTAAGAAAGCGGGAGTAAAATGCACCGCCGAAATGATTAAAGCTATTAAAGGCCACGAAACACTTGCCCATGCGGTAGTAGATTATGCTGCTAAGGTAGATGCAGACCTGATTATGATTATGACTCAGCAAGAAGGAGATATCACACCCCTTTTCATTGGTTCTACAGCGCAGGGTATTATAGATAATTCGGATATACCGGTTATGAGCATTGTTCCCACTATCAAGCGTGAAGTGGAATTCTCTCCGTACTAAAAAGTATTTTTAAATTGCATTACTCTTAATTATCATGCAATGAAATTGTGGATATTCCTTTTACTGATTGCTTTTTGCACACCTATGTTAATTGATGCACAAAGCAATGCAGTTGTCCACTCCCCAGATACATCCACCTATATACACGCCACTAAATTTAGTATATCTAAACCGTTCAGGGAGTTTCCGGACTATAAACCGGCTAAGGGAGTAAAAAAGCAGGAGGCGGCCGATAAAATAAGAAGAACGGCAGGTACAAAAAGCAGTCTCTTTCGTCCGGAAAATAACTATACAGACCCGGTAAGGCAAATTACTCCGGGCTCAATAAACGGGTCAGATCCAACTCTTGTGAATTTTGAAGGAACGGCAGACTCAATATGGGATCCCGGCGACCCTAACGGGGCAGTCAGCTCTTCCTATTATGTACAAACGGAAAATATCACGTATACCGTTTTTAATAAAAATGGCGGCGTTGTTTTAGCTGCCAAAGATTTAGGAAGCCTTTGGCCCGGCGACCCACAGGATGGAGACCCGGTTGTTCTATACGATAAGTTTGCTGACAGGTGGTTCCTTTCGGAATTTCAAACTGATAATTCTCCTTATCAATTATGTGTGGCCGTTTCCCAAACCAATGACCCTGCCGGCGCCTATTATGTGTGGGTATTCAGCTTAGGAAATTATCATCCTGATTATCCAAAATATTCTATTTGGACAGATGGCTACTATGTCACCTTTCAGAAATTTGATGCGAATGGCAGTAGCCTTGCTGTTCCACAGCAGGTTGGAGTACTGGAAAGGAACCGGATGTTAAAGGGAGATCCGGACGCAGGAATAATTTTTGCCAACTTACCTACTCCTCCTGATTTCCAGGGAGGCCCTTACAACAGCCTCAATTCAGCTCCTAAAACGTTAGACTGTGATGCCAGTGCACTTCCACCTTATGGTGTGCCCAACTATCTTGTTTTTTTTGAAAATGTTGCTTCGGGCGGATATTCCAATAGTATTGTAATGTATAAATTAGTAACCGACACAACGCAACATACTCTAACAGTGAGCCGTGCCGATTCTTTTGCTGTACCTACATTTAATGGCCGATTCGATGGTCCCAACAACAATGCGGATATTTCGCAGCCCGGATACCTTCATGGGGTGGATGCGCTTGATGGCACATTTAACTTTAGAGTGCCTTATGTAAAATTCACTGGGTATAACTCAGTTGTGCTTAGTAATACGGTAAACCTGGGCAATAAGGTTGCAGGAATACGATGGTATGAATTGAGGCAAAATGATACCACGCAGGTGTGGAGTATACACCAGCAAAGCACTTATGCGCCCAACGACATAATCAGCAGGTGGAATGGCTCTATTTGCATGGATTACAATGGCGATATGGCACTCCAGTATTGTGTTGCTGACAGCGTTAGTGTTTACCCGGGTATTCGTTATACGGGCAGATTAGTTAGCGATCCCCCGAATACCATGACTTTTGCAGAACAAACTGCAATTGCAGGCACATCCACACTATCAAGCACAGGTGGCAGGTGGGGCGATTACTCGGAACTTGACATTGATCCTTCAGACGGACTAACTTTTTGGGGAATAAACCAATATGGCGGTTACCCTAATATTGGCGGAGGCACGCAACTCAACAGGATATTTTCCTTTAGACTTTCTAATTTTCTGGGCATTAATGAGGTACAAAATAACACCGATGTAAAAGTTTACCAGGATGGTAACTTTCTTAATGTTAAAGCCACCGGACTACCCGGTAATGAGCAGCTTGTAGTTAATTTATTTGATATATCAGGAAGGCAGTTAACCACTCAGTTTGTAACGCCTGCCTCCAATATGTTTAAAACTAAAATAAACGTAAGTACTTTGCCTAAAGGCCTGTATTTAGTGCGAATTGGAAGGATGAACTTCCAAAGGGTTGTTAAAACAGTCATTTATTAAAATGAAAAATCCCCCTGCTAAGCAGGAGGATTTTCGTATATAAATAATAGAAAGCGGTTATTCTTTATCTTTCTTTTCTGTTGGAGCCTTTTTCTTGGGCTCCTTCTTAACAGCAGGCTTTTTTTCGCCTTCTGCTTTCGGTTTTTTAGCCGCAACCTTTTTAGGCTTGGCTGCAGCAGCTTCGCCGCCTTGAGCAGTTCCCATCACTTCTGTAACCGGAGCTTCTGCGGGGTTAACATCAAGTTGAACCGGTGGAGCTACCTTTTTTACTTTTGGTTTAGGAACAAACGCAGGCTTATTTTTTTCCTTTTTGCGGCGGGTATTGCCAAACGATCCCCTCCATACTTTGCCCTTGCGTGACCTTTTATCTCCTTTTCCCATACTGTTTTAAATTTTTTAAGAGCGGCAAAGGTAATAAGAATTATGAATTATGAGTTATGAATTATAAATGTCCGGTATATTTGTACATATAACGAAATATGAAACTTGCCTATCTTTTCATTTCAATCTTGCAAATTATCATTGCGACGTCGACTAGGGTTTCTGCTCAAGAGGTCTGTATTGAAGTAAAAGACAGAGAACATTTACCCAATGAAATTTACGAAAACTTAAAAGATTATAAAGCAATACTGATAGGAGAAATGCATGGTACTAATGAGAGCCCTCAATATGTTGAAGGAATGGTAAATCTATGGTTAGATGCAGGTCGAAAAGTAATATTAGGGATCGAGATATATGGTATTGAACAGGACAAGATTGACAGCTTTCTTTCCACCGGGGATTTTTCAATTATTCAAAAGATGCCGTATTTTAATCTACGCATACAATATGGAGTGAGTAGCAAAGCCATGGCTAACCTTATTAAATCCTGTTATGGGAAGCCCAATTTAAAAATTGTCTGTTTGGATATTACGGATTACCGGAGAACACATAACAAAGACAGTATGCTGGCAGTATGCATAAACAATACATTGAAATCAAATCCAGGATGTACAATGATTACGTTGACCGGAAATATCCATAACAAATTAGATTCAACCCATTTTGGGAAAACAATGGGCTATTTGTTATATACAATGCCTAATTGTATTTTAAGCAGAAAGGGGATTGCTTCGTTCGATGTCGTATTTGATAGCGGGACTGCTTGGTGTTGTCAGCCTGATTGCGGCATACATCATGAATCCAGTTATTCGACCTGGAAAACTGATAACTGTAAATATGATAATTTTTTTAGAATGGATGAAAATGGAAATATGGTTCTTTATACAAGAAAAATTACAGCTTCCTTGCCTTTGAATCCCTAACTTATTAGTATTTCTGTATAAAATCCTTTTCCAGCAACTCTACTTTAGGAATAGTATTCCTCAGCCATTGCAGACGGAGGGCTTCTTTCTCTGATTCGTCCAGTTGCCATGGAATGCTTTCTTTTCTAAGCCTTGTAGATAAGGCATACATGCTGATAGCCGCCGCAACCGAGATATTAAAGCTTTCGGTAAAGCCGAGCATGGGGATTTTGACAAACATATCGGCTTTACTTTCCAATCCTGCTGTAGCTCCTCTCATTTCTGTGCCAAAAAAGAGGGCTGTTTTATTATTAAGCGGTACATTTTCAGTGGTGTAGTTATCTTTGTGGGATGATGTTACTGCAATTGCGTACCCCTGTTTTTTTAATGCATCGATACAATTATCAAGGCTCCTATCGCCATCATTATACCTGTTCAATGTCAGCCATTTTTCCGAACCGAGAGATACATCGGGATTGAAGGTGTATTTGTTTTCGTTCTCAATAATATGAACCTCCTGTATGCCGAAACAGTCGCAGGAACGAAGCACTGCACTGGCATTGTGCGGCTGATATATGTTTTCAAGGCCAATGGCAATATAACGGGTGCGGTTCGCGAGGACTTCCTCAAAACGCTTTAAACGGGCTTCGGTTACAAAACCGGAGAGGTATTTGATAAGTTCTGTTTGCATGGCTGATTACGCAAATCTTGGCGCTGACTTCTGTAATTCCTCCGGAGAAAGGGATTTGAAGTATTCGAAAGTAATTTTTAACCCTTCGGCTCTTGATATTTTAGGTTCCCATCCTAATAGTTTTTTCGCAAGAGTAATATCGGGCTGGCGCTGTTTAGGATCGTCTTTAGGAAGGGGAGTGTGTATTATTTTCTGCTTGCTGCCGGTAAGCTTTAGTATTTCTTCGCCAAATTCATTAATGGTAATTTCAGCCGGGTTACCAATATTCACAGGCAGGCAATAATCGCTCATAAGCAAGCGGTATATTCCTTCCACCAAATCGGAAACATAACAGAACGAACGGGTTTGACTACCATCGCCAAAGGCTGTCAGCGGTTCGCCCCGTAATGCCTGACCTATGAAGGTAGGCAGCACACGACCATCGTTCAGCCTCATTCGGGGTCCATAGGTATTAAAAATGCGTACAATCCTTGTATCTAATTTATGAAAGGTATGATAGGCCATAGTTATCGCTTCCTGAAAGCGTTTGGCTTCATCGTAAACACCCCTGGGCCCAATAGGATTTACATTACCCCAATATTCTTCATTTTGCGGATGCACAAGAGGATCTCCATAAACTTCGCTGGTAGATGCTACTAATATTCTCGCATTTTTTGCTTTGGCAAGACCTAATAAATTATGTGTACCAAGCGAACCTACTTTAAGCGTTTGAATAGGTATCTTTAAATAATCTATAGGGCTGGCCGGCGATGCAAAATGCAATATGTAATGAATCTCACCCGGAACATGAACAAACTTGGAAACATCATGATGATAAAACTCGAAATTTTCCTGTGAAAAGAGGTGTTGAATGTTGCGAAGGTCACCTGTTATCAGGTTATCCATTCCAATTATATGGTAGCCTTCTTTGATAAACCTGTCGCAAAGATGAGAACCGAGGAAACCTGCTGCGCCTGTAATTAGTACTCTTTTCATGATTTATCTTCTCGTTAATACAATAACCTATAACTAAATAACATCTTTCCTGCCAATGCTGTAATATGTAAAACCTTCCTGCTGCATTTGTTCGGTAGAATATAAATTCCTTCCATCAAAGATAATGGGTTTAGCCATCCGCTTTTTTATTTCAGCAAAATCAGGTGTGCGAAATTCGCTCCACTCGGTTGCTATTATCAATGCATCAGCATCCTGCAATGCGTGGTACACGTCAGAAGCAAAATATATGCGGCTGCCATAAAGCTTGCTTACATTTTCCATAGCAGCAGGATCGTAAGCGCTTACTTCGACCTTTTGCTTCAATAACTCATCGATTATAATTAATGCCGGGGCTTCCCGAATGTCATCAGTATCAGGCTTGAATGCCAATCCCCATAAAGCAATTTTTAAGCCTTCCAGCTTTTTAAAGTGCTTCTTTAGCTTAGTAATAATAACATGCTTCTGGTTCTCATTCACCTGCATTACCGATTTCAGAATCTTAAAATCATACTGGTACTCGCCGGAAGATTGCACCAGGGCTTTTACATCTTTCGGGAAGCAGCTGCCTCCATACCCTATACCAGAAAATAAAAACCGTTTTCCTATGCGTTGGTCAGCGCCAATGCCTATGCGAATCATATCCACATCAGCCCCCATTGTTTCACAAATATTGGCTATTTCATTCATAAATGAAATTTTGGTCGCGAGAAAAGAATTAGCCGCGTATTTAGTGAGCTCGGCAGAGCGTTCGTCCATTATATATACCGGGTTACCTTGCCTCACAAATGGTTTATACAGGTCTTCCATCACCTTTTTAGCCCGTGGTGAGGATGTGCCAATAACAACTCTGTCAGGTTTCATAAAATCATCTACTGCAAATCCTTCCCTTAAAAATTCAGGATTGGATACAACATCAAACTCCACTTTACAATTAGCTGCAATGGCTGCCCTCACTTTTTCAGCCGTACCCACAGGAACGGTACTTTTATTGACAACAACTTTGTAAGAGGTAATGAGCCTTCCCAGTTCGTCTGCTACTTTCAATACATATGATAAATCTGCAGAGCCATCTTCATTGGGTGGAGTAGGGAGGGCGAGGAAGATAATATCTGTCTTTTCAACAGCTTCTTTAAGGTGGGTAGTAAAGGTAAGTCGTTGAGCTTTTAAATTTCTTTCAAAAATGGTATCGAGGTCAGGTTCATAAATAGGCACTTTGCCGTTTCTCATCGTTTCTACCTTAGCCTTATCAATATCCACGCAAATCACATGATTGCCCGTTTCAGCAAAGCATGTGCCTGTTACCAGCCCTACGTAGCCCGTACCTACTATACTAATATTCATTTATCGGTTAAAAAAATTGAGTTATAAAGTTTTAAAGATTATAAGTTTCCTACTATCAACTTTATAAACTGATTGGGGCCAAAGATAACATAAATAGCTAAATTTATTTTCCCTTGCCTTCATTCAAATATCAAAGGCTTTTTTATTTTTGTTGGGTGGGCAACGAAAAAACCAGCAATGGAAGAAAATAAAACTATTTGGACAATAGGGCATTCGACCCATAGCCTCGATGAGTTTATTAAGATGTTACTCTCATTCCAAATTCAAACACTGGTCGATATAAGGAGTTTTCCCGGCTCCCGCCGATTTCCTCATTTTAATAAAGAAGCGCTTGCTGTTTCACTGCCTGAACATTCTATCCGGTATATTCACCTAAAAGAATTAGGAGGACGGAGAAAAGCCCAACCGGATTCCATCAATACAGCCTGGCAGAATGAATCTTTTAGAGGTTATGCAGATTATATGCAGACAGATTCGTTTAAGAAAGCAATAACAGAGCTCGAGTCCATAGCAGAAAAGCAGCGTACTGCCTATATGTGCTCAGAAGCGCTTTGGTGGAAGTGCCACCGTTCTTTGGTCTCAGATTATCTGAAGATAAATAAATGGACCATCATACATATAATGGGAATCGGGAAAAGTGAAGAGCACAGATACACAAGCCCTGCGAGGATTACAGATGGGCGCCTTTTTTATGGTATAGAATAACTTTGACGGATAAACGTTCTTAAAGAATGTAAACCTAAGGTCAAGGAATTAAAAATTAAGAATCCGTATCTTTCAAAAAAAATTACCTTTGCAAAATTATTTTTTTAAGGCTTTGTACCTATACCCCAAGAAGCCATAAAAAACAGATAAATAAAAGTATTGATTACTTTAACGTTCAGACAAATATTGTTCGGGGAGTGGCGCAGCCCGGTTAGCGCACACGCTTGGGGTGCGTGAGGTCGCGGGTTCGAATCCCGCTTCCCCGACGATATGATTTTCTATTCTAACTTTAACCCCGAATATGACGACACAAGAAAAGAAAAAATGTATAATAATAGGCTCCGGTCCTGCAGGATACACCGCTGCCATATATGCAGCCCGTGCCGATTTGCAACCCATGATGATTGCCGGTTTACAGCCGGGGGGACAATTAACCATTACAACTGACGTAGAGAATTACCCCGGTTACCCCGATGGTATACAAGGACCTAAAATGATGGAGGATTTCCGCAAACAGGCTGAACGGTTCGGTACAGATATTCGGTGGTCGTATGTAAGTTCGGTTGATTTTTCTAAAGCGCCTTTTAAAGTCACAATAGAAGAAAAAGATACGCTCCTTGCCGATTCTATAATTATAGCCACAGGCGCATCGGCAAAATGGCTGGGACTGCCCTCTGAACAAAGATTAAACGGATTCGGAGTTTCTGCCTGTGCCGTATGCGACGGGTATTTTTTCCGTAAGCAGGATGTAGCTATTGTTGGGGGAGGAGATACAGCCGCCGAAGAGGCAACTTATCTTGCAAAACTCTGCAATAAAGTTTACATGATAGTACGCAAAAATGAATTACGAGCATCTAAAGCCATGCAACACCGTGTATTTAATACACCCAATATCGAAGTGCTTTTTAATACAGAAACATTGGAAGTATTAGGAGAAAAAAACGTAACAAGTGCAGCAGTTGTAAATATACTTACAAAAGAAGAAAGGATTCTTACTATCACCGGATTTTTTGTAGCAATAGGTCACCAGCCCAATACAGATATTTTTAAAGGCTGGCTTGATATGGATGAACAAGGCTACCTGAAAACTATTCCGGGCTCTTCAAAAACGAATATTGCCGGTGTGTTTGCCTGCGGCGATGCCCAGGATAAAAACTACAGGCAAGCTGTTACCGCAGCAGGAAGCGGCTGTATGGCTGCTATGGATGCAGAGCGTTATCTTACCCATCATGGGTTGCACTAATAAGTGAAGAGTATAAAGGGACATAGAAAGCTTGAGCCTGATTTTTATTTGCGTGAGAATGTTCTTGAAATTACGCAGGAATTAATCGGAAAATTCCTTGTTACCAATATTGATAATTCATTAACCTCTGCTATGATTATAGAAGCGGAGGCGTATAACGGAGTTGTTGATAAGGCTTCTCATGCATACAATAACCGGCGTACCAAAAGAACCGAGGTTATGTATGCTGATGGCGGCCTTGCTTATGTCTACCTTTGTTATGGCATACATCATTTGTTTAACATAGTGACCAACGAAAGAGGTACACCTCATGCAGTCCTCATCAGGGCCGCTATTCCCAAAGATGGTATCGATACAATACTGGAAAGGCGAAGCCAGGATGCAATTACAAAAAAAACTTCCAACGGTCCGGGAACTGTTTCTACGGCTCTTGGAATTAAAACAACGCATTCAGGCATTTCATTATTGGATAATGTAATTTGGCTGGAAGACCGGGGAATAAAATTCAATAAAAAAGAGATCATCACAAGTCCGCGTATTGGCGTTGATTATGCGGGAAAGGATGCGCTACTCCCTTATAGATACCGATTGAAGGAGGAAATTATTTCAGATTTTCTAAAATAGTTAAGAAAATCAATTACCTTGTAATTGTTTCTCCATGGAAACATATTCTCCGGACGCTTTAAAAGTAAAGATATAAACCATACTGCCACGTGCAATAGTGCCATCAGCATTGGTTTGAAGCATTTCTACCTTATAACTTACCCCGCCACTCTGGTTAATATTCTTAATTATATAGCCATACTTGAATCCATTGGGGTAATTATTTTCTATATAATTTACGCTACTGCCGGGCAAATCTTTCTCAGTAATATAAATGTCCATATCATGGATATTTCCATTCATACCAAATGTTATTCTCTGATGAAAACCTTCTTTACAACCGGAACAATCAAAACTTACTTGTATATCACCGTTATTTAAGGCTTTATCATCCCAATAAACATTTGTGGCAGAAGGATATAAAGAATCGAATTTCAACTCAATTTTAGGAGGTACTATCTTTGTTTGGCTTTTAGCGCAGTTTATAATAAGTACAGAAAAAATAAGCGCAATTATATATCTTGTATTGTTCATTTACCAAATATAGGTAAAAAGCAGATACTTTCAACTTTCAATTGCATTACGTAGTTTTGCCGAATGAGCAACTTACCTAAAATAGTACTGCATTCGGGGAAAGACCAATCTCCCAAGCGTTTTCACCCCTGGATATTTTCAGGAGCAGTGAAAATAAAACCTGAAAACCTTCAAAACGGAGATGTAGTGGAAGTTTATTCCGCGAGTAATGAGTACCTTGGAACAGGGCATTACCAGAAAGGCTCTATTATGGTCAGGCTCTTTTCTTTTGAAAGTATAGTGCCGGACGGCTCTTTCTGGAAATCAAAAATTCAAAGTGCATTTAATTACCGCCAATCTATTGGATTAACAAATGATGAAAATACCAATATTTACCGCTTGGTATATGGAGAAGGCGATGGACTCCCGGGACTGATAGTAGATTATTATAATGGTACTGCTGTGATACAAGCACATTCTATAGGAATGTACCGCGAAAGAGGGCATATTGTTGAGGCATTAAAGGAAATTTACGGCGAACATCTCAAAGCTGTTTATGATAAAAGCAAGGAGAGCTTAGGTGCTTCGGGAGATAAGATTCCTACTACATCGGAAGAAACAGGTGAATTAAAGAATGGGTATCTCTTTGGCAATGGTACTGAAAAGCAGGTTATCGAAAACGGGCATAAGTTTCATATAGATTGGGAGGAAGGGCAAAAAACAGGTTTTTTTATTGACCAACGCGAGAACAGAAAATTGGTTGCCCAATATGCTCCCGGGAAAAAAGTATTGGATTGCTTTTGTTATGCCGGTGGTTTCTCTGTATATGCACTTAAGGCAGGAGCAACGGAAGTACATTCGGTGGATAGTTCAAAGACCGCCATCAAACTAACTGATACTAATGCAAACCTGAATTTTGGAGAAGGAGCTAAACAGGCTTCATTTGTTGCCGATGCGTTTGACTTTTTGGGAGGTCATTCTTCCGAATATGATATGATGATTATTGACCCTCCCGCCTTTGCCAAGCACCGTGATGCACGCCACCAGGCTGTTATGGGATACAAAAGATTAAATGCATTGGCTATACAGGGAATAAAACCCGGTGGAATCATTTTCACTTTTTCATGTTCGCAGGTGGTAGACAGATCACTTTTTTACGGAGCTATAATGGCCGCAGCCATTGAAACAGG
>Ga0206873_1085_pt1 | contig 30221 bp, 22 predicted proteins | sample Alteio_BWOrgCont_11_FD_152631 | JGI IMG/M metagenome (GOLD analysis project Ga0206873, IMG submission 152631) | Enriched cells from forest soil in Barre Woods Harvard Forest LTER site, Petersham, Massachusetts, United States -... | ecosystem: Environmental > Terrestrial > Soil > Temperate forest >...
CGGGTGAAGTCGCTCAAGGCCGGTCTGGTGACCAAAGTCTAGGTCGCCCGCCGTGGACAGGGAGAATCGCAGCGGCCGCCAAGAGGTCGCGCAACGGGCGGAGGGATGGAATAGATTGTGCTAACGGGCTTTGACTAGCGGAGGAAATTCGGTCTGGCTGACATTTTGTTACTTTCATGAACGCAGTTACCTATCGCACAGAGAGCCGGTGGAGCCGGCGTTTTCGCCCGTGGTTCTTGGCGGCGGGCGGGGCGTTGTTCTTGGCGGGGTGCGGGCAAAAGACGCCGGATGCGCCGCAGATGCCGCCGGCGCTGGTGACAGCGGCGACGGCGCTCAAGCAGGATGTGCCGTTGTATTTGGACACGATCGGGCAGACGGCGGCGTATGAGGCGGTGAACGTGGTCTCGCAGGTGGAGGGGCAGATTGTGGAGATGCCCTTCACGCAGGGGGCGATGGTGAACCAGGGCGACGTGCTGGTGCAGATTTTCAAGCCGCCGTTTGAGGCGGCCTTGGCGAAGGCGCAGGGACAGGTGAAATCGGACGAGGCGAACCTGGCGCTCGCAAAGCTGCAGGTCACGCGCAGCGAGCCCTTGTTGTCGGGGAACCTCATTTCGCAGCAGCAGTACGATGCCTACAAGGCGCAGGCGGATGCGCTGGCGGGGCAACTGGAGTCGGACCAGGGGTCGTTGCAGACGGCCCAGATCAATTTGAATTACGCGACCATCACGGCGCCGGTGAACGGCATGGTCGGGACGTTCAAGATCAACGTGGGCAACGTGGTGAAGGTGAACGACCTGCCGATCACGACGATCCAGCGGATGGACCCGATTTACGCCGACTTTGTGGTGCCGGTGACGGATTTCCCGTCCGTGCAGGAGCATTACCAGCAGCACCACGGGGTGTTGCCGGTGCACGTGGAGAGCCTCTCGGACGCGACGCGCGCGCTGGAGGGAAATTTGACTATCTTGGGCAACGCCGTGTCGTCCACGACGGGGACGGTGAACGTGCGCACGACGCTGGCGAACCCGGACCAGGTGTTCTGGCCGAACCAGCCGGTGCGGGCGCGGATCATTTTGGACACGTTGACGGATGCCGTGCTGATCCCGGATGAGGCGGTGCAGCTCGACCAGGAAGGCCAGTTTGTGTTCGTGGTCGTGCCGGGCCAGGCCGGCGCGCCGTCCACCGTGGCGCAGCGGATGGTGGACCTCGGACAGCTTCAACCGAACGGCCTGCGGGTGATCAGCTCCGGGGTGAAGCCGGGAGAAATCGTCGTGGTGCGCAACCAGTTGTTTTTGCAGCCCGGGATGCCCGTGCAAGTGGCCGAGCTGGATGGGAAGAACCTCATGCCGGCTCCGGCACCCGCGGCCGGAGGAGCCGCGCCCGCCGGACATTAAACCGGTGGGCCGCCCCGGCCGCCGCAGACGCACCTTTCGACCGCACGATCCACCATGAAGAGCATTTCCGAGCCCTTCCTCCAGCGTCCGGTGATGACCATCCTGGTCTTCCTGGCGGTGCTGGTGTTTGGAGTGTATTCGTTCGTGCAGATGCCGGTGAGCGACCTGCCGGACGTGGACTACCCGGTGATTCAGGTGACGGCCGCGTACCCGGGGGCGAGCCCGGAGATCATGGCCTCCAACGTGGCCGCGCCGCTGGAACAGCAATTTTTGAAGATCCACGGCATCGACCTGGTGACGTCGAACAACAGCCAGGGGGTGACGACGATGACTCTGCAGTTCAAGCTGGAGGTGCCCGTGGACTCGGCGGCGACGGATGTGCAGGCGGCGATCAACGCGGCGCAGGGCAGCCTGCCGCCGGACTTGCCCTCGCCGCCGACGTTCCAGAAGACGAACCCGAACGCGCAACCGATTTTCTACATCGGCGCCATCTCCTACACGATGACGGAGACCCAACTGTACGACTACGCGTACACGGAGATCGTGCAGCGGATGCAGGTGCTGCCGGGGGTGTCGAGCGTGATCGTGTACGGCTCGCCGCGGGCGGTGCGGGTGGAGGTGGATCCCGAGAAGCTGTACACGCTGGGGCTGACGTTCAACGACGTCTCCAACGCGGTCAAGCAGGGCTCCAACCTGATCGGCATCGGGCAGCTTAAGGGCAACGCCTTCCAGTTTACCATCCAGCCCGGCACCCAACTGACGCAGGCCGCCGACTACGCGAAGCTGATCATTGCCTACAAGGACGGCTCGCCCATCTACTTGCGCGACGTGGCCGACGTGCAGGACTCGGCGCAGCAGCAGGATTTCAAGATCAATTTCTGGTCGGCCAAGGTGCCGCCGGGGGCGACGGGCGTCGTGCTGGCGGTGTCGAAGGCGGACGGGGCGAACGCGGTGAAGGTGGCGCAGGAAGTGCGCGATGTGCTGCCGGAGCTGTCGCAGATCTTGCCCAAGTCGATCCAGATGGTGCCGATCTACGACCGGTCGCTGTCCATCGTGGATTCCGTGCACGACGTGGAGGAAACGCTGATCGTGGCCTTTGTCCTCGTGGTGATGGTGGTGTTCCTGTTCCTGGGCCGGGCCTCGGACACGCTGATTCCGTCGATCGCGCTGCCGATGGCGCTGCTGCTGACCTTCATTGTGATGCACGTGCTGGACTACACCCTGGACAACCTGTCGCTGATGGCGCTGACGCTGTCGGTGGGGTTCCTGATCGACGACGCGATTGTGTTTTTGGAGAACATGGTGCGGCGCATGGAGGCGGGGGAGGGCGTGCTCAAGGCGGCCTTCAACGGGGCGGAGGAGATCAGCTTCACCATTCTGGCTATGACGCTATCGCTGGCGTCGGTGTTCATCCCGCTGGTGGGAATGAGCGGGCTGATGGGCCGGATTTTTCGGGAGATGGGCGTGACCATCATCACGGCGGTGATCGCCTCGGGCTTTGTGTCCCTGACGCTGACGCCGATGATGTGCGCGCGGGTGCTGCAGCCGCGGGACCCGCGGAAGCGCACGTTTTTCGAACGGGTCGCGTACAACCTGGAGCACAAGAGCCTGGCGGTGTACGGGCCCACCCTGCACTGGGCGCTGAAGCACTGGTACTTGTCGGTGCTGGCGTACATCGTGTGCATGGCGGGAATCGTCTATTTCTGGGAGATCGTGCCGAAGTCGTTCCTGCCCGTGGGGGACAGCAGTTTTATTTCCGGTGTGTTCATCGCGCCGCCGAGCGCGTCGCCGAGCCTCATGCGCGATTACCAACTGCAGGCGGATGCCGTGGCGCGGCAGAACCCGTACGTGGACAGTTTTGTCTCGGTGACCGGGGCGTCGAGCTTCTTCAATTCGAACTTTGGGGTGATGTTTTTCTCGCTGAAGGATCCGCGGCACCGGCCGCCCATCACTGCGGTGAGCGGGATGTTGAACGGAGGGTTGGCGCAGATCCCCGGATTGGTGCCGGGGATGCGGCCGCAGCCGGTACTCCAGATCAGCACGGGCGGGGCGCCGACGCTGACGGGCAAGTACGTCTATGTCATGTACGGCTTGGACAAGCAGTCGGTCTATCAATCGGCGATGACGTTGATGGGGAAGATGATGCAATCGGGGATGTTCACGACGGTGGTTCCCGATCTTTTTCCCAACAGCCTGAAATTGAACCTGCAGTTGAATCGGGACCAGGCCTCGCAATACGGGGTGACGGCGACAGGGTTCTCGCAACTGCTTGCGAACGCCTTCGCGCAGAACTACTCCTACCTGATCAAGACGGACTATTTGCAGTACTGGACGATCGTGGAGGCGGCCGAGAAGTTCCGGACCAAGCCGGAAAACCTGGACTGGCTGTACTTCCCCTCGCTGACGAACCAGAGCACGCTCTACATTAACAACAATGCGGGGGTGGAGACGGACACGAACAACCTGGTGCCCTTCCGCTCGGTGGCGAAAGCCAAGGCGGAGATCAGCCCGATTTCGGTGAACCATTACAACGGCTTCACCTCGGTGACGCTGAACTTCGACTCGGTGCCCGGCATCCCAGTCGGGTACATCACCAAATTTGTGGAGGACACCGCCGCCCAGGTGGCGCCGCCGGAAGTGATGCGCACGTTCCAAGGAGACGCCCTGGTCTTCCAGCAGACGCAGGTAAGCATTGAGATGATGTTGATCCTGGCGATGTTCGTGATGTACGTGATTTTAGGAATATTATACGAGAGCTATGTGCACCCGTTCACGGTGCTCTCGTCGGTGATCGTGGCGGTGGTGGGCGGGCTGGGTGCCCTCCTGCTCTTTCATCAGGAGCTGTCGCTGTTTGCGGGCATTGGGCTGTTCATGCTGGCAGGGCTGGTCAAGAAGAACGGCATCATGATGATCGACTTTGCGATCATGCGGCAGGAGGAGGGGCGGACGCCCTACGACGCTGTGCATGAGGCGTGCCTGGAGCGGTTCCGGCCGATTATCATGACGACACTGGCGGCGTTTTTCGGGGCGTTGCCGCTGGCGGTCGGGCTGGGGGCGGACGCGGCGTCGCGCATTCCGCTGGGACTGACGGTGTGCGGTGGCCTGCTGGTTTCCCAGCTAATCACCCTGTATGTGACGCCGGTAACCTACTTGGGATTCGAGTGGGTGCAGGAGCGGGTGCTGGACCGGATCAGCTTCTTCAGTCGCAGCGAGCCGGAAGAGACGGAAGCGGCGAAGGCGCCAGAGGCGGTTTAGGGTATGTCCCTAACGTAGTTTAGGATGTTTTTAAGGATTGACTTTTCGCGCAAGATATTTCAAACATCTGTTTGATTTATACCCAAAACGGGTCAAGAATGCTGCCAGGGCCGGATTTGGCTCTGGGGCGGGATTGACCTCCACCCAAATTCTGCTTTGCTGCCCGTTTGATTTGTCCATGAATACCCCTGCTCACAAGTTTTTCCCCGGCCGCCGCAGTGTTCCGGCGGTGGTCGCGGCCGGGCTGGCGCTGTTGACCCTGGCGGGATGCAACCGGACGCCTCCCGTGGCGGCGGTGCCACCGCACGCGGTGTCGGCGGCGACCGTGGTGGCGCGGGATGTGCCGCGGTATGTGGATGCGCTGGGACAGACCACGGCGAGCGAATCGGTGAACATTGTGTCGCAGGTGGAGGGCCAGATTGTGCAAATGCCGTTCAAACAGGGGTCGATGGTGAACGCGGGGGACGTCCTGGCGGTGATTTACCAGCCGCCGTTCCAAGCGATGGTGAACCAGGCGGACGGGCAGTTGACGGCCGACCAGGCGACGTTGACCGTGGCGCAGAAGCTGGTCGCGCGGAGCAAGTCGCTGCTGCCGGAGAAACTGGTTTCGCAGCAGCAATACGATGCCGATGCCGCCGTGGCGGATCAATTAAGCGGCAAGGTGAAGGTCGACGAGGCGCAACTGGACTTGGCGAAGATCAACCTGGACTACACCACGATCAAGGCGCCGGTGGGCGGCATGGTGGGCACGTACCGGATCAATGTGGGCAACGTGGTGAAGGTGGATGACCTGCCGATCACCACGATCGAGACGATGGACCCGATTTACGTGGATTTCGTGGTGTCGGTGTCGAATTTCCCCACTTTGCGGAAGTATTTCGACCTGGGCGGAGGCGCGTTGTCCGTGCATGTGGCGAGCCTGTCGGACCCGGACCAGGCGCGGGATGGGAACTTGACGATTTTGGGCAATGCGATCGCGGGGAACACGGGCACGGCGTCGCTGCGCGCGACTTTGCCGAACGCCGACCGGTTGTTTTGGCCGAATGAGCCGGTGCGGGTGCGGATATTTCTGGAGACCATCAAAGACGCGGTCCTGGTGCCGCTGCCGGCGGTGCAGTTGAGCCAGCAGGGACCGTTTGTCTTTGTCATCGTGCCGCCCAAGCAGGCGGGCGACCCGCCGACGGCGGAGAAGCGGATCGTACAGACCGGGCAGGCGGAGGACAACGGCCTGGTGGTGATCACCGCGGGCTTGAAGGCGGGCGAACAGGTCGTGGTGGTGGGGCAGCTTTTCCTCTTGCCCGACGCGCCGGTGACGGTGGCGGACCTGGATGGCAAATCGCTGGCCCCCGCGGCGGCCCCGGAGGCGCCGAAGAACTGAAGCCAGCCCCGGCGCCGGACCTCTTATTCATCCCAAAACTTTCTCTCGCCCAACCGAACCCCGAGCATGAAGAGTTTGTCTGAGCCGTTTATTCAGCGTCCGGTGATGACGTTGCTGGTCTACCTGACGGTGGTCGCATTCGGCGTTTATTCATACATCCAGATGCCGCTGAGCGATCTGCCCTCGGTGGATTACCCGGTGATCCAGGTGACGGCCTCGTACCCCGGCGCGAGCCCGGAGGTGATGGCGAACAACATCGCGGCGCCGCTGGAGCAGCAGTTTTTGCAGATTCCGGGAATTGACCTGGTGACGTCGAATAATTCGCTGGGGTACACCAAGCTGGTGCTCCAATTCAAGCTGGACAAGTCGATTGACGGGGCGGCGTCGGACGTGCAGGCGGCGATCAACGCGGCGGGCGGGAGTCTGCCGGTGGATTTGCCGGCGCCGCCGACGTTCCAGAAGATCAACCCCAACGACTATCCGGTGATCTTCGTCGGGGTGATTTCGTACACCATGACGGCCGGGCAGCTGTACGATTACGCTTTCACGCAGATCGCGCAGCGGCTGCAGACGGTGGCGGGCGTGGCGACGGTCGGCGTTTACGGCTCGCCGCGGGCGGTGCGCATCGAGGTGGACCCCCACAAGCTGTACGCGCGGGGCCTGACCTTCGATGACATCTCGAGCGCGGTGAAACAGGGCACGTCGCTGCAGAGCGCGGGGGAGATCAAGGGCGACAAGATCCAGTTGGTGGTCAAGCCGCAGACGCAACTGACGGCGGCGTCCGATTACGCGAACCTCATCATTGCCTCGAAGAACGGGGCGACCATCCACCTCGGCGACGTGGCGGACTGCGTGGACAGCATCCAGAACGAGGATTTCAAAATGGAATACTGGGCCAACTCGATCAAGCCCGGGTCGGTCGGGGTCGTGCTGTCAGTGACGAAGGCCGCCGGGGCGAACTCCGTGGCAGTGGCCGACGGGGTGAAGGCGCTGCTGCCGCAGGTGCGGGCGAGCCTGCCGCAATCGATGCAGATTGTGCCGATCTACGACCGCTCGGTGAGCATCCGCAACTCCGTGCGGGACGTGGAGGTGACGCTGCTGATCGCCTTCGTGCTGGTGGTGTTCGTGGTGTTTTTGTTTCTGGGGCGGGTGGGGGACACCCTGATTCCGGTGATGGCCCTCCCCATGTCGCTGCTGATGACGTTCATTGTGATGAACGCATGCGGTTACACACTGGACAATTTGTCGTTGATGGCCTTGACGCTCTCCGTGGGGTTTTTGATCGATGACGCCATCGTCTTTTTGGAAAACATGGTGCGCCGGATGGAGGCGGGGGAGGACGTGTGGACGGCCGTGTTCAACGGGGCGCAGGAGATCAGTTTCACGATTCTGGCGATGACGCTGTCGCTGGCGTCGGTGTTCATCCCCCTGATCGGGATGGGCGGGCTGATGGGCCGCGTGTTCCGCGAATTCGGGGTGACGATCATCGTGGTGATCATCGCCTCGGGAGTGGTGTCGCTGACGTTGACGCCCATGATGTGCTCGCGGGTGCTCAAATCGCACAAGCCCGGGGACATGACGCCGATGGAAAAGATGGCGCACGGGGTGGAGGACAAGTTTCTCGGCGTGTACGGGCCGATGCTCACTTACGCGATCAAGCACTGGTATTTCTCGCTGCTGGCCTATGTGATTTGCGCGATCGGGGTGTGCTGGTTCGCCGCCCAGGTACCCAAGAGCTTTTTGCCGGTGGGCGACAGCGGGCTGATTTTCGGGGTCTGGCTGTCGGACACCGACACCTCCCCGACGCAGATGAAGAAGTACCAGGACGCGGTGGTGACGACGGTGAGCAAAAACCCGCATGTGCTCGGAGTGGTGACGGCCACGGGCTTTTCGCAGCGCACCAATTCCAACCAGGGCACAATTTTCATTGCGCTGGACAATTCCCGGCCACGGCCGGCCATCACGCAAATCACCAATCAGCTGAAGGCGCAACTGGCGCTGATTCCGGGCGTGGTTCCGGCGATCCGCCCGCGGCCGACCCTGAACATCAGCGTGGGGGCCGTGAGCAACACGCAGGGCCAATACGCCTACCTGATGTCGGGGCTCGACAAGCAGAAGGTCCGCCAAAAACCCCGGCACAGGCGCGTCGCCACCCCCGCCGGGCCGATCACCAGCGTGAAAACCAGCAGGATGCCCACCACCTGGCTCGCCAGCGTCACGCTGATCGCCAGCACCACCATGAAGGCGGTGGAAAGCGCCGTCAGCGAAACGCCGCGGGCCTCGGCCAGGTCGGGCTGAAGGCTGGCAAAGAGGAGCTTGCGAGAGAAAATCGCCAACGCGCCCAGGCTCACGACCGCCAGCAGGATCATTTGAATGATCTGGGCGTGGGAAACCCCGAAGATGTTGCCGAACAGAATGGCCGTCGCCTGCCCGGCAAAACCCTTGTACAGCGCCAAAAACAGCGTGCCCACGCCGAGGGCGAGGGACAACACCATCCCAATCGCCAGTTCCGTGCGGTGCAGCTTGTTCCCCGCGATCCCCATCGCCGCCCCGCAGGCGCAACTGATGACCAGCATGCCAAGCAGCGGGGACAGGTTGAACAGCACCGCGCCGGTCGCGCCGGTGAAGCCCACGTGCCCGAGCGCGTCCACCGCGAAGCCCAGTTTCCGCACGATCACGAAATACCCGACCAGCGCGCCGAGGATCGCCGCCACCGAGCCGGCCAGCAGCGCGTTGCGCACGAAATCGTACCCGAGATAACTGGTGAGTTGTTCAACCATGGCAGCCATGACACACGGTTTCCGTGACGTTGCTTTCGGCGTTGACGATGAAAATCCGGCTCCCGGCGCGCACCACCTCGATGGCCGTGCCGTACAGCCGGCTGAGTGAATCGCTCGTGACCACGTCGTCCACCGCGCCGAGGGCCGCGCCGCCGCCCGCGAGATAAAGCACCCGGTCCATCACCCGCAGCAGCGGGTTGACATCGTGCGCGATGAACAGGACGGTCGCGCCGGTTTCCCGGCGGATTTGCGCGACCCGCTCGACCATGCGCGCCTGATTTTTGGGATCCAGACTGGCCAGCGGCTCGTCCAGAATGAGCAGCCGCGGCGTTCCCAACAGCGCCTGCGCCAGGGCCACACGCTGTTTTTCCCCGCCGGAGAGAACCGCGTAAGGCCGCTCGGCGTAGGCCCCCGCCTCGGCGAGATCCAGCGCGCGCGCGACTTCCGCCTCGGCGGCCCGGGACGGCCACGGCACACCCCAACGTTCGCCGCCCTGCACGGCGGCCACCAGCGCGCGTGCGCTCAGGCCGGTCGCGTCGTGGCTGGCGCGCGTTTGCGGCAGGTAACCGACCGCGCGGTTGCCCCGACGCGAGGGTTTGCCAAAAAGCTCAATCGTTCCGGCCTGGATGGGACACAGCCCGAGGAGGGCGCGCATCAAGGTGGATTTGCCGGATCCGTTCGGGCCGAACACGCCGATGAATTCGCCTTCCGCAATCTCCGCGTTGACTCCGCGCAGGATTTCATGCCCGCCCAGCCGGATATCGAGCTGTTTAATAGAAAGCGCGGAAGTCACGGCGTGGGCATTTGTTTCAGCGCGGCTTCGACGCCGTTCAATTCGTTCAGCATCCAGTCCTGATAGCTTTTGGCCTCGAGCGGCTGGGTTTCGGTGACGCCGACTATGGGAATGTTGTTGTTTTTGGCGAGCGTTTGCATGCGCTGCGTCACGGGGTCGGTGACCTGGCTGTTGTAAAAAAGTATCTTCACGGCGTGGCTGGTCAGGCTTTTTTCGTAGTCGGCGGTTTGTTGGAAGCTCGGCTCGGTGTCGTTCATGACGGCGATTTGAAATTGGTAATTAACCATGTTAAAGCCGAGGGCGGCGGCCATGTACCCGAAGACCGGCTCGGTCGCAGTGACCGTCATGCCTGCGCACTTGGATTTTAACTCGGCGATTTTGTTCAACTCCGGCGCCATCGAGGCCGTGAAGTTGGCGGCGGCGGCCTGGGCATGCAAAATCTCGCCCAATTTGGCGGCGAGGGCGGGCATGGTTTTGGGGTCGTACCAGATGTGCGGGTTGTCGCCGTCCTTGGCGCCGATGAGGCTGGACACGTTGATGACCACGCGAGTCGGTTTGCCCTGCGCGCCGAGCAGTTTCCCCATCCAATCGTCGTAACCGATTCCGCTGTAAATGACGATGTCCGCGTCGGCCACGGCTTTCGCGGTCTTCGCGTCGGTTTGAAACTCGTGCGGATCCTGGTTGGGATTGCTCAGGATGCTGACCACCTGCGCTGACGAGCCGGCGATTTGCCAGGCCACGTCGCCGTAAAAATTCTCGGCCGCCACGATGCTGATTGGCGTGGGCGTTTGCGCGCCGGCTGATAGCGCGAAACCGAGAAGGCAGAGGAGAAACCGGCTTTTCATAAGGCAATTATCCCTTGGTTTCAGGGAGTTTGGGCGGGAAATTTCTCGCGCAGAGACGCGGAGGCGCAGAGAAGGAAGAAATTTCCGAGGCCAGTTTTCAGGGCGGGTTTTTCCTCGGCGCTGCGGCGGTTTTGCGCGAATTTCATTAACGCAATAAATTCGCAATAACGCCCATTTGGCAAGCGCAAAGATTCGCCCACCCCTCCACCCCCCTTCACGGCACGCGCATCACGCCGCCGCCCGGCGCAATCGCGCCAGCGCCGCCCAGGCCCGCCCCGATTGTCCGCGCCGGCGCATTACTGGCCGGACCCACCGCTGGCGCCGCCGCCTGTTCGCGTTGAGCCTGGGAGGTTTGCCACACCTTGAGCAGGGTCGCCACCGGCAGGTTAATCGCAAACTGGCCCTGGCCCGATCCCGTGGCGCCGGTGAAGGTGATCGGCGGCAACTGGGCGCTCCGCAGGCTCGCGATGGCCGCGGTGGCGACCGGCGACCTTTTCTTGTCCTGGTCAAGAGGATCGAGGTAAAGTTGCTGGAGATTGAACTGCCCCGCGGTAAACTGCCCCGGCGCCAGCGCAATCACCGACGCCACGCTGTTCGGCGCCGACCGCTCGCTTTGCACCGCGCTCACCAGGCCCCCGAGGTCTTTCAGTGACGACGACGTGGCATAGTAGCCATGCACCGCGGCAAAATAAAGGTGGCCGGTCGAACTCTCTTTTTCCAGCAGTTCCTTGTATTCCTGCTGCTGCGCCGGGGTGCCGGCGGGATAAGCCGGATTGAACGATTCCTGGGTGACCAAATCATGCACCGGCACGTCGCCGACCTTGCCCGCGTTCAGGTTCAGCGTGATGTTCGTCAGCAGCAAGCTGCCTATCGTCGAACTCACGTTGTGGAGAAGGCCCGACTTGATCCCGGGATACATCTGCATGAACTGCACCATCGTGGCATCGGTGACGTTCCCGCCATAGAGTCCTTGGCTCTGGATGTTGGTCAGATTGCCCGGGGAAAAAGTCTCCGCCCCCGTCCCATCCGTCTGCGCGTAATACAGCGCCAACGCCTTCTGCAAATCCGCGATGACCGGCTGGCCCTTCGGCCCCGCGATGGCCTCCGCATCCGTAAAAACCCCGTTGGTCAAAGCCTTCAGCGCCGGCACGTTTTCATGCATCGCCAGGAAGATCGGGGCGTCCGCCGGCACATACTTCGCCGCCGGCACATCTCCGCCCGCCGGGGCGGATAAAAACTGCGCGGCCAGCGTCCCCGGTTTCGCCGTCGCGGAGAAAGTCAGCCGGATGTTGTCCGCATTCAGATCCAGCCCCAACTGCATCAGCCGCAACTGCTGCAATTCCCGCACGGCAAAATCCATCCACTTGTCGTCCTGCGGCGCCGGGCCGCTCTTGTCTTTGTCCGCGTCCTTGGGAGTGCTATTCACGCCGAGGCCGAAGGTCACGTTGCCCTTTTTACCATTTTCCGGCGCGGTGATGTGGAAGAAGGACGGGAACGACAAGGTCACCAGCTTGAGATCCGTCGTGGGCAGCGTCAGCAGCAGGTCGTCGCCCATGGGCAGGCCGGCGGATTTGGCATAGGTCTCCGCGTGGTCGTGCGCGAACGCCAGCAGCGCGGGGTCGTCGGAAAAAAACGTCCAGCCCGTGGCCTCATCCTTCACCATCGGGATTTTCAGGCCCGTCAGCGCCGCCAGCACCGGGCTGTCGAAACTGATTTGCGCCCCAATGACCACGTCATCGTCATCCTTGTAGTCAAATATAAGAATGAAAATCGGCACCTGGTTGGACACCCCCGGAAAGTCGGGGTAGCCGAACCGCCCCAGCAGCGCGACCGGGGTCATCTCTGTCTGCTGCCCGGGGGCGAACTCGCGGGCCACGGCCATGATGTCCTTCGCCAGCGCCGCCGGCGGCGCCAGTTGGAGGTAGGCCAGCAGCGTGGGCGGCCCGGCCGGTTTCTTCGGCGGTGCGGCGGGCTTCGACGCCGCGGTGTAATTCTGCGCGGCCAGCGGCCACGCCGCCAAGGCCGCAACGGTTATAGCCGTAATGACACGAACCAACTGGAGTAAGCGCATCAGGCGAAGGGGGTTGAGCATCGGCCCTGAACAAAAATAACGTCCGGATAACACCAAATTATTGGCCCGATTACAATCCCCGATTACCCCACGCGCAACGCGCCCGCCTCAATTTCCCGCCAGCAGGTAATGCGGCAGCAGTTGGCGAAGCTTCAGCAACCGCGCCAAATTCGCTTCCACCTCCGCCGGGCGCAGGGTCGTTTCAAAAAGCACCGCCAGCGCGGACCGGTTGACCTCCACGCTCAGGTCCCGGTTCGCCAGCAGGAATTCCATCATCTGCGGGTGGCACACCTCGTAGGCAAACTTCGCTTCGCTCGCCTGCACCGCAAACGCCCGCGTGAACTCCGCCGACTCAAACGCAATCTGCGGGTGGCCCAGTTCCTCCGTCAGGCGGGACTTCCAGGTCTCCGGCCGGATGCGCAGGCAGGGAAATTCCGCCGGCATTTCCACCAGCAGCGCGGAAAAATAATGGTGGTGGTGGCCCGAGCTGCCCGCCCCCGCCACCGTGATGATATCAAAGTGGTGGTCGAAAATAAACACCGGCGCGCCGTCCCGGCTGCCGCTCAGGGTATTGTACGCATAACGATCCACCCCGCAGCTAAAGTGCGTCAGGTACACATACCGCTCGATCAACTCCATGTCGTACTTGGCGCGAAACGCCAGATTCAGCTTCGCCGCCACCGCCGCGAGGTCCCGCACCCGCTTCTTTTCCGGGTCGGGCTTGCCCGGGTATAGAAGATACACGACGATTACCGCGATAAACGAAAGAATCAGCCAGGGCGGAGCCGCTTCATGGTGCATCCACTGATTTTCCCCGCTCTCCTTTTGGGCCTCAAGGTTTAATTCGCCAAAATAGTCCGCCCCTTTCCGCCTCCCATGGCCGGATCGAAACCGCCCGTTCGGGATTGCCGGAGGTCAGGGGCGGCGGTAAATACACTGTATTGGAAAGAATCGCCCGGCTCGATTTTCGGCCATTCCCTCAAGGCCCCATGCACGACGAAAAATCCCCCGCGCCGCCAGCTGATATTCAGGCTTGGGTTTCGTTTTATTTTCGCCCTGAGCTACGCCTTGGCCTTGGCCGGTTTTGAATTGTTATTCGAAAAATTTGGCCGGTTTTTCTTCGATGACCTGGGCTTTCTCTCCCTCCTTTGGTACCAGTTTAATTTCGTACCGCAAATTTGCGCAGTGCTGTCCAGCCAGTCCGGCCCGGTCAGGGGATCACCCATTTTCTGGACGGTTGCGCTGATGGAATGGTTTATCTGGGGCGTCGTTTTGTCGTTTGTATTTGAAGGATTTCGGGCGCGCTGCGACGTTAAGCCCACCCGCGCGCAATATCGCCGCGAGCTTATTTTATTGGCGCCTTGCGCCCTGCCCCTGATCGTGATCCTGCCGGGCCTGCGCACGGCATTGTTTCATTCCGGATTTTTCGCGAAAATTTTGGGCTATGTTGCGATGGCCGTCGCTTATTCAAGCCCCCTGCTGGCCCTCTACTCCATCGCCATGACGATCGGGTTCGCCCGCCGAGAAAATCCCGTTTGGATAAAAATCATCGAAGTCCTGGTGGCCTTTCTGGCGGCGAACCTGCTGATCAATCTTTCCGTTTTTTATATCGGCATGTTGCTCGGGTTCGAGATGTTCCCGCACCCAAGTTAGAGCATTTTCGATTTAAATGGACGCATCAAGCGTCGCTGCGCGACGCACCCGTCGAATCGCAAATTCCGTGGGCTAAAGCCCACGTCTAGAGCGGTTTCAAAAAAACTGTAGTCGATTCCAAGTCCCGGCCCAAGGTAGGGACGGCTCCGAGCCGTCCGTTTAAGGGGACGGACGCCTCGGAGAGGCGTCCCTACCACAAAGACGGATGGCTACAGTTCAATTGAACGCGCTCTAGTCCTCGTGGCCTCGCTACGCGAGGCCACGGTTTCATGCGTCTATCTAAACGGAAAATGGTCTAATGGATGGCCCCTGGCTTTCCCGGATTGCGATAACGACTTTTCCGGCCGACCGCTTTGCTCAACCGAGCCGCGCCGGTTGCGTCGAATGATTGTGCGCTCCATTTGTCCCGTTCACCTGTCGCGCCAGCACCCGGTCGAGCAGTCCGCGCAAGTCTGCCGCCCGCACCGGCTTGGTCAGGTAGTCATCCATTCCCGCCGTCAGGCACGTTTCCCGGTAGCCCTTCGTGGCGTTCGCCGTGAGCGCGCAGATATAAACGGGGCCGCGCCCGTTGGTGCCCTGGTTTAGTTCGCGTTCGCGGATCTGCGTGGCCGTCTGCAAACCGTCCAGCCCGGGCATTTCCACGTCCAGAATGATCACGTCGAACTCCCGCTCCACGCACTCCTCGAGGCAGGCCAGCCCGCTGTCCACCGCCGCCGGCTCGAAGCCGAATTTGCGCAGCAATAGCACCGTGATGTACCGGTTCGTCGGATGGTCCTCCACGACCAGCAGGCGCAGCGGGTGGCGCGTGGCGAACGTCGGATCCAGCGTGGGCCCGTTCAGCGTCTCGGCCGGCTGGCTGCGCGAACGCTCCTTTAGCAAGTCCCGCAAGGTGTCAAAAAACTGTGTCCGCCGCACCGGCTTGCGCACCCGCCCGGCAAACCAGGTGCGGCATTCCGCGGCATCCAGCGCCGAACCCAGGCCCGATCCGCTCACCAGCAGCGTGGGAGCCGGGTTCAGCCGCGACGCCGCGTCGCGCAACCCCCGCACGGCCTCCAGCGAAAGGTTGTGGTCGAGCAGGATCAGGTCAAAAACTTCGCCCGCGGCCAGCCGCCCCTGGGCGCGCGCCACCGACTCCTCTCCTTCCACCATTAAGCCAAACTGCCGCGCCTGGCCCGCCAGCGCCCGGCGCTGCGAAGGACTTTCGTCCACCACCAGCAAACGCCGCCCCGCCAGCATTGGCTCCGTCTCGCCGGGCGAAATCATCGCCGCTTCCATCTCCGTCACCGGTTCCACTTGGAGGGTGAAGAAAAAAGTGGATCCTTCATTCGGATGGCTTTCCACGCCGATGGCGCCGCCCATCAATTCGACGAGCCGCTTGCAGATCGCCAGCCCCAGCCCCGTCCCGCCATACCGGCGGGTCGTGGACGAATCCACCTGCGTGAATGGCTTGAACAGCCGGTCGAGCTTGTCCGCCGGAATGCCAATCCCGGTGTCCGTGACCCGAAACTCGACCAGCACGTCCGCCGGCGACGCCACCGCCGGCCCCAGCAGGCGCACGGCCACCACCACCTCGCCCTGCTCGGTGAACTTGACCGCGTTGCCCACCAGGTTGGTCAGCACCTGCCGCAAACGCGCCGGATCGGTGTACACGGCGCCCGGCGTGCCCGGCGCGATGTCGCAGACCAGCTCCAGCGCCCGCTCGTTGTTCGCGGGCAGGGCAGCGTCCAGCACATCCTCAATGCACCGGCGCAAATCCACCGGCGCGCGTTCCAGCTCCAGGTGGCCGGATTCAATCTTGGAAAAGTCCAGGATGTCGTTGATCAGCGCGAGCAGGTGCTCGCTGCTCAAGCCGATCGTCCGCGCAAAATCCTGCTGCTCCGGCGTAAGCGGCGTCTGGGTCAGCAAGTCCGCGAACCCGACGATCGAGTTCATCGGCGTGCGGATCTCGTGGCTCATCACCGCCAGGAAGTCGCTCTTTGCGTAGTCCGCGGCCTCGGCCGCCTCCTTCGCCTTTTGCAATTCGGCGGTCCGCTCGCGCACCCGGTCTTCCAGTTGGTCGTGGGCCAGGCGCAGCCGCTCCTCGGCCTCCGTGTGTGCGCGCAACTCGTTCAACAACCGCCAGCCCGCCAGTGCGAGCAACGCGAAGCTCACCCCCGTGCTCACAAAAATCGCCGTGCGCGCCACGCCCACCCGCGTGCGGTTGTTCGTTTCGTTGTTGTCCAGCGTGTGGTTTTCCTGGTCCTCCATCTGTTTGATCGCCGCACGGATTCCCACCAGCAGTGCGCGGCCCTGCGGCGAATTGCTCGCTTTCACCGCGTCGGACGTGCCCGGCACGGAATACAGATCCATGTCGTCCCGCAGCATTTTCATCTTTTGGTTCACCAGCGGCACCACCTGGCCGAAACTCGCCGCCCGGATCAGGTCCCCTGAAAATGATTCCTGCAACACGTCGATGTCGCCATAAACCGCGTCCTCCGCGTCGTGAAACGGCGCCAGGTACTGGCGGTCGTCCGAGATCAAGTAGGCCAGGTGATAGTTGTCCGCCGCGATCACCGACTTCTCCAGGTCCGCCAGCCGGTTCAGCACCCGGAACGTGTCCTCCGTGTCCTGCCGGGCCTGGTTGAACGCCTCCACGCTCATCCAAGAAATCAATCCCTGCAAAAGCAACACGCCGAGCGCCAGCCCGTAACCCACGCGGAGCCACAAGTCGGAATGGTGGCTGGGGCCACGAGGCGCAGAAGCATCCATGGATAAGGGTACCATGTTCTCTTATCGGCTGTCCCAAGCCCCGGCTTTAGGCCGGAAAGCCCTGGCTCAAAACATCCGCTCGACGGAAGGAATATCAATAAAAGCACCTTATAGTCAAACAGTTGTATTAACTCAACCCGGCTTTGCTCCCAAAGTTGCACGCCCTGGGGTATTTACCTACCACCGTCGCAGGCGTCACTGGGTCATGTTGTTCTGGAAATTGAACGGGAACGTCTGCGCCCCCCCTGGCGGCGGATCCACGCTTGTCACACGCGCCAGCGCCTCCACCACCGCCTCGTCATATGCCGCATTGCCCGACGACCGCACCAGCTTCCGCGCGGTCACGCGCCCATCCGCGTCGATGGTTATTTGCACCAGCGCGCTCAAGCTCGGATCGTTCAGGCCCGGCGGACTCTCGTACGCCGCCTGCAACCGCGCCCGCAGCGACGCGATATAGTCAGACGTGCTCGCCTTCCCGGCCGGCTCGGTCTGGGCGCTTGGCGAACTCGCCTCCATTTTCGTCAACTGGCTCAGAATGGAAGCGTCACTCAAGCCCACTTTCGGCACCGCCCGCGCGGTCGTCTGCGTGTGGCTGGGCTGGGTCGGCGCGGTGGATAAAGGATGCTCTTTAAGGTATTGCTCGTAAGTCATCGGCTTCGTCGCCGGCACGGTTGTCGCGGTCGTGGTGGTCGGCGTCGGAGTCGGCAGAGGTGGGGTGACCGGCTTGGGCGGGCTTGGCGTGGTCGGCACATTATGCGGCGGCGGCGGCAAGGGCGGCATCTTCGCAATCGGCGGCAGCGGCGGCGCCTGCACCGAGGCGTTCGCATGACTCGGGGTCGAAGGTGCCGCAGCCGCCGCGGCGGACGATGGGGACGATACCAACTCAAAGACCTGCTCCGTCGCCATCGTCATGGGCGTCCGGTGCGTCCAAAAATAGAACATCAAATAAATCGCCACCAGCACATGCAGCCCCACCGCCAGGCCAAAGGCCAGCGGCGTGCGCTCGCGATCACGGGTGGTCGTGGTGTCCATGAACTTCTGTTATGAGTGGCGGTACAGTTTGAAACAAAAGAACGGACGCCTCGGAGAGGCGTCCCTACCTTGGGAGTCGCCACCCTGGGAGGGCAAACTGCACCATGATTCTATTCATGGTCGCTTTTGCGTTCTCGATGTTTTTTGCGATGAAATCATTTTTCTTTGCGTCTTTGCGGTAAAATTCGAGTTTTTTGAAATGGAGTCTATCGCGCGTGCGCGTCCGCGCCCACCTGCGTGTCCAGGCTTAGCTTCGTCAGGTTCGCCGCCTTAATCATGTCCAGCACGTCGATGACCTTCTGATACGGCAGCGAGGCGTCCGCGCGCAGACTGATCACCGGAGGCTCCGGCAGCGCCCCCTGCACCTTGAGCAAGGACTGCAGGTGGTCCGCGTCCACGGGCGCGCTGCCCCAAAAATACCGCCCCTGCGCGTCAATCGACACCACCTGGAACTTCTGCTTCGGGTCGCGGTTCTCCGCGTTCTTCGGCTGTAGCGGCAGGTTCAGCGGAATCGTCTGCTCCATCAACGGCGTCGTGATCATAAAAATGATCAGCAGGCAGAAAACCAGATCCATCAGCGACGTCAGGTTGATCTCCGACATCGCACTAAGGCGATCCTTGCGCTTGAAAACTCGGGCCATGGATGTGCGGGTTAGCGCTGGCCGTCTTCGGAGACGTCCAGGCGCAGATAACGTTCCGCCGCCGCGACCGCTGGATCGCCGGGCGGCAGCGGGCCGACCGGTGTCGCCGGCGGTTGTGCGACCGGCAACGGCGCAGGAACTGGCGCAGGCGGAATCTTCGTCGCGGCCACCGCCGGTCGCGCAACGGGTGGCAGCGTGGGCGGACTCACCGGAGCGGCAGGCCAGACCGGCGCAGCCGGCACGGGCGTGAGCAGCGGTGTGGGTGCAACGACCGGCTGTCCCGCTTCCGGTTCCTCCGGCGGTATCCGCGAAGCCTCAATCTCCAGCTCCATCCGGTCCGCCAGCCAGCTCGCAAAATTCTCGATCTCCGTGATCATCATCTTCACGTGCGTCAGCAAAAAATTGTACCCGAACACCGACGGAATCGCCACCAGCAGCCCGCTCACCGTCGCCAGCAGGGCAGACGCCACGCCCGGCGCCATGCTTTGCACGGTCGCCGCTCCGCCCGACACCCCCATCGCGCTGAACGCCACCATCACGCCCCACACCGTCCCCAGCAGCCCGATGAACGGCGCGCCCGACACCAGCGACCCCAGGACCACCATCTTCGTCTCGTACCGCACGCATTCCTCCGCCACCGCGCGCTGGAGCGCATTTTCAATCAGCCCCATCCGCACCCTCGCCTCGCCGTCGGCCCGGTATTGCCGCGCCGCCTGCACCGCCTCGTAAAGCAGCCGCGCATAGGGCCCGTTCTGCCGCATCCCTGGGGAAATGTTCGTCTCCAGCAGCGCCAGCGATTGCTTGATCTTCGCCTGAAACGCCAGGTTCATCTGCCGCCAGCGCGACAGGTCCAGGTACTTCCCAATCATCACCGTCCACGCCAGCAGGCTGAACAGCAGCAGCAGGATGACGATGGCCTTGCCGAACAGCTCCGCCCGCGCAAACGTAGCGCCCAGGTTGAACCCCACGGCGTCGTTCGCCTGCGCCAGCATCACCCACCCATGCGCCGCCCAATCGCCGCCCCGCTCCGCGCCGGGGCTGCTGTTTAGAATGGTAAATACGTTCATCAAGGTTGGTGGCCGGTTTTTCGCCGGCGCTTATTAGTGAGTCAGACGCCGCAACTCCGAAGGTGTTCAACCGTGGCGCGCTCGGCAATCGAAAAGGACGCCCTTTTCTCGCGTTTCGAGTTGCCGCACGTCGCCTTTCCGCCAAGCTCGGCGGTCACGCCCCGTCCACCCTCCCACCGGCTCTTCCATGACCGCGCCGCGCACCCACCTCTCCTTTTTCATCTCCTTCGAAGGCTCCGAAGGCAGTGGCAAAACCACCCAAATCGACCTCCTCGCCACCCGCCTGGAACGCGAGGGCTACGACATCGCCGTCACCCGCGAACCCGGCGGCACGCCCATCGGCGAGGAAATCCGCCACCTTCTTAAACACGCCGAAAGCGGCCGCGGCATGGCCCCCGAAACCGAGCTCCTCCTCTTCGCCGCCAGCCGCGCCCAGCTCGTCCGCGAAGTCATCCTCCCCTCCCTCCGCCAGGGCAAAATCATCCTCTGCGACCGCTTCCTCGACTCCACCACCGTCTATCAGGGCGTCGCCCGCCGCCTCGCGCAGGACCCCGTCTCCGTCATCAACCGCTTCGCCGCTGGCGACGTCCTCCCCGCCCTCACCGTCGTCATGGACGTTCCCGCTGAAATCGGCCTCGCCCGCATCCGGCACCGCCCGAGCGAGCTGCCCGACCGCCTCGAGCAGGAAAACATCGACTTCTACCAGCGCGTCCGCGAAGGCTACCTCCTCCTCGCCCGCTCGCTGCCCGAACGCTTTCTCGTCGTCGACGGCTCCCAGCCCACCGCCCAAATCGCCGACCAAATCTGGCATGAATTCAAGCGCCGCCACGGTTGACGCCCCCGCCCGGTCGGCCGCGCGCGCCCTGCGCGCCTTCACCGATTCCCTCGACCGCGGCCGCCTCGCCCATGCCATCCTCGTGCATGGCGACCACCCGCCCGCGCTCGAACTCGCCTGCCTCGATCTCGCCGGGCGCCTCCTCGCCACGCCCAACCCCGCGCGTCATCCCGACTTCTTCACCCTCCGGCCCAGCGGCAAGGCCCGCTTCATCCGCGTCGACCCCCTGCGCGAATTCGTCGCGAAAATCCGCCTCAGCGCCTCCGCCGGCCCGCGCAAGGTCGCCGTCGTTTACGAGGCCGACCGCATGATGATCCCCGCCGCCAATGCCTTCCTCAAAACCCTCGAAGAACCCCCCGCCGACACCACGCTCTTCCTCCTCACGACCCGGCCGAACGACCTGCTCCCCACCATCCGCAGCCGCTGTTTTCACCTCCGGCTCCCGACCGCCTCGACCCCGCTGACTGATGCCGACTGGCAGGCCTGGCGCGCCGATTACGCCGCGTGGCTCGCCAACCTCGCCGGCGGCAGCCTCACCGGCGACAAAACGGCGGCCTGCGGCCTCGTCCTCGCCGCCTACGGTCTCGGCGCCCGATTTGAATCCATCCTCGAACACCTCACCGACGCCGCCTGGACGGACGCCAAAACCCGCCTGCCCGACGGCCTGGACGACGAGGAAGTCGAAGCCATGCAGACCGGCCTTCACAAGGGCCTCCGCGCCAGCCTCCTCGTCGAACTCGAGCAGGCCACCCGCGATTTCGCCCTCGGCCGGCCTGACGATCCCGCCGGGCCCGTCACCCGCGACCGCGCCGCCCGCCTCACCCGCGCCGTGGCCGATCTCGAAAAAATCGCCGGCCTCCTCGAGGTCAACCTCGCCGAAGCCGCCGCCCTCGAGTTCTTCCTCCTGCGCTCCCTCCGCCACTGGACCGCCAAAAACTAAGATATCCTTCCTGTTTCCCTTCGTTTCCTTCGTTCACTTCTGTAAAAATCTTATCTGCGTAAATCTGCCTAATCTGCGGTTCCTTCTTTCCTCCTTTTCTTCCCATGGACTCCTCCGCCTTCCCTGAAACCCTCAAGTTTCTCACCCCGGATCTCGCCGCCGAGGTTCGCGCCCGCTTTGGCACGCCCACTTACGTCTATAGTCAGACGATGCTCCGCTACGCCGCCGAAGCCTGCCTCGCCTTCCCCAACGCCTACGGCCTCACCGTGCGCTTCGCCATGAAGGCCTGCCCGAACGCCGCCATCCTGCGCTACTTCGACGGCCTCGGCCTCCACTTCGACGCCTCCTCCGGCTGGGAAGTCGAACGCGCCCTGCGCGCCGGCATCGCGCCCGACAAAATCTCCCTGAGCACGCAGGACATGCCCGACAACTTCGCGGCCTTCCACCGCCTCGGCGTCCGCTTCAACGCCTGCTCCCTCACCCAGCTCGACCGCTTTGGCCGCCAGTTCCCCGGCGAAAAAGTCGGCCTCCGCTTCAACCCCGGCCTCGGCTCCGGCCATTCCGGCAAAACCAACGTCGGCGGCCCCGGCGCCAGCTTCGGTATCTGGCACGAATGGATCAAGCAAGTCCGCGACGTCCTCTATAATCACCGCCTCGTTGTCAGTTGCCTCCACACGCACATCGGCTCGGGAACCGACCCGGCGGTCTGGCAACGCGCCGCCGAGCTCACCCTCGCGCTCTCCCTCGAGTTTGCCTCGACCGAGGCCATCAACCTCGGCGGCGGTTTCAAGATCGCCCGCATGTCCCCCGAGAAAACCACCGACCTCCAGGAAGTCGGCGCGCCCGTCAAAGCCCTCTTTGAACAACGCGCGCTCGAAACCGGCCACCGCCCCCGCCTCGAAATCGAACCCGGCACCTACCTCACCGCCCTCGCCGGCGCGCTCGTCACCACGGTGCAGGACATCGTCTCCACCGGGCCCACCGGCCACGAGTTCCTCAAGCTCGACGCCGGCATGACCGAAATCCTCCGCCCCAGCCTCTACGGCTCGCAGCACCCCCTCGTCATCATCTCCACCCACGGCTCCCCGCACCTCGCGCCGCTCGCCCGTAAATACCTCGTCGTCGGCCATTGCTGCGAATCCGGCGACCTCCTCACTTGCGCCCCCGGCGAACCCGAAACCCTCGCCCCCCGCCTCCTCGCCAAGGCCGAAATCGGCGACCTCTGCGTCATCGAAGGCGCGGGCGCCTACTGCGCGGGCATGAGCGCGAAAAACTACAACTCCTTCCCCGAGGCCCCGGAAGTCCTCCTCGGCGACGACGGCTCCCTGCGCCTGATCCGCCAGCGCCAAACGCTGGAGCAGATCGTGCAGAATGAGCTGGCGTAAGCCATCATCGCTTGCGGTGGCGAAAAAGCTCCGTGTGTGTCCCCACAGCCACCACCACCACTTTCCCAGGATGATGCCTGTAAACCACGAGCAAATCCGCCGCCAAGTGACATTCCCACCATCCTTGCCAGTTGTCCGTCAACCGGTGCTCATTGTATTCAACCGGCAATGACTCTCCTTTCAAAAGCAGATAAACCAAGTGATCCCAGTCATCGGGATCAAGCCCTCGGCGCATCGCCATCGCCAATTGCGCGTCAACTCTTTTGCTTTTTACCAGCTCGCTCATAGATGCGCCGGGTCCAGGCGTGAATCTCCTCCTTCGTGCTGCCCACCCGGACGAGCCCAATACCCGCATCCGCCTCCCGCATCGCCCGCTTTAGCATGGGCGACGGCTCGCGCTTCTCCACGGGCAAAACCTTATTCACAGTGGCAAGCGTAAATGCTCGCGTTGGGAAGTCAATTGCGCTGTTAAAAATCCAACCTCCCTCGCGCCATGAAACCCTAAGTCCTTAAGACCGCCGCAGAGCACGAGGCGGCCCTCGCGCAAATCGAGCGCCTCATGGACGCCCGCAAAGATTCGCCGCAAGAAGCGGAGTTGGAGCTATGGTCGCTTTTGGTTGAAAAATATGAGGAAGACCACTTCCCGATTGATGCACCGGATCCCGCGCTCAAATCTTCCAAACTGAAAAGGCATTCTCGCGGTGAATCAGCGTCAGACCCCGCTCCCCCAGCACGCCATCGTGCATCGGCTTAACGTAAACCACGAATCCGGTAACGCCCTGGCGGCGCAGGTTCTCCACCACCTGTTCCAAGATCTCGGGCCCAAATGGGTTGTACAGGAAAATGGTCACGTGGCCGGCTTTTTCAAATTCATACTTCGACGCGTCCTCACAGACCACCGTCACCTCGGCCAGACCGGCCACATTCTTCCGGGCCACTTTGGCCAGCGCCCGCGAGAACTCCACCCCCACGATGCGCTTGAACCCGCTCTCCCGCGCCAAAAGCAGCGCGCGTCCCTTTCCGCAGCCGAGGTCAATGAACAACGCGTCCCGGGTTTCGGGCGGCAGGTGGCTGATCGCCCGCGCAAAAATCTCCGGATTGACCGGCTGGTATGAGACCGACGTCTTGCGCGACGCCCATGGCACGTCAAATCTCCACTTCCAGACCCGCCCGCTGGTCTTTACCGCATGGTCCCGGTCAAAGTCGTCGCTCGCTGGAAAAAATTCCTCCCGCAATCGTTGCAGCAGTCTTCGCAATCCGCTCATTTTTGGTTCCTCATTGCCTTGTAATAAGGTCGGCCCATTTAATCCCCGTTCCCCATCTCCGACAACTCTCGATTCACCCCCTGGCCGTAGCGGACACCCACGTCAGCCCGAACAGCCCGTCCGGCCGCTTTTCCCACGCCCGCAGCGCGTGCAACATCCGTTTCAGCGACGCCTCATCCGTCCACCCGCGCCCAAACACGTCATCCTGTTTCGGCGAGCGCGCCAGCCGGTCGTATAAAAATTCGCTCATCAGCGTCAGGTCCTCCTGGCACTCATAGCGCGCCAGCATTTTGACGTCCCTCCAACCCGCCTCGTCCAGCCACACGCCCAGCCGCCGCCCCGCCGTCGTGTTCCCGCCGTTCGACTCCTGAATGCGCCGGAACAGCGCCGCCGCCGCTTCCACCTCCGGGTTCGGCGGCGCGAAAATAAACCCGTCCCAGTCCGGGCTGCACAACCCCGCCATCCCACCTGGCTTCACCACCCGCTTGATCTCCCGCAGCGCCTTCACCGGCTCAGCGAGGTGCTCAAACAACGCGTGGGAAAACACCGCGTCGAAATGATGATCCGGGAACGGCAGCTCGTACACGCCCGCTTTCACATAGGTCAGGTTCGCCGGATGTTTCGGATCCTTGCGCCCGAGCTCAATCTGCGTCTCCTCCAAATCAATCCCCACCACTTCTCCCGGCGCGACGCGCGCCGCGAGCCCCCGCGTGATCGTCCCCGGCCCGCACCCGCAATCCAGCAGCTTCAGCCCCGGCTTCAGGAAGGGCAGGAAAAACTGCGCATGCGTCTCCGCTGAGCGCGCCTCCATGAACCGCACGATCCGCGGCGAATATCCCGGCATGTAGTGGTCGGCGGGAGGCATTGCCTACTTTTCCCAATGCTTTTTGAGCCGATCAAGTGAAATCCAATCCCGGGCGGAGCGGCTGGCGTTGCGGCGCGTGATTTCGCGGCGCACTTTCGGCGTGCGCAGGTTGCGCAAATGACTCAGATAGGTTGCCAATTCGTCCTGCTGCTTCAACGGCAACCGTGCCAGCTCCGTCTTGATTTGGTCCACCGACATGCCGCAAGCCTATTCCGGCAAAATCCTCCAATCAAGCCGCCAAATCCACCACTGATCGCGCGCCTCGCATAATTCCGCCCTTGCCCGCCACCGCCCGCCCCGTTTGGCTTACCCCTTTAAAATGATCCCCGTTGTCGCCACTTTGCTGTCCACCCTCGCCGACGCCGCGCCCGCGGTCCCCCTTCCGCCCGAGGCGGCGCAATACTGGGTCCACGACCTCGACCCCTTCCTCGTGCATTTCCCCGCCGGCTGGTTTCTGCCCGGCATCCGCTGGTATGGCCTCGCCTACATCGCGGGCTTCCTCATCGCCACCTGGCTGCTCCACCTCTACGCCAAAAAAGGCCGCGTTCCCCTCACCGCCGACGCCCGCTCGACGCTGATGACTTACATGATCCTCGGCGTACTCGTCGGCGGGCGCCTCGGCTACTGTCTCCTTTACCGGAAGGATGAATTTTTCGCCAACCCGCTGACCTTCTTCCGCGTCTGGGAGGGCGGCATGTCGAGTCACGGCGGCTTTATCGGCGGCCTGCTCGCCGCCTGGTGGTTCGGCCGCCAATCCGGCCTCGGTTTCCTGCGCATTGCCGACATCGTCGCCACGCTCTGCCCCGCGGGCCTGTTTCTCGGCCGCCTCGCCAATTTCGTCAACGGCGAGCTCTGGGGCAAGGCGACCACCGTCCCGTGGGCCGTCATCTTCCCCATCAAGGAGAACGGCATCATTGTCGCCTACACCAGCCCGCGCCACCCTTCACAACTCTACGAGGCTTTTCTCGAAGGCCTCGTGCTCCTCGCCCTCATGCAATGGCGCTGGTGGAGCGGCCCCGCCCCCGGCCAGCCCGGCAGCCGCCCGGCCGGCCAGCTCGCCGGCGAGTTCCTCATCATTTACGCCCTGCTGCGCATGCTCGGGGAAATCTTCCGCGAGCCCGACGAAGGCATCTCCCTCATCCTCGGTCTCAGCCGCGGCACGTTCTACTCCATCTTCATGATTGTCGCCGGTCTCGTCTTCATCATCGTCGCGCGCAAGTTTCAGGGAAATCTGCGCGCGACACCACGATAGCGCGGTGGCTGCTCTCTTTTGCCCGCTTGCATTCGGCGATAGAGATAAGGCCGTTGGCCGACCCACTCACTCTTTCAACACCTGGTTGAGGGTGGCCGCCAGCGCCATCAGCACCAGCAACACTCCGAGCAACATCCCCGACAACTTAAACATGGCGAACGCCGGGAGGATGGTGTCAGTGCTGCTCGCGACGAGCACCACGCCCAACAGCCCAACCATAAAAATCGCGACCCCCAACGCCACCGCCCTCAGGCAGCCCACTCGGGTCAACCCCGGGGCCGGGAGTTCGCGCAAAACGTCCTCGACCCGCACATTCCCGAACAAGGCCTGTTCGGCCTGGTCAATATTGCCCGCGCGAAAATCCCTCCAGGCTGCTGCGACGGCGGACGCCACTCGCTGCTCCACGGCCCCGATGTCCTGAATTTCACGCCCCGCTTCCTCACCCGCTTGCCGGGCCCCGTCCTCGCTGCAATGGGCGGAAACCGTGCCATCCGCTTTGAGGCCAATCCAGTTCCACTGCCGCCAACACAACGTCGGCCACAGGAAATTGACCGGAGTGAGCAGGAGCGACTTCGGCAACGGTCCCGCTTTCAGCATCAGTTCTTCACCGGGCCGCGCCCAGCGGTAATCATCCACCATATCCTGCTCGCCCAGGAAGCGGGCGAACGCAAACAATTGCGCGGACGAAAGCCGTTCTGCCACCTTGCCCATCACGGCACCATCCCCGGAGACCGGCAAAAGCCCCGCTTGCTCAAACACAAACAGATTGCTGTCGGCACTATACGGTCGAACCCTTTCCATGATCAAGAAGGCCACCAACCAAGCTAAGTACAGCCGGATGTTCCAACTGAGCGTTTGCCCTCCATTAAAAGCCGTCGGCAAAAGGACGATAAAGACGAGTAGCAGCAAGACGATCGTCGCATGGACATCTTTTCTCCGGTTGATCGACGACAGTCGCAACATTTTCACCAGCAACACCAGGAAAATTGCCGCCAAAAACAACCCGCCCATTCGATCCCCGATTGTTTCCAGCGCCAGCCAGACTACTCCCACGAAAATCGGCAATCTGGCGTTGGCCCAAAACAGTTCCAGCCAGGATGCCTGGGGGATCAGGTTAAGGAGATATTTGGCGTGAGCTTCTTCCGGATCCCGGAAATTCCGCGCCCACCACTGCATATTCCGGCGGGCCGACCAAGCCCCCGCCACTCCCCACACCGCCACTATCGGGACGAACAACACGACGATCTTGAACGGCAGCACCTTGCCCAACGCCGCCAGCAACGCCGTCCCCGCCGTCGCCCCGCCGCCCGCTTTCGTCGTCGAGGTCGACAGCACCACGCCCATCACCCCCGGCGTCAAGGACTGGCGCGGCTGCAACTGCGCTAGCGATTCGCCCAAGCGCGCTTCCAAGCGCTCCCGCAGGGCGGCCCGCGCCCGCAGCAACCGCATCCGCAACGCCGCTTCCGAAATGCCCAGGGCCGCAGCCGCCTCGGCCCCTCGCTTTCCGTCCAGATAAAACAGCACCAGGCTCTCGCGATGCTCCGCGGACAATTCCGTGAGGGCCTGGCGCAACAGCTCCGGCGGGCAGGCTTCTTCCGCGGTGGCGGCGGGCGGCTCGGACGCCGGCTGTTCGAGCGCCCAGCGCGCGCGGTTTTTCAGCTCCCGGCGCTGCTTCAAGCCCAGGCTGATGGCGGTGTTCCGCGCAATCGTCGTGACCCAGGCCGAAAACTTCGCCCCATTGCCGAGCAGGGGTAGAGAACAGTAGGCGCGGATGAAGGCCTCCTGCGCCGCATCCTCGGCCAGAGTCGCATCGCCCAGGCAACTCCACGTCACCGCATAGACCAGCCGCTGGTAACGCTCGACCAGTTCGCGGTAGCTCACCGTCTCCCCCCGGAGCACCGCCGCCACGGCCTCCGCATCGCGGGTGGCCGGCGCTTGGGCATCCCTGTCATCCGCCATGGAAATTGGCATACGCACCAGACTCACTCCAACGGCCATTGTAACGGTAATTTTTCCCGAAACGCCACTTATTACCGGCCATAATCGCTGGCGGACTTGTCTTCATCGGCATCGCCCGTTCCGCCTGGGGGCGCGCCCCGCTCAAGCCGCATCCGTAAATCCTGTTCTAAAAATCAAAGAACCACGGACAACACGGATGGCACGGATGGTGAGTTTCCCAATGAAACTCCATCGACAGAGTGCCTCTGTATTATCCGTGATTCTGTTTTTAAACACCCGCTTGGTGGCCTATGTTTTTTTCACCGCAGATTTCGCCGTGGTCGTCGTTGTCTTGACCGCCGGGGTGACCGTCGCCGCCTTGACGGTGGTCGCGGTGGTCGTCGCCGGAGCCGCCGCGGCGTTCGCCGTCCCGCCGTTCACCTGCACGATCACGCCCGTCGGCGCGGCCGGTTTGCCCGGCGTCGCGTTGAAGCCCATCGCCACGCTCGCCCCCGGCGCAATCGCCCCGTCCCACGTCTCGTTCGTCATCACGTAGTGCTTGTTCGCTGACGACGTGATGACCGCGCTCCAGTACGTGCTGATGGTGAACTTCGCGTCGAAGGTCATCTTCCAGCTCGTGATGCTCACCGTGCCCGTGTTCTTGATCGTCATGTAGCCGGTGAACCCCGTACCCCAGTCGTCGGTGTCGCTGAACGTCACCTGCACCGCCGGCGTTCCCGTCGTCGTGTTTCCGCCTGAGGCGCCACCGCCGGTGGTGTTGCCCCCGCTTGTGGTATTTCCTCCCGTCGTAGTATTACCACCGCCGGTTGTGTTACTACCAGTTGTCGTGTTGCCCCCACCCGTGGTGTTTCCGCCCGTGGTGGTATTTCCACCCCCAGTCGTATTGCCGCCAGTTGTGGTATTACCCCCGCTGGTCGTGTTCCCACCGCCCGTGGTATTGCCTCCGCTCGTCGAGCTGCCGCCGCTGCCGAACGGCACGCCGTCATCCGGTCCGGCCAGCGACACCGGGTTGCTGTAGTAAGTCTGCACCTTGCTGATCCACCAATAATTGTCCGTCGGCGGCGTGCCCGTGCCCTGCGTGCTGTCCCCCACTCCCGCGCCAAACAAGGCCACCGTCACCCCCGCCTGCTTTGCCAGGGCGAGACCCTGGCCCCACGTCGTCGTGTTGCCCGACACCGTCACGTTGCTCACGCCGTCCGTCAGGCCAAAGAACGCCAGCCGCGCCGGCACCGTGGTTGTGAACGAATCGCCGAAGAAATACACCGGCGCCGAATCCTCGTAATTTTCATAGGTGTTCGCCAGCAGCGGGAACAGTTGCCCCGGCGCGTACGGATCCGCCAGCAACGATTGGTTGATGTGCCCCACCGGCAATTGCCAGAGCACGACCGGCAGGCCCGCGCTCGTGTGCAGCGCGTTCGCAAACACGAGGTAGTTCGTCCACTGCACGGCGTTCCAGAACCACGTGGACTGTGCGGGCGTGTTGTAATTGCCCTCGTAGCCCGCATCCAGCCCGTATTTGTCGATGCACACGAAGCTGGCCCCGTTCGTCAGCACGCCGCACGATTCGTAGTATTTCGCGATCGCCGTCGCCTCATTGTAAATCGCCTGCCGCCCCGCCGGAATGCCCAGCGTGTCGGTGACGTGCATCAGCCCCGTCACCGGGATCGGCGTCGTCCAGCCGCCCGCCGGTGATGCCCACAGGCTGTGCTCCCACCCGAAGAACGCCGTCGGCATGTTCTTGTGGATGACGTAATTGATCGCCTGCACGAGACCGTGCAGCGTGTCCGGGAACGCCGGGTCCACGCCCTGCGTCAGCGCCCCCGCCGCATAGGCCTCCTCCGTCATGGCCGGAATATTGTCCGGACTGCGCGTGTCGCTCTGCGCGAAGTACCCCAGGAAATCCGGCTCGATCACAAAGCCCACCAGGTCGCCTTTCGACTCCGCCTGCGCCAGTTGCAGCGCCACCAGCAGGTCCTGGAAATACCCCAGCATGAAGGTCGTGTTCTGGATGTTCGCGCTATCCGTGTAGTAGCCGTCGCCGTTGCCGTTCAAATCATAATACA
>Ga0206873_1087_pt1 | contig 30180 bp, 27 predicted proteins | sample Alteio_BWOrgCont_11_FD_152631 | JGI IMG/M metagenome (GOLD analysis project Ga0206873, IMG submission 152631) | Enriched cells from forest soil in Barre Woods Harvard Forest LTER site, Petersham, Massachusetts, United States -... | ecosystem: Environmental > Terrestrial > Soil > Temperate forest >...
ACGGCACATTGCTATGTCACCGGTACTGGCCTGACGCATCTCGGCAGTGCCGATGCGCGCGACGCCATGCATCAAAAAATCGGCGGCGCTATGGAGTCATTAAGCGACAGCATGAAAATGTTCAGGATGGGTGTCGAGGGTGGCAAACCGGCGGCGGGTCAGGCCGGCGTGCAACCGGAATGGTTTTATAAAGGGAATGGTTCGACGATATGCGCCAGCGGCCAGCCATTCGCCATGCCGGATTTTGCACTGGATGGCGGTGAAGAACCGGAAATCGCGGGACTGTATGTGATTGGTGATGATGGCCTGCCGTATCGCGTCGGCTACGCGCTGGGTAATGAGTTTTCAGACCACGTGACCGAACGTCAAAATTATCTGTACCTGGCCCATTCCAAATTGCGGGTGTGCGGATTAGGTCCGGCGTTGCTGGTCGGCGATTTACCTCAGCATATTGCGGGCACGACCAGGATTATCGACGTCAACGGCAAAGTGCGTTGGGAAAAGCCGTTTTTGAGCGGCGAGCAGAACATGTCGCACACGATACAAAATCTTGAATATCACCATTTCAAATACGGCCTGTTTAATGAACCGGGCGACGTACACGTGCACTTCTTCGGCACCGCGACCTTGAGTTTTGCGGATCAGATTGCGGTTCAACCCGGCGAAACATTTGAAGTTGAAGCGTCGCTGTTTGGTCCGCCATTGCGCAATCGGCTTGAAGTGCTTGAGACTCAGTTTGCACAGGTGGCCACATTATGAAAATTTCAGGTCATGCCTTAATCGGCGGCGTCAGTGTCAAGGGGAACGGCGGCACGTTTTGCGCGTTTGATCCGGCCAAACAGGAATTGATGGAACCGGCGATCACCATGGTTGATGAAGCACATTTTTTTCTGAAGTAAATTGCAACAGCAACATGCCTGCTCCTAATCAATTAATGTGAATGTTTCGGTACGGCCGATCCGCGCCGTCCGACTAAAAAATCGAAATCGCAACCCTGATCCGCCTGCAGCACGTGCTCTATGTACATCTGCTTGTAGCCGCCCTTGAATCCTTCTTCCGCCGGTTCCACCCGGGCCGCCAGACGCTCTGCAATTGCCGCATCGGACAATTCAAGATTCAAACTGCCGGCATGACAATCCAGCTTGATCCAGTCGCCATCGCGCACGATGGCCAACGGACCGCCCGCTCTGGCTTCCGGCGCCACATGCAGTACCACGGTACCGTAAGCCGTGCCGCTCATGCGCGCATCGGATATGCGCACCATATCTTTCACACCTTGCGCCAACAGCTTGGGCGGCAGGCCCATATTACCGACCTCGGCCATACCCGGATAACCTTTCGGGCCGCAATTTTTCATCACCAGTATGGAATTGGCATCCACGTCCAGATCCGGATCCACGATACGTTTTTTGTAGTGATCAAAATCTTCAAACACCACCGCTTTACCGCGATGCTGCATCAGGTGCGGCGAGGCGGCAGAGGGTTTCAGCACTGCACCGTTAGGAGCAAGATTGCCACGCAAAATGCAGATACCGCCATCGTCGATCAACGGCTTGTCTATCTGCCGGATGACTTCATCGTTATACACCGGCGCTTCGCGACAGTTTTCCCACAGCGATCTGCCATTGACGGTCAGTGCATCGGGATTCGGCAACAATTTATTGTCGCCCAAGCGTTTAATTGCGCCGGGCAGGCCACCTGCGTAATAAAATTCTTCCATCAGAAATCGACCTGACGGCATCAGATCGACTATGGTCGGCACACCGCGACCGATACGGGTCCAGTCGTCCAGTTCCAGTTCGACACCGATGCGTCCTGCAATCGCCTTTAAATGGATGACGGCATTGGTTGATCCGCCTATCGCCGCATTTACCGCGATCGCGTTTTCAAATGCAGCGCGGGTCAATACTTTGGACAGACGTAAATCTTCCCAGACCATTTCAACTATCCGTATGCCGGACATATGTGCCAGCACATAACGGCGCGCGTCGACTGCAGGTATCGCTGCATTGTGCGGCAATGAAGTACCGAGGGACTCGGCCATGCATGCCATGGTTGACGCGGTACCCATGGTGTTGCAGGTACCGGCAGAACGCGACATGCCGGATTCGGCTGCCATGAATTGATGCATGGTGATCGTGCCGGCTTTGACTTCTTCATGCAATTGCCAGACGGCGGTACCGGAGCCGATATCTTTACCGTTCAGCTTGCCGTTCAGCATAGGACCGCCGGTGACGACGATAGTCGGCAGATCGCAACTGGCCGCGCCCATTAACAAGGCCGGAGTAGTTTTATCGCAACCGACCAGCAGCACCACGGCGTCCATCGGATTGCCGCGTATCGATTCTTCCACGTCCATGCTGGCCAGATTGCGGGTCAGCATCGCGGTCGGGCGCAGATTGGATTCACCATTTGAGAAGACCGGAAACTCAACCGGGAAACCGCCTGCTTCCAAAATCCCCTTTTTTACATGCTCAGCCAATTGACGGAAATGCGCGTTGCAGGGTGTCAATTCCGACCAGGTATTGCAGATGCCGATGATGGGTTTGCCGTGGAATTCATGATCGGGTATCCCTTGATTTTTCATCCAGCTGCGATACATAAATCCATTTTTGTCCTGGCTGCCAAACCACTGCGCCGAGCGCAATTCCACCTTTTTCTTCGCTTCCGACATACTGTTCCTTATAGGATTGTTCTATGAGAGTGCGTCTGTCAGAGAGCTGACTGACCATGCAGGAATCTTAATGATTCGCGTCATGCCTTTCCAATCACTTATTATTTGGTCTTGATATTGAAAAGGGTATCGGGATAGGTGGGCGGACTTGTAGGTTGGGCTACGCTTCATCAGCCCAACGTTCACCGCAATGGGGAAAGAGATATTTTTAATGTGGGGTGTTGGGCTGGTAAAGCGTAGCCCAACCTACGAAACTTCGCAGGTTACGCTTTGTAGGTTGGGCTACGCTTCATCAGCCCAACGTTCACCGCAATGAGGAAAGAGATATTTTTAATGTGGAGTGTTGGGCTGGTAAGGCGTAGCCCAACCTACGAAACGTAGTCCAATCCACAACAATTGGCCCACGCTATTTGCTAAATCGCGATTCCGGCAGTCCGCGGATCGTTGAAAATTCCTGCTGAAAAATGCCGCCGGCCAGCGCTTGCTGCTGCACTTGAACCGACGTCAGCTCGTCGGTCGCGCTGGTAACAAACAGAGTAGAAAATGCCGCCCCGCCAAAAGCCAGGCAGGTAGTCTGGGTCACAGGCAAACATATCCGTTGATCGACCTGGCCGGATGGCGCGTAACGGGTAACGCTGCCACCGCCCCATTGTGCATTCCACAAGTAACCCGCGGCATCGATGATGGAACCGTCCGGCACGCCCGGTTCTTCTTGCAGATCGGCGAACAATCGGGGCTGGAATCGGGACGTGGAAGCCGAAGATGAAGCGTGATCGTCGTAATCACAGCAATAAATCGCTTTAGCCAGCGAATCGCAGTAATACATCAATTTGCCATCCGGACTAAAACAGATGCTGTTGGCAATCGCGACCGGTGCTATCGGTAACTGCTCTAATGACAGGTCACGATTCAATCGATAAAAATGCCCAATCGCTGCGCGTTCAGGATCTTCGTTAAGCGTGCCGAATACGAAACGCCCCTGCCTGTCACAGCGACCATCGTTGATTCTGGTGGTGGGCAAGTCGGTTTCAACCGGCGCGATGTGGGTCAAGCTCTGCGTCGATAGCGAAAAGAACGCCAGTTGCGTCGCCAATCCTAACAGCAGGCTATCGCTATCCTCAGTCAGCGCAAAACAGGCCAATCGTTCCGGCATGTCCCAGTGCGACAAATCCAGTTGCGGGTAGCTCAGTCGATACAGGCTGCAACCAGGAATATCCGTCCAGAACAGTGCTTGCGAACGCTCGCACCACAAAATGCATTCACCTAACTGATTGTTCGCATCCAGTACTAATTTCATCAGGCCTGAACTGAAAACCGATAGATGGTAGTGGTCAAATAGCGCTCATCGGGGCGCAAAATTGTGCAGGGAAAATCAGCATTGTTGGGGGAGTCGGGAAAATGCTGCGGCTCCAAACAAAATCCGTGACGATGTTCGTAGCGTTTGCCTTTGCCCGCCACGCTGCCATCCAGAAAATTACCGCTGTAAAACTGCAGACCGGGCTCCTGCGTGATGATCTCTACTACCCGCCCCGATGTCGGCTCGTATACCCGCGCCGCCAGATTCAATTGATTGTCCACCGCTTTATTGAGCACAAAATTATGGTCGTATCCGCGTCCCACGCCTAGCTGCTCAGAGTCGTCGTTAATATGCGCACCGATCAACGTGGCACTGCGAAAATCGAATGCCGTACCCGCCACCGGTGCATGGCCGCTGTCGGGTATCAAGGTCGGATTGACCGGCGTATAGGCATCGGCATCTATCATCACTTCATGATTCAGAATATCGCCGTGACCAGCCAAATTAAAATAGCTGTGCTGGGTCAGGTTGACCGGCGTGGCCTTATCGGTCAGCGCCTGATATTGCACTTTCAATTCATTCCGCTGATTTAACTGGTAGGTCACCGTCACATCCAGATTACCGGGATAGCCCTGTTCACCATCCACGCTGCGATAACTGAGTATCAGCGCAATGTGATCGGCTTGCTGATCCATCCTGGCCGACCACAACACCTTGTGAAAGCCCACAATCCCGCCATGCAGATGATGGTTGCCATCGTTGCGATTCAACACATGGCGCGCGCCATCAAGCTCAAAACTCGCATCGGCCACCCGATTTGCGTAGCGGCCGATCAGGGCGCCTATATAATTTTTGTCCTGAACATAACCGGCCAGCTGATCGTAACCCAACACCACATCGGCAAAATTGCCCTCCCGGTCCGGCACATGGAGTTCGGTAATGATGCCGCCAAAGTCGCTGACTTTTACCTGAATTCCCAGGTCGTTAGTCAGCGTGTAAACAAAAACTGCCCTGCCATCTTCTAATTGACCGAATGGAGATTGTGAAATATGCATAAAGAAGCGATGAGTAGGTGGCGAATTTTTAACGTTAGCAATCCGAAGGCAGTCCAAACAGCGGCATGCCCTGGTCATCCCAGTTGAGTTTTTTTACAAAAGTATGGCGGTCCGGATTCCACAGCGGGTCGCCAATAATTTCGGTATACGTTCTGGCGTGATACACCAACAGCACGTCATCCCTGTTTTCACCCTGGGTAAAACTGTTGTGGCCGGGACCATATATGCCATGTTCATAGCAGGTTTTAAAAACCGGCTCAGCTGCTTTGGTCCACGAGGCGGGGTCGAGTATATCGGCATCGTCATCCGCCCACAACAATCCCATCGCATAATTTTCATCGGTGGCGCTGGCCGAATAGCTAATAAAAATTTTGCCGTTCCGTTGCAGCACCGATGGGCCTTCATTGACCCAGAAACCGCGACACTCCCAATCGAATTCCGGCTTGCTCAACATGACGGGCGTGCCCGCTATGCGCCACGGCGTCAACATCGGAGCGATATACAGGTTGGAATTGCCTTCGATCCGGACATCTTTTTGCGCCCACAGATAATACAGTGTGCCGCGATGGGCAAACGTGGTGGCGTCGAGGCAGAAAGTATCCATACCGGTATCGATCTGTCCCAAAAACGTCCAGTTTCCCTCCAGTGGATTGGGGTTGCTGTTGCTGATGGCGAACATGCGATGCTGGAATAAGTTGTCCTTGATATCACGGCTCGGTGCAGCCGCAAAATAGATATACCAGGCGCCCTGATTGAAATGCAGCTCAGGCGCCCAGATCAGCTGGCTGTAATTTCCCGTCTCCGGCTTATGCCATACATTGACAGTCGGCGCGCAGGCCAGGCCGCCCAGTGTTGTGGCGCGGCGCAATTCTATGCGATCGTATTCAGGCACCGACGCAGTAAAGTAATAGTAACCGTCGGTATGGCGATAGATATGCGGATCGGCGCGCTGTTCGATTAAGGGTGTGTTAATTTTTTTCATGAGACAACATAACCTTTTTGCAGCATTTCATTTTTCACTTCGATGTAGTGTGCATCGGTGACGCGATACCAGAACATCAGCAAGCCCATCAGCAGATGGAAAAATCCAGGTATCACGGTAAAGATCAACGCAATGCCATTCATGGCAAAGGCCGATTGCTCATGATTCGGTTGATACTGAAAATGGCTCAGCAGCACACCGACCAAAATGCCGGCCACGCCCATACCCAATTTCTGGCAAACCGAAATGCCGCCGAACGCCAGACCGGAAACCCGCTTGCCGGTTTTTACCTGACCATAATCGATGGTTTCCGCAATCGCCGACCAAAATACCGGTGCATGCAGATCGACGACAAAAGACAGTAAGAAATACAGAACAAATTCCATCGCCGTATCGCCAGATTTACTGCCAGTCCCGACACCCAGATAAATCACGATACTGATCACAAATACGATCAATTGCGAATAACGGAACAATTTAACCTTGCAATAAAATTTGGTAATCCAGGTCGAGGCTATCATCGACAAAATCGCCGCCGCCACACCGGTCGCCAGAAAACTCGCAATCCCTGTCGTGTTACAGCCCAGCACATACTTGGCGTAATACACCGCGGTCGATCCGCGCAGTACGTAACCGATGGTGCCGGTCAAACATACGCCGCATAAAATCAGCCACTGGTCGTTTTTTCTCAACACCCGCAACTGATTGCGCAGCGACTGTTTTTCCACCACATGCAGAACACGCTCAGTGGTGGTGAAGTAGCAAAAAATAAATAGCACCACACCCATGACGGCCATCACCGCCATCGCCGCCTGATAGCCGGCCGCAGGGCTCCCGGCACCCCAGTAATCGGATAACTCCGGCACGATGATAGTCACCATGAACGCGCCGATTTTTGCAAAGAATAAGCGATAGCCATTTGCAGACAGTCGCTCCTGCGGATCACTGGTCAGGGCGCTGTTTAAAGAAATGTAGGGAATGCCGACGCCGGCCGTCATCAGCGTCATGATGATGTAGGTCGCATAGGCCCAGATTAATTTTGCATCGTAACCCCAGGCCGGGGTAGTAAAGACGCAAAACACGCTGATCCCATAGGGGATCGCCAAACAGAGCAGATAAGGACGATAGCGGCCGAAGCGCGTGGTAAACCGGTCGGTGATTTTTCCCATCACCAGATCGCCGATGGCACCGATCAATTTCACTGCGAAGAACAGCGCAGCCAGATCGGTCACCTTGATGCCGTAAATATCGGTGTAGAAAAAAGTGATCAGCAACATCATGGTTGAGATCACTACATTGAGCGCCATATCGCCGGCGCCGAAACCGATTTTTTCCAACAAAGACATTTTTTGAGTGTGCATATTCAACTTAAACAAATACGTTCAACAGATCATCAACGTCGTTCCCGCCCAACTCTGCGTGACCTTCTGCAGAGACATCAGCGGGAACGACGGATCAGATTACAACCCCCAGCTTAACGACACACCGATAGTGCGGTCATAGTAGCGACTGTCGCGAGGGAACACGCCAAAGCTGTCATGATAATTCGAATTCAATATATTATTCGCAGTCACACTTGCGGTAAGATTTTTATCGAGCTTGTAGCTGAGCGATCCATCCAGGGCCGAGATTGGCGACACCGTCAGGTTATAACCGGAATTCGAATAGTCATACGTATCCGTATAACGCGAACGCCAGTTGTAAGCCAGACGACCGGACCAGCCGTTCAGTTCATACAGCGCTGACACATTGAACGAGTAGCGCGACATACCGGCAAAAGGCTGGCCGCTTAAAGCCGGATCTTCCTTGGATTGCAAAGAACCTTCAGCCAATGTCGCATTCGCAGCCAAACCCCAACCTGGCAATGCGCTATAAAACTGCTGATAAGCGAATTCCAGACCTTGCAGATAACCGCTGTCGGTATTGAAGGGGCGCGACACTTCGTACAGATTGCCGGCAAAGGTTTCCGGCGTCGAGTCATAGGCGATATAACCAGTGAAATTATGACGATACACGCCCGCAGACAAATAACCGTCTTTAGCGAAATACCATTCCAGCGTGTCGTTAAAATTTTCTGACGTGTACGGTTTCAAATCCGGATTACCGCCGCTGGCTGTCGCCTGCAAAGTCAGGCTGGCAGTTGCATAGGACGTGGATGGATTCAACTGCGCAAAACTTGGACGTCCGACTGTCTTACCTGCAGTAAAGCGTGAAATCAGATTATTGGTCAGATAGAATTTCAGACTCATGTTCGGCAATACATCGGTCGACGAGCTTTCATCATTCGTCAGAATATAAGCACCGTTCAACAGACTGTTACCGATCAGATTTTCATCCGTGCGCACAATCCGGACACCAAATACGGCATCAAGTGGAACACTGCCAACCTTGCTCGTAAATTTCGCCTTTCCATACCAGGCATAGGTCTTTTCTAGGTCCTCAATGTAAGTGCTAGGATCCCAGCCTATAGGCGCTGAACTGCCGGTTACCGCAGTACGCACTGTGCCTTCATTATTCAGCAAATAGCTGGCGCAAGGTTGATACCATGGCGTCAGACCGACGTTACCGGTAAGCGGTGTTGAGGTACAACTCATGCCCGGCAACGAGGTGACAGCCAGATTCGCCGGCGCTTCTTCAGGCGTACCGATGGAATGCAGTGAATCGACCGTATGGTCGCTTAAGCGCACACCGGAACTCAATTCTTTAAGGATGCCGCCGGACATCGGACTATAGATCAGATCGGCACGTGCATCGGTTGATCCGCCTTGATCTCTGCCGTAGTGATCAAACAACTGATTGACGTAAAAATTGGTCGGATCGTTCAGATTGGTACCGCCAAACGACATATTTGCCGACTCGTTAACGTTAGGAGAATAAGTGGCGGCAGCGGCAATCGCATGCGTATCCAGAATAGGATTGTCGTATTGATAGACGCTGGTGGTACGTGATATTTCCGTGTTCAGTTGCAGCTCATCGGTCACGTCCCATTTGGAACCGATAGCACCCTGATTGGTGAGTGTATTCAACCGGTTGGCCTGCATCGATGACAGAAAATACGGATATTGGGCAGTCATGGACTGTTCAATATTCGTGCCTGGGTTGGTCGTAATATTCTGATTAATACCAGGGAATCCGATCATAAAATCAATGCCATTGTCTTCAATGTAATGCATCGACATACCTTCGGCATAAAATTCCAGGCCTGGTTGCGGCTTCCATTGAAACGCCAGATTTTCAGCGGTACGGCGAATATTGCCGTCCTGGTCGGTCACACCTTCGCTACTCGGCATAATGATATTGTTCTGATCCATCGGCGAGCCGTTCCATACTGCTTCGCGGTGGTAATGCGCATCGACATAAGACAGACCAACTAACGCGCCGAAATCACCCCACGGTGTTTTCCAGCGATCCGAGACCATGAATGCGCCATTCGGGTCATTGGTTTTGGCTTTGTCCTCGTAATTGTCACCGACCTTCACATTGACCTTCAGTCCGCTAAAATCAAATGGACGATTGGTACGCACGTCTATCGTTCCTACTGCACCACCTTCAATCAGATCGGCGCTGGTTGATTTGTAGACGTCAACCCGTTGCAGCATGGTGGAAGGAATATCGGCCAGGGAAATATAACGTCCGGTTGAGGTAAATACATCCCGACCGTTCAACAGCGTCGCAACGTCAGGCAGGCCGTCGATCAGGACGCTGGTGACTTCGTAGGAATTACGGAATACCTGAATCCCAGGAACGTGCGCCAATGTCTGCGCCACATTCGTGTCCGGGAATTTGCCGATATCGTCAGCAACAATGGTGTCCATCACTTCGTCGGAATTTTTCTTGATGTTCTGTGCGCTTTCCGCTGCGGCACGAACGCCGGTGACGGTGATCACGTTAGTGGTGGTGGCATCGGTCGATGTGACTTCCTGTGACCATGCTGCGGTTGCGGTTAACATGCCCGCGCCGATTAAGGAAGCAACCAGCGCTTTCAATGTAAACATCTCCTGTATTTTTTTATGTGTATCCCTATTGTTCAAACCCATCTTATATCTCCAGTTTAGTTTTAATTAGTATCACCAAGGTTTTCAATTACCGTTTCAATTACCGAATTTCTGCAGCGATGTTACTGCGCTAAAAATTTCGACTCCAATCAATTTTTGACGGAAATTGATATCGGTTTCGGTATGTGATTTATTTTGGTGTCTGACTATCAGATGTTCGTAGGTTGGGCTACGCTACACCGGCCCAACGTTCTTTGAAATATCCGTCATTATTTTTGCTTCGTAGGTTGGGCTACGCTACACCAGCCCAACGTTCTTTGAATAGTCCGTTATTGGTTTTGGCGTGGAGTGTTGGGCTATAGCCCAACCTACGAAATTACGAAATTACGAAATAACGAAATAACGAAATAACGCAACAACAAAGCGTAGTCACGCCTCCAATTCAAAAATACATTTCCTTCGCCAGCCTGCGCACCTCATCCAGCAATATCGTGGCGCTCGGTGACAATATGCTGTCCTTTTGCATGATGATCCCAAACGCGTCCATTTTGCACGGCAACTCCATGGGCAAAATACTCAGTGCGTTGAGCGATGTAAAATACTGCGCCACTTCAACCGGAATCACATGCAAAGAGTCCGTTTGCTGCAACAATGAGGTCACTAATAATAATGACGTGGTATCGACCACATTGTTCGGCACATCCATGCCGGCACGCAAAAACATCAAGTCGAAACGGTGCCGCAAAATACTGCCGTTAGGCGGCAATATCCACGGGTAGCTTACGATGTCCTGCAACTGCAGATTTTTTCGGGACAGCAGCGGGTGTCCGACCCGCGCAACAATACAGGCCGGTTCTTCGGTAAGTTCTTCGTACACCAGATTGGTCGCGCTTTCTTTTTCTAAAATGCGCCCTATCATAAAATCCAGCGTGCCCAATTGCAGCGCGCGCAATAAAATATTACTTTGCTCGACCGTCACACCGATACGCAACAGCGGCGCATTCTTCTTCACATTCGCAATCGCACGCGGCAGCAGCGACATGCCGGGCGCCATAATGACACCCACCTCAACCTGCCCGACCAGACCCGATTTCAGCGCCACGATATCGTCATGTGCAAGCGACAGACTGGTCAGTGCCATGCGCGCGTGACGTATCATGGTCTCGCCATAAATCGTCGGCTCCATCCCATGCGGAAAACGGTCGAACAGCCTGACCTCCAACATGTCTTCCAGATCCTTGAGTTGCTTGGACGCCGCAGGCTGGGTCATGAACAACGCACCTGAAGCACGATGAATATTGCGATGTTCATCCAGCGCAATCAGGAGCAGGAGCTGCCGGGTCTTTAACCTGGCCCGCAAAAACCAGTTTGGATTCAGGGAATTCATAGTAGTTATAATATTTTTATCATCAATGATTAGCCGTCACCGTTCAGTTCTCTCATCTGGTGCGCATCATCAAGCGCTGCGCCAGACAAAAAATCAACAGCAGGCCGCCGATTACGATTTTGGTCCACCATGAACTCAGGCTGCCGTCAAAGGCTATCATGGTTTGTATCATGCCCAGCACCAAAACGCCCGATACTGTACCAGCAACATAGCCTACTCCTCCAGTCAAAAGTGTCCCGCCGATCACAACCGAGGCAATCGCATCCAGCTCGGAACCTTCAGCATGTAGCGCATAACCGGACAACATATAAAATGAAAACAGCACGCCGGCCAGCGCGGCACAAAATCCGCTGAATCCGTATATGAGTATTTTTGCACGCCCGACCGGCAGCCCCATCATCTGCGCAGACTGTTCATTCCCGCCGATGGCATACATGGTGCGGCCGAACGTGGTGTAGTGAGCGATATAAATTGCCGCTATCAGAACTGTTAACGCAATGATTACACCGGGAGAGATAAAACCACCCAGCAAGGTCACCTGAAACTGGGACATCGTAGTGAAGAATCCGTTATCGATCGTGATTGAATTGATACCGATCACGTAGCACAGTCCACGCGCCAGAAACATGCCCGCCAGCGTCACAATAAACGCCTGCAATTTAAAAAAATGTATCAGCACGCCCATCAGCACGCCGAACCCAAAGCCGAGCGCCAGTACCGTGACGATCACCAGCGGTGCAGACCAATGCCAGGTTTGCAGCAGGAAACCGCATAACATGGTGGTCAATGCCAGTACCGAGCCGACCGACAAATCGATGCCGCCGGACAGAATGACGTAGGTCATGCCGATCGCCAGCACCAGCAAATAGGCATTGTCGATCAGGAGATTAAAGACCACCTGTACAGAACCAAAGCCAGGAAAATAATAAGATCCCGCGACTAACATCAGCAGCAACAGCACTACCGTGGTCAGGGAGGCAAAGGCAGGTGTTGCTGTCATTGCGGTTAATTTAGCGATATTCATCATGAGGTTTTTTTAACGTATCGCGCCGGCAGCTGCGACCTGACCATAGTCCAGATCTTTTTCAGCTCGGAGCTTTGCGACAGGCATACCGTCACCACAACCAGGGCTTTAATGATCATGTTGAATTCCGGCGGTACGCCCAAAGAATAAATCGTGTAGGTGAGCGTCTGAATGATCATGGCGCCGATCACCGTGCCAGCCAGACTGAACCTGCCGCCATCGAGAGACGTACCGCCCAGGGTCACTGCCAATATCGCATCAAGTTCTAGCAGCAGACCGATATTATTTGCATCGGCACTTTGAATGTTAGAGCAGATCAGCACGCCAGAAAGACCGGCACAGGCACCGCATAGCGCATACGAAAATAGCATCACCGCACCGGCCCTGATTCCGGCCAGTCGCGCCGCGACGGGATTGATGCCAACCGCCTCAATAAACAGCCCCAGCGCAGTGCCGCGCACCAGCCCTGTCATCATCACGAATACGGCTGCGACGATATAGACAGAAAACGGCAGACCGAATAAATAGCCGCTGCCTAAAAAAAAGAACGGCTCATAGCTTGCCGTCTGGATTTGCCCATCGGTCAACAACTGCGCCAGACCGCGTCCGGCCACCATCAATATCATCGTGGCGATGATCGGTTGCAACCCCAAACCTACCACCAGTAGTCCGTTCCAGATGCCGCACAATATCGCACACACTATGGCTGCTGCGACCGCCCACAACATGGGGTTATGCGCGAATGCCGGACTAGCCAGCAGCAATACCGCAACAGTTCCGGCGATTGCAGCAACTGCACCGACCGAGATATCGATACCGCGCGTGGCGATCACCAGCGTCAATCCCAGGCCTGTCAGTATTAACGGCGAGGCGCGATTCACGATGTCGATCAGGCTGCCGTACAAATGGCCATTTTTTATGCTGAACTGAAAAAAGCCGGGAATAACGATTGCATCGATCAGCAATAAAAACAGGAATGCCGATAGCGGCTTCATCAAAGGGTGCTGCCTGAATAGTTTCAGTCTCATTCTGCATGACCTCCGGCGATAACCTGTTGCATGCTGTCTTCCGATAACTCACCATAATTAAATTCACCGCAGATTTTGCGATCACGGAAAATAAGGATACGGTCGCTATAATTCAGCACATCGCTTAGTTCCGATGAAATCAGCAATACGGCCATGCCGGAACGACTTAAGGTGTTGATGTATTGCATGATTTCCTGTTTGGCATGTACATCGATACCGCGGGTCGGCTCATCCAGAATCAGCATGGCTGGCTGCGTAATCAGCCAGCGCGCCAACAGAACCTTCTGCTGATTCCCGCCCGACAGATTGCCGATAGGCGTTTCCATATCGGCGGTTTTGATGCCCAACAATTGCACCATCTTTGCGGTGGTAGCCTGCTGCAGGGCCAGCGGAATTTTTTTGAAAATTCCGGCGCGTGCCTGCAATGCCAGGTGCATATTCTCGCGCACCGACAAGCTCAAAATCGCGCCTTCGTGCTTGCGATCTTCCGAGCAAAATCCTATGCCGTCGGCAATCGCCTCCAGAGGCGAATTCCATATGCCAGATTTGCCACCGATTGTGATATGGCCGCCATCGGCCTTGTCTGCACCAAATAACAAACGCGCCGCCTCAGTACGACCGGATCCCAGCAGGCCGGAAAATCCCAGCACCTCGCCTTGCCGAATGGTCAGACTGAACGGATAGGAAGAACCTTTTTTTGCCAACCTGGTTACCTGCATGAAGGGCGCAACCGATGCGCGACCTGATTTCCCGTCAAAATTTGCAGCCGGCGCGTTTGTCGGCGAGGGCTGCGTCCGGGCGGCTGGTTCCGCCGGTGCCGTTGCACCGACCATTTTGTTTACCAACGTCAGGCGCGGCAATGCGCTGCTAAGATACTCGCCCTCCCGCTCGCCATTGCGCATGACCGTAATACGATCTGAAATTGCGTAGGTCTGATCCAGAAAATGCGTTACAAATAAAATCGCCATCCCTTGCGAGCGCAACTCGCGCATGACGCCAAACAGCAATTGGACTTCGGCGTCATCCAGGCTCGACGTAGGTTCATCCAGTATCAGCACTTTGGCTTGTGTATTCAAGGCGCGCGCGATTGCCACCATTTGCTGAATCGCCAATGAATACGATGCCAGGCCTTGCGTTACATCGATATCGATTTTTAATTTGAGCAGCAGCTGTCTGGCTCTGTCGCGCATGGCTTTCCAGGAAATCGCACCGAACTTTTTGGGATAGTTTCCGATAAAAATATTTTCAGCGACAGATAAATTCGGGCACAGATTCACTTCCTGATACACCGTGCTGATACCCAGCTGCTGCGCCTGCTGTGTTGATGCCGGTTGAATCTGGATTCCATCAAAATCAATAGCACCCTGATCCGGGCTATACACTCCGGTGAGCACTTTAATCAGGGTTGATTTTCCGGCGCCGTTTTGCCCCATCAAGGTATGCACTTCACCGGCGTACAAATTCAGGTCGACATTGTGCAAGGCTCTGACGCCTGCAAATTGTTTGGATATGCCAGTCAACTGCAATATCGCTGCGGTGCCTGTACTCATTGATGAGAACGCATCCCGAACATGCCGGAATCGCCCGATCTCAGTCCGATCAAATAATATCTGCCCACATTTAAAGCAAACAGCGTCAGCGCACAAACGCACACCAGACCGCTCGTGTATATGACGATCACGACAACCATGACGCAAAAAATCAGACTATCGAAAAAAAGTGCCATGCTCTCCCTCACTCTCATCTTCTCCATCCGTGCTTAGGTGAATTTAACAAACAGCGACCGGGTCAGTAATATATTCGTCTCGGCAATTCCCGGGCCGCAGATTCGGCCGGAAACACGCTTTCGGCGATGGTGATGCGACGCGGAACAGTCTTGCCGGCATGAATCTCCCGCGCAGTCTGCATCAGCTGCGCGCCTAATAACGGATTGCATTCGACGGTCACATTAATTTTCCCGGCGACCATGGCTTCAAACGCGCCTCGTACGCCATCGATAGAAATCACCTGTATATCAACACCGGGTTTCAGACCAACTTCTTCAATCGCCTGAATCGCGCCCAGGGCCATATCGTCGTTATGCGCATACACCACCTGAATATTTTTTCCGTCCGATTTCAGAAAGGCCTCCATCACCTCCTTGCCTTTTGCCCGGGTAAAATCGCCGGTCTGGGAACGGATAATTTTTAATCTGGGATTTGCTGCAATGGTCTGCTCGAAACCTGCTTTGCGATCGATGGCCGGAGCCGAACCAACTGTGCCCTGTAACTCAACAATATTAATCGTCGCATTCGGCATTTTTTTTGCGCGTTCCAACAGCCAGTTTCCGGCACGCCGACCTTCTTCGACGAAGTCGGAACCGATAAAGGTGGTAAACAGCGAAGGGTCGGTGACGTTCACTGCACGGTCAGTAATGATGACGGGAATTTTTGCCGCTTTTGCTTCGCGCAACACCGTTTCCCAACCGGATTCCACCACCGGAGAAAACGCGATGACATCGACTCTTTGCGCGATAAATGTGCGGATCGCCTTGATCTGATTTTCCTGACGCTGCTGTGCGTCCGCGAACTTTAACGTCACGCCGTCTTTTTGCGCCGCTTCTTTAATCGATCGGGTATTGGCGGTGCGCCATTCGCTTTCGGCACCAACCTGCGCGAAGCCCATGACCAGCGGTGTGGCGGCAAATGCCGGTATAACTGCGGTGACTTGCGACAGCGCCGAAAGTACTAAACCGGCGATCAAATGCCGACGTGTTATTTGCATGATGCGTCTCCGTATTGTTCGCACCTGGGCGGTGCGGATTTTGTTATGGCTTATTTTTATGCACCAATACTAAGAAACTATTCGATTACTATCCAATCACTTATTGACATGATTTGATATCGGAACAGATATCACTTTTCAATTTCAACAACATAAATTGTCGAATTAACTATTCTGGTTATCAATACGGAATGTGGTATCGCGTTCGATAAATATGTCATTGGACGCCGAAAGCTAATAGCAACAGCATTTGAATGCCGACGATCAGAAGGATCGGCACGGCACATTTCAAAAAATCAAAGGAGACAACATGCTAAATATAATCAGCATCAAACGTTGTATGGCAGTCGCAGGAATAGCTCTGGCCGGCCTGCTGGCCCTACCCACCGCCAACGCCGCACCATGGGCACTCACCGGCGCACTGGAATCGCATGATCCGAGCATCTACAAGGAAGGCAGTACCTGGTGGATATTTGAAACCAGCACTACCGGCATAGGCGTCAAATATTCACCGGATGGACTTGCCTGGACCCAAGGTGGCTCAATATTTCCGGGTGGGCTGTCATGGTGGAATGCGTATAACGGCAATACCACCGGAACCTGGGCACCGGATATCCACGACTGGAACGGCAAAGCGATAGCCTACTACGCCGTCTCCACTTTCGGATCACAAAACTCGGCTATCGGTTTGGTCACTGCAACCAGCATTGCGCAAGGCGACTGGGTTGATCACGGTGCCGTGATCACCTCGCGCACCGGCGACAACTACAATGCGATCGACCCCAACTTTTTCGTCGATAACAATGGTCAACCGTGGTTGACTTTCGGTTCATGGCAAACCGGAATCTATACGACCAAAGTCGATTCCACCACGTTGATGCCGACCGGCAGTTGGTACCATCTCGCCGCGGACAGCGGTGGCATTGAGAACTCGTTCATCATGAGCAACGGCGGATATTATTATTTGTTCGTCTCGAAAGGCACCTGTTGCGCCGGAGCCGCGAGTACCTATCGCATTGCGTATGGTCGCTCCACTTCGGTAACGGGTCCGTATCTCGATACCAATGGCGTCAACATGCTTAACGGTGGCGGCAATATATTGGATGCCGGCAGTGCGCGCTTTATTGCGCCGGGCGGGGAATCTGTCAGCAACGGCGCGATTGTCCGGCATGAGCTGGATAGCGAGAACAACTACATCCCGATTTTATTTATCAACGATCTGTATTTCGTGAATGGCTGGCCCAGCTATTAATTACAGGAGCAAGCTGTAGGTTGGGCTGCGCTTCATCAGCCCAACGTTCGTTGAATCTGGGATAGTTGTGTAATTGGCGCGGAGCAGGCTGTAGGTTGGGCTGCGCTTCATCAGCCCAACGTTCGTTGAATCTGGGATAGTTGTGTAATTGGCGCGGAGCAGGCTGTAGGTTGGGCTGCGCTTCATCAGCCCAACGTCCGTTGAATCTGGGATAGTTGTGGAATTGGCGCGGAGTGTTGGGCTGGTGAAGCGTAGCCCAACCTACGAAGCGTAGTCCAACCTACGCCGCATAGTCCAATTTCCCGGACCGAATCTTGAAATCTAAATGGAACGAACCGAGAGTCCATGCTCTTGCAATCGCACCAGCACGCTATCCGGTCCGGCAATGTGATACAGCCCCACGACGATAAGCGCAGGCTTTGGATCACGTAACATCGCATCAATACGCGGCACCCAATTCTTGTTACGACCTATCACATGTTTTTTATAGAGGTCGGGCTGATTTTTCTTCATCCGCGCGACCATTCCTTCCGCACCACTCATATCACCGCGCGCCCACAGCGAATAGATACGTTCGTTCTCGACTGTGCCATCCAGAATATGATCCATCGTATATTGCAGGTACTGAACTTCCTCCTCCTGAGTCATTTCGCCCATAAATGTAATCACGTCATCATTGGTCGGGAATTCGCTGGCCAGAGTAAGACCCGCAGCCTTGGCTTTTATCGTTAGCACTTTTTCTGCGGTACCGCTTTCAGGTAAATTCATCGCCAAGCAATTGATCCAATCGTCTTGAGTAATGATTTAGAAAGTCTTTCGTCACCGAAAAATGTTCCGTATCCTCATAGGCAACCTCGCTAATTCCCGACTCGTCAAACTGCAGTATTTTTGCGTTTGGATACGAAAGTAAAATTGGCGAATGTGTCGCAATAATGAATTGAGATTCATGTTGCACCAATTGATGGATTGCAGACAATGCGGCGAGTTGCCTGGTGGGTGACAATGCGGCTTCAGGTTCATCAAGCAGATATAAACCTTTGCCACGAAATGTCTCGATTAAAAGCCGGATAAATGCTTCTCCATGCGAACATTGATGAAACGAACGTGAGGGCGATTGAATATCTTCCAGATAGGTCGCAACGTTGAAAAAACTTTCGGCTCTTAAAAAATAAGAATCTGCCGGCTTTCGAAAACTCTTGGTTAGCTTTAACGATTCATGAAGATTAGATGCAGAATTTTTTGATCTGTGCACCTGATAATCTCTTGTTCCGCCTTCCGAACCTAAGCCCATTGCTATGGCAATCGCTTCCAGGACTGTTGATTTTCCCGCTCCGTTTTCGCCCACAAAAAAAGTGACGTCAGGATGAAACTTTAAAGAATCTAGTTCCCTTACCGCCGGAATTGAAAATGGATAACTTGAAAAATCTAATTCAGTATCCGATCTGATTGAAACTTCCTGGAGATAAGGTCTGGCTGACATGTTCATAAAGTATCCATACGCAGAACAACCTCCCTATCGTGCGCTCCACTCATTCTTTGATTAATAAATTCGCATCTGCCAAGATCAAGACCGGATCTTTTTGGTCCACCATTAAAATAAGCCCTTGGCTCGTGCGTATTTTATCGCCTTCGCTTTGGCGGTATTCCGTTCTTTTTTTTGCGCTTTGGTTTCCGCCACTACCGGTTCTTCTTCCCGCAAACCAGAGCGGACATCTTTGACTGTCTTGGGCAAGTCCTTAGGCAGCGAGACCGTGCTGAGCCATGCTATGAATTCGTCGCGACTTACGCGCCGATGCCCCTTTGCGCTTCGCGTCACGGTTCCGGTATAAAGCGGACCGTCAAACAGCGCAATGATGAATGGTCGACTAAACCCAGAAAGGCGGGCAGCGTCCTCTGTCGTCAGAAACTCTTTCATCTTTGGGGTGGCGATACTATCGATACAGTTGAAGAACCGATTATCGTCCACCAATTGATCCACCAGCAGGACGCTGACAGCAGCAATCGTCTTGGCATTCAATGTGGCCGATTTAGGCTCAACGGAACGACTCAAAGCGACGGCAAGATTGTCTCTGACGATCTTGTTGAGCGTACTTTTGGTTTTTTGATTGATTATAGGATTCATATTTTTCATCCAAAAATTCGAAGAAATCGAAAATATTATAAACCCCGAGCAATCAGATGGGAAGTGGCTCAACTCCAGTTTTCTTCAAACCATCATACAGGCAGAGAACGTCAAAGGATCATGGTCATAAATACGCTGTTAGGATCTTCAATGTACTCATCAAATGGCCCGCAATAATTAAAGCCGGTACTCTCATAGAGCTTATGCGCCGGATTGAATGCTGCATGTGATCCTGTTTCGAGACTCAGCCGTTCATAAGATCGCGATCTCGCAACAGCAATAATATGCGAGAGGATGGCACGTCCCGCTCCCCTGCCCCGATGTGCGGCTGGGGTGCGCATGGATTTCACTTCTCCGTGACTTTTATCCAGCTCCATCAACGCGCCGCATCCCAGCAGCAGTGGGCCATCCCACGCGGTCCAGAAAGTGATTTCTGGCTTGCGGAGTTTTTCAATATCGAGAGCGTGCACGCTTTCAGGTGGCGACAGTTCATACATGCTCTGTAAATGCTCATTGAGTAATGCATGAATCGATGAGCCGGTTAGATCGTCAATTACAATGTTCATCATCATTTATGGATAGTTGTTTTATGTTTCGCATCAACCGTCTCCCCCGCACCTAATACGTCCTCAATCAATACGTTCTCTTTCTCGACCATGACGTTCCTTTTTTTTGTGTTGCCGTGTTCAGCAGCGCCTAATCGGTTGCCTTCAAACGCATGGCGGGCATTGGCGCTGTACTTGCGGCAGATCATTCCATCGGTTCAACGCTTGCGAGAATCCATCTCTTACCATTAAATCGTAAAGAAACCCGACTTGGCTATCGGTAAACCTGTGGTTTGTTGTAGAGTCAAGAAATCTCGCAATGAGACCATCCTTTGATTCCGGATACTTTGTTAACATGTACTGCAGTGTTGCTTTCGCTTTCACATTACTAAATTGAACACCATAGCCTAACGAATACAAAATTGCCAATGTGCCGATGGCCTCTGCATTGCCATCGCCGGCACTTTTCATGGTGAACTCAAAATAGGTTTTGGGATCCGCAATCTGTCCGTTATTTTTGTTCAAAAGCCGGATAATTTTTTCAGCCGCCATTTGCGCATTTTGCTTTTGCTGACTATCGTCGCCAATATTCCTATATTTATTAATAGACATAGTCCTGATATAACATTGTGCGGACTCGATCACGTTGTCGGCGCGGTTCAGATTTTTTTCGGTCAATTCGCATAGTGCGTATGCCGCTGCAAACAGGTTTTTATCAACCGCTTTTCAAACCAGGAGATTGCCTTATCGCGGTCTTTAGGTTCCCCCAGACCCTGTGCATACAATTGCCCGATTCCGCATAGCTTTGACATCACCATTTTGTGCAGCCGTTTGCAGGCGGATAATGGCGTCAGAGTCGGGTTTGGGATTGCAAATACAGGACAAAGCCATGCCAGGGATAGCTAATGCCAACAAACATAGAACGAGCCTGATTGTATTAGTCATGTTATCCATAAAAACAAGAAATATGTGAAGTGGCTACTGCGACAGTGGAATCGGTTCTAACACCGTTTTTCTTTAAACGTTTTTGATCTCGATGAGCATATAGCTAAAACAGGAAGGTGGCTATGCCCTAAATAGGGCATTTTGTCTGAGGTTGAAAATCGTGATCTACTCGGTTATCTTCGATTGCTGTCATTGATATTTCAGGGTGGATGTCCGAGATGTGTTCTGACCCGGCTACGGATAGACTCAATGGCAAAGCGCAGGTCTTGTTGCGTAGCAGTTGCCCAACAAATTTGCATATCCAGGCGTGCTGCACAAGAAGAGGCCTGACAATGCAAAGCATAACAATGAGAATTTATTGAGTATCATATCGGATACCGCTCCTAATTTTCCAATTAACTCTAAGCCTTCACTGCCACCGCGCGTGCCTCTTTCAGTTGTTTCCAATTGGGCGCGTATTTAATAGCGGCATCGTATTTATCAAGCGCTTCAGACGCGTGACCTTGTTTCATCAGCACGTCTCCCCATGCTTTAAGAGGATCGGCCCAATGTGGCCCCTTCAGGTTAGCAAGTTTAAATTGTTCTGCCGCTCCATTTAAATCACCATGTTTGACCAACGCAACGCCAAAAGAAAAATAACCAGAAGGCGTACTGGGTGACAGTTTCACAGCCTTCGAATACCACTCCCTGGCACCAATCCAGTCCCCGCGCAGTTCCAGCAAATCTGCTTTGAATCGATAACAATCAACGTAAGTGGAATGACCGGTAGCTTTCGTTGGTGCAGCGATCGCTTCATCAGCTTTGTCGTGCTGCCCGGTCATTTCATAGGTTCGTGCGGCAAAGCATATATTCGCTGGATTGAACGTCGAAATTGCGTGGTTCGCATACGCAATGGTATAGGCATCCCAATTTCTGGCTGCCGCTTTCAGATCGCCCTCTTCCTCCGCCAGTATTGCTTTTGCAAACACGGCAACAGCACTGTCTGCCATGTTTTTTGGATCAACGATAGACGTCTGGAGTACCAGTTGCGCAGACTCGATATCATGCAAAAATGCGTCCCATTGTGCGACAACCAAACTTGCACTGCCATAGACATTGGAACCTGTTCCGATACCACCGTGCGATTCACTGTCGGCTATAAATTCGGAGCGCAAAGCAGTCAGATCCTGCACGGCCTGATCGTAGTTTTGATACCTTAATTCCGGAGCGCGTCCAGGTCGCCCTCCTGAAACCTGCTTCAGTCGTTCTCCCATTTGTATCGCGCCTTCTTCATCGCCCAGCAGTTGAAGTGAACTCATCACATTTTCGTAACCAACCCAAAAATCAGGTTTCAATTTAATCGTTTCCCGAAAGAGCAGGAGTGACTGCCTGATTGCATCAGGATCATCTGCGCTACCTATGGCCAGGGCCCATGAATTTAACAGGTAGGGCTTTTCGCTTGCATCCGCGATTGGGTAGGCAGCCTGCGCAAAATTAATCGCGTCCCCATTGCGGCCAGCGTTATTAAGATACGCTCCAAAAATTCCTGGTTGAGACTGGCCAAATATATACTCTCCGGCTTCAGTCAGCAGTTTATCCAAGTCACGATCCTCGTCGATGAAGGTCTTGGCCGGTATGCCATCGCCGCGCACCGTGAGTGCCAGCCCTCCTTTGTTTGTTGGAACCACATCGCCGTCAATGTGCTGGTCGTGACCAAAACGTGCCTTAAGCGTACGTTCGATCTGACCGATAGACATGCCTGTCTCCGGTACCTCTATGGCTATGTCGTTGGTCCAGGCGTTGGAGAGTTGACGTTGCTTTGAGTTCGTTCGGCTTGCGGCCTGAATGTGTGACAGTACATCAAGCAGTCCAGCGGAAATAATCCGGCCATTGGGTACCTGGCTGGCAATGTTGGAGGAAATTTCAATCGGATCAATCACAACGCTATTTGAATGAACCGCATCCCAGATCATCAGAATCGCCCCCAATCCAATTGACGCGGCAACCATGACCATAAAGACCTGAAAACTCATACGCAAATGATCAAAAAATCGTTTGCGTTTGGCAGCTTCGATGGATAGTTTGCGTTCTTCGTCGAAGTGGTGAACCTGAAGATCAACAAGTCTGCCTTGTTTGCGAAGATATTCTTTCGCTTCCTTGCTAAGCTCCGGGTCAAATCGCGCCGAGTCCATCATGACGACGGTCGCCACATCATCGGCACGTGAGCTGCTTTCTTCCGCTTCCCGTTCCTCAGCTTCTCCAGCACCCAGTGCACCTTCGATGAGCCCATTTTCTTTTTCTGCCATGGCGTTTCCCCGTTTTAGGTTTGGACGATTATCATTGATGTTGACTGGCGCAGCAATAACAATGCAGGATTTTGTGTGGATTATGGGTGATAAGCGGATCTCAACATGAGCACGACGACATTGCTTCGTATGAATACACTATTGGAATTTTCAATGTGCTCACCAAATGGCCCGCAATAATTAAAGCCGGCACTTTCGTAGAGCTTATGCGCTGGATTGAATGCTGCATGTGATCCTGTTTCAATACTTAGCCTGCATGGTCACGCGATGAATCGCTTTACCCATTCCTTTGTGGCAGTCTCATTCGTTTCTGCGCCCTCGATGCAGGCTGATTGACTGTCGAGAAATTTTACAGAATCAAGTTTCTTCTTGATTCAAATTCCACAACTGCCTGTTATATATCAATTATTTTTTAATGGCACGTTATGTGCTCATTCAGCGGAATCGCGTATTTTCAGCATGGCATAACGCTGGGAAGAACGAATTGTGATATCGACTCCACTCGGATTTTTACCGCACCGGCTTCGATCTCATTCAGATCATCTATTAAAAAAACGAAAGAAATTAAGATGAAATTATTTAAATCGGTAGCAAGTGTGTGCACTTTATTGGTGGCGATGCTAACCACTTTGGCTCAATCCGCAGCACATGCCGACCAAATAGATAATTGGACAATTGAGGGCGCAACCATTACCACTACAAATTCAACTCCAAATAGTCCTTACCCAGAAGTACTTACCACAACGTTGAGCGGGGTATTTTCATACGACACTACTACACAGTCTTTTGTTTCGTGGAGTATTTCGGATGGCCTGGTGGACTGGTCTAATGAGATTGACACTACAAATAACTATAATGTTGGAGCTCTCGTCACCACGACTGTACCGGGGACTTGGGCGGGGACGTTTACATTGACGTTGTATCCACCAGAGCTTTTGGATGCCGAAGGTTGGGGGGCAGGGGCATTATTGGCGATTGTGGATTATCCAGGTCGTGAGTTCATATATGGAGCAATTGACGGCAGCTCCGGTTTTGTTGCTGATCACGACCCGGTTGCACTGCCTGGCAGTGATTTGCCACCTGCTAGTAATTCCGTCCCCGAGCCCATCACTACGTCGTTATCCGCTATCGGCCTACTCGCGCTGTTCGCGTTTCATCGCCGCAGCATCAGTTCAACATAACAGGTCCCGAGTAACGCTCCACCCCGCCCTGCTCCACCACGTCCTGCTCCAACGCTGATCGCGGTTACCGTCAGCGTAACCTGCGTATGCGGTGCGTGACGCTGAGATACGCGATGCGCTAAGCTTTAGAAGCTAGACAAGGTCATCGCTACCAGTGAAAATTGAGCGTCATACTTACACCCACCAATTTAGAAAGGACCTACCGAACATGAGCACGACGACATTGCTTCGCACCTTATTCAACTATCAGGCTTGGGCGAACAACGAATTTCTGGAAAAAATGAAGGGCTTCAATGCCGAACTACATAATGAGCATCGATATACCGCCATACGGTTGATGAATCACACTTGTATAGTGAGTCAAATATTTTCTGCACACCTCGTTGGCACACGCCACAATTTTTCTTCCGACAATCCAACCGAAGTACCATCGCTCGAAGAGTTGCGCACATCTGTAGCAGCAGCGGATCGCTGGTATCTGAACTATCTGGAAAATGTAACGCCGGAGCAGCTTGCCGAATCTGTTTCGTTTGTATTTACCGATGGCGACAAGGGATATATGTCGCGCGAAGAAATGCTTACCCATGTCATCACCCATAATGGTTACCATCGCGGTGAAATCGGCTGCATCATGAAGCAGCTTGCGCTTTCGAAACCTTGGGATACGTATGCGGTATTTCTTCACCAGAGTGAACCATCACGTCGGCTGGAAACATAGAGCGTGAATGGCATTTTTAGTGTTGGTTCGGCATTTCATGGGCCGAACACTCAACAATAAAAAACTTTAGTTCCTAAATTTACAGCGCATTTTCGATGCACAAAAAATCGGTGACTGACGGCTACGTGCCCTAAACAGTCGGTCGAGGTTCTACTTTCCTGCCGTTCAAAGTGATTAAATTTCTGGTTAGGGCACCTTTAGATTCTATGATCGAGCTATAGGTGTGGCGTGGTTATTGGATTACCACATTTGCACTCGCTGATTTGGGCGCACAAACATTAAATCATTTGGCGTAACTCTGAACACCTGATAGTAAGCATCCTGATTTGTTACGGCGCCGTTGATTCGAACGCTGTCGGGAGCATGTACACTTGATTTAAGTCGAATTGCCAACGTTTCATCTCGCAACTTCACTCGCATGCTTTGAGCATAACCAATGAAAAAACGTTCCTCTCCAGAAAATCCATCGATATTAGAAGACGGTTTATCTGCCAGTGATAATTTGTAAGCTAAATATGATATTTCTAGGCCAGCATTGTCGGCAATATTCTCACTCAATGTTAAATTGCCATTAACATGATAACCAGGCAGTGGTTCATAGCTATTATATTGTTCAACTAGCGCTTTGCATTTTTTTGAAAAGTTAGCAACATCTTCTGATGCCCACCATTCATGTAAGTTACCGTTGTGATCATACAAGCGACCTCTATCATCGAAAAGGTGACTTATTTCATGGGCAATCAGCCGCCCAATTCCTCCATAATTCACTGCCTCATCTGCATTTCTATTGAACATAGGTTCTTGCAAAATTGCGGCAGGAATTTCAATAGTATTCGTTTCATAAATTGAATTTCCACTTACCGTCTGCGGCGTTGACTCCCAGTGTGATGAATCCACCCTCGTGCCAAGTTTGGCAATTTCAGTTTGACTCAGAAACTCCGATGCACGCATTACATTGCCGATTAAGTCATCTTTAGAAATGAATAGATTCGAATAGTTGGTCCACTTGCTGGGATAAGCAATTTGCAAATTTAGAGTACCTAATTTAGCGACGGCTTCTTTTTGTGCGGTTTTACTCATCCAACTCGATTGATGTAATTTTTCGCGAAAAATTGCGACAATATTCATCGCTATTTTTTCAACTCGACGTTTGTCTTGGTCGGAGAAATAGCGTTGGACGTAAATCTGACCGAGAGCATCCCCTAACAGCCCGTCTACAAGTTCTAAAGCACGATCGGGTTCCGATACTGCTTTCATTTGCCCAGTTAAAATCTTTTTATGAAACGAAAATTCCTCAGTTGCGAAGTCGTCGCCCATCAATTCAGCATAATTATCAATAAAACGCCAAGCAAAATATTCTTTCAACGTGGCTAGTGACGTGTCGTGAATAAGTTGATTTAAATTTCCAAGATAACTTGGCTGACGAACATTGAGTTGCGCCGAATTCAAGTTCAGTTTCATCGCGGAAAAATAGGCCGGCCAGCTGAAATCTGGGCTAATTGAAGCTAACTGTTGAATAGTCAACCTATTCGTGATTTTGAGCACGTTACGATTATCAATGCTGTTCCACTGTATCTGTGCCAGGGACACTTCAAATGCGGCAATATCCGTGGCTTGTTGTTCCGCATTTTGCACCCCGGTTAACGCAAGGAGTTTTTCTATGTGGTTCTGATATTGTTGACGTAACAACCTTGACCTTGAATCCGTCCCTAAATAACTATCGCGGTCGGGCAATCCGAGGCCGCTTTGATCAATCTCTGTGATGTAATGGCTGGAATCCAGACTATCCACGTTAATCCATAAAGCAAATGGCGCATTAACGCGCAGGCGATTAAAATGAGCTATCAGTGATGGTAGTTCGCGTTTATTTTTAATTTTTTTGATTTGCGATAATTCTTTTAATAACGATTTGGCACCATCTTTTCGTTTTAAGAAGCTCGAATATAGATCCACAATTTTTTGTGAATTTGAACCGGGTTCTATATTTCGATTTTTCATTAACTCATCGACTATTTTATGCATCCGCATTTGAGTGGAATCGGCCATTTCTGACCAAGATCCAATGCTTGATTTATCGTCGGGAATATCATTCTTGTTTATCCATCCTCCGTTTACGTAACGATAGAAATCATCTTGTGGATGAATTGATAAATCAAAATTTTGTGGCTGAATTCCAGAAGTTGAAATCGGTGAAATTGTCGAGTCATTGAGAGGTACAGCTTCCGCGAAAGAATCCTGCAATACAATTTGGACTATTATGGGCAGTAATAATAAAATCTTGGTCAATCGTAGTGCCATTAAATTTCTATCAAAAAGTTTAAAAATATATAAATTTAGGAGGTGCTATCGAGTGTCTGCCGCCCTTTTCTGCCATTTGAATTGCTCTGAAACTGCCGTTCAAGCTGTGGCTGCGAGAACGTCATCCACTTGGCCATAAATGAATCTAGCTCATCTCGACGCCTTTCAACGCGCTTTGCGATGATGCTTCTGCTTCATTTACATCGACAGAATCCATACAAAGCTGTCGAATTGCTCTGTTCGCCGGTTCGGAAATATATCGGGCCACAATGTACGCAACGAGAATAGAAAGGTCTTTATCGCAACTTCACATGTATTCACCATACCAACTATCTAGCACTACTCCAGCTTATGGCTGCCAGAAGAATACGCCTCTCGCGATTTGTATCCTGCATCTTTCGATGCCTCGTTACGTTGTTAGAGCCGCTCTTGATTCAGATCCCTAGATTCGCCCGGTGACACGGGCGGTTCCGTCTGTTAAAGCGGGAACAACTTCCATAAGCGACTTCGTGTCGCACGTGCCGTTTGCGAGCAGATGCTGACATGCAGTCACATGCCGGCCCAGAATTATCATCCGACATTCGTTTCGACACAATGTCTAACTTTCTGAGTCACCGATTTACCCAATTTCCGTTTGCATCGTAGTTCATTGAGCGAGTGATGCCAGCAGAGTTCCATACCATATCAAACATTGGTCTCAACGAGGTGACAGGTGAAATTTTTGTGTCTGTAATTAATGTGTCTGGCAAAACTAAAACTTGCCGGTCAAATGGCCCTTGGTGGTTTGCCAAATCAAGTCGCTGATTTCGATCAATTCCAAGCTCTGCTTTATCTGCGTGAATTAAAGACCAAAGGAGTAACAACGGTCCTGTTGTCCCCAAAAAATCTAGTTCTGGCGTTATATCTAAGAAAAAGCGGATCAATTCAACCTCGTACGCTTGGCTCGGAATACTAAACCTCCCTGCTGTTATTTGTGAAGGTGTAGTGAATACGCGAACAGCTTCAATCATTCCATTCCTAAAAAGTTGAGTGTATGCTCCGCAACCTTTTGGCGTAACGTCTCGGCTATGCAAAACGCCATCTATATTCAGTCTCCAGAATCCGCCAGCAACACTTAATACAGGCAATTGACGTGCCCCGGTGTATTGCAATACATCGATGTCAACGCCAGAAAAATACTTCTCCATAAGGACAATGTGCAAAACCTCAATTGCCCCGTCGAATAGTGGTACCGGTGTTACTCCACCTAATATCTTCCCTAGTCGCCCGGACCTGAAGTTTTGAATTTGGACTGACGGAGTATCGCTTCGAATGAAAGCAGTTCGTATTTCAGGAATATCCAATTGTCTTTTTCGCCGCCCTTCGCGGATATAGAAATGTTGGTTGGTTTTAACCCTATGAGGGGCATTCCAACTCTGCGGCACCCTTAAGACAAAATTGTAAGTGTCTTTGCCTACACTAACTGGATGAACATGAATACCACTGACCTTAGGCTCTAAGCCATTTGCAATAATGTCTTGAATACGCAAACACTCGTCGTCTGGGTTGCATGCTAATTCAAGGAGATTTGCAGCCAGTCCCTCTCCATTTTCCTCAATCCCAAAGATTATGTCGCCGCCAGAAAGATTTGCAAGCGCAGAAACATCCGCCAGTAATTCATGGCGAGCAGCAGAATCACGCCCTGGTAGCTCTCTTTTGAATTCTAGTGATTTGCCTTCATGAACTTGATTGCCAATCAGGCCTTCCAGATCACGCCTGCTTATCTGTTCAATAGGTAGTGGAATCATGGTCGTATAGGATGATTGATTGAAATTCTAATATACCCGCCCCCGAATTACTGTTCTATATATATATCGCACCGACATACGGCTCTGTCCGCTTCAGATTTATCACCTGCCATACGTTTTGACACGACCTCTGCCGCGTCCTGCCTGTCACGAGTACGCTAGTCGGAACTGCTCCTTACATTTTCTTGCCATGGTCCATTTTCATTAACCGCTGATGTCAAGATATTGGCGAAACTTTTCCTTCGCGACATCGAATTGGCTATCTAGCCAATCGTCTTCAGCATGCATTCTTTCAACTACTTTTTTGTGGTCATAGCCAGGTGGGGGCGATTGAGTATAATCGCGGTATTCTCGATGCGCCAAAGTGACTTTCATTCCGCGTGAATATATATCTTTTATATAGTTGGAAATATCCGCACCAAATAAAAAATCTGCCTCCGACGTCACTTTCCGGAAATTCAATAAATCCTCAACAGTGGCGTACGAATCCCTTGACATAATTGCTAAGATTTTTACGACTTCTTCGTAAATACTAAGACGACGATCATAGCGCTCCAAAATCAATTTCAACTTATTTGCGCGCAATTGTTGATAGGAAATATATGAGCCAAAACCAGCAATCAATGGGGCAACCAATGCTTGAGAAAGCGGTACCAGTGTTGAAATCAATTCCATTCGACATCCCGAATTTAATATTTGCAGCGTTGACATGAACAGACTCGACGTTCTGTTGATACTAATGGACGACCGCTACATAAACTGAATTACACAAATGTTGATTACTAACGTCTGCTTTTTCAGAATCAAATAGTCAGCCACTGACGGATTTGTGCGGTCATTTG
>Ga0206873_1088_pt1 | contig 29990 bp, 17 predicted proteins | sample Alteio_BWOrgCont_11_FD_152631 | JGI IMG/M metagenome (GOLD analysis project Ga0206873, IMG submission 152631) | Enriched cells from forest soil in Barre Woods Harvard Forest LTER site, Petersham, Massachusetts, United States -... | ecosystem: Environmental > Terrestrial > Soil > Temperate forest >...
CGCCGCGAGCAAGGGCATCTGCGCGGCCACAATGGCGCCGACTTCCAGCGTGGAAGCGAAGCCCAGGCCCTTGCCCAAAGCTTCGCGGCACCGGGCTTTTCCCGCGGGAGCCGCGGCGTCGAAAGCCGCCGGCAGCAAGGCGTCCGCCGCCGGATTCCACTCCTCTTCGTCCAATCCCGTCAGCAACCCGCGCAAATCCCCCTGCCGCCGCGCGAGCACGCCATCCAGGCCGAAACCGAGTTCGGGCCCGAGCATTTCCCGCGCGGAAGCCGGGCTGGGCGTCAGCAGGAAATCGGAAAATAGCATGCCGCCTTTGAGAAAATTGACCTGCCCATAAAACTCCAGGCCGTCCTGCGCGAAAAACTCCTCGGGCAAATTGGTCTGCGCAAAAGTCCGCCGCGGGTACACGCCCTGAAAGGAGGGATTGTGCACCGTCAGCACCGTGCGGCTGGTGACACTCAGGTTGCGCTTGCGCTCCTCTACCCGCAGCAACAACGGGATCAACGCCGTCGGCCAGTCGTGGCAGTGCAGCACGTCGACCGGCGCCTCGAAGCGGCACATCGCGTCCACCACTGCCTTGCAAAAAATCAAAAACCGCGTCTCGCTGTCCTCGTAGTCGCAACCGGGCGGACCGTAGGGGAAACTGCGGTCGAAGGATTCGTCGCGCCGCACCAGGTAAAGCGTCAGGTTCTCGCTCCACGGGAGCCGCAGCGTTTCGGCGGTCACCAGCGCGTCGCCCAGTTCGAGCGTGTGCTTATAGAAAGATTCCGCGTTCGCCACGCGCGGGTCCGCCAGCACCTGCCGGTAACCCGGCAGAAAAACCGCCACTTGATGCCCCTGCCGCGCCAGTTCCCGGCTCAAACCGCCTACCGCATCCGCCAGATGCCCCACCCTCACCAAAGGAGAAAATTCGCTCGCGGCGTGGACGATTTTCATGGTGTGCGTGGCCGGGCGAACCTGTCCCGGCTCAAATTATTTTCAAATTCAACCAATCCCAAGCCAAAAGATGCTTACCCGATCAAACAGGCGACCGCGTCAAGGTACCGCGCCTGGGTTTGTTCGATGATTTCCGCAGGCAGGCTTGGCCCCGGCGGAGTCTTGTTCCACGGCAATGTCTCCAAGTAGTCCCGCACATATTGCTTGTCGAAGGCGTGCTGCGGGCCGCCGGGCTTATAGTCGGCAACCGGCCAGTAGCGCGAGGAATCCGGCGTGAAGACCTCGTCGATCAGGAAAAGATGGCCGGCCTCGTCGGTGCCGAACTCAAACTTCGTATCCGCCAAAAGGAGGCCCGCGCGACCGGCTTCGCGCACGCCCAATTCGTAAAGGCGCAGACTCAAGTCGCGCACCTCAACGTACCGTTGTGCCCCGAGCAGCGAGGTCGCCTGGATGGCGGTCAACGGCTCATCGTGGCCGGCCTTGGCTTTGCTCGTCGGTGTAAACAGCGGCTGCGGCAGCCGGTCGCTTTCCCGCAGCCCCGGCGGCAGCACATGGTCGATCACGCGGCCATTTTGGCGGTATTCCTTCCAGCCGCTCCCGGCGAGGTAGCCGCGCACGACGGCCTCAATTGGCAGCGGCCGCAGCTTGCGCACCAACATGCTGCGCGCTTGCAACTGCGGCCAGTCCTTCAACCGGCGCGCCACCTCGGCGTCGTGGTCCGGCCACAAATGGTTGGGCGTCAGCCCGGTGGTGCGCTGGAACCACCACAAGCTCAACTGCGTCAGCAGCACGCCCTTCCCGGGAATGCCGTCGGGCAAGATGACATCGAAGGCGGACAGCCGGTCCGTCGCCACAATCAGCAGCGCATCGCCGGCGTCGAACAGCTCGCGCACCTTGCCGGAGCCAATTTTGGGAAACGGCAGGCCGTCGATGTGCGTCAGCGCTTCGCGCGGCAACGCCGCCTTGATTCCCGCCAGGTTGAGTCCCATGGGTAAAGCCTTGCGAACCGTGGTGGGTTTGTCTATATTATCCGGTTCGCAGCCTTCGGGTTGCCGCTCTTTGATACTCCAGGCAGCACGCCCTCCGGGCGGCTGCATTTGCCAGCCAGCGCCACGGGGGCTTTTGCCACCGTGGGCATTGCACGATCACTTTCGGGGGTGTTCCGGATTCGACCTTGGGAGGACGGGCATGGCTGCAGGCCAGAGATGGTGGTTGGCTCTGTCAAAACTCCACCAAATGTACAGTTGTCAACAACCAGTACGCCCTCGCTGCTTAAAAACGCAGTGACACGCCGCCCGGAAACCTGCTAAGGGACGGCGTGCCATCAGCAGGCATAGTCGCGCCGGGGTCACCGGCAGCGCGACCGTACTTACCGGTGGCTCGGGCCGCACCAGCCTGCTTGGGGCGGGTTCGACCTTAGGACAAATCACAAGCTAAGCCTGTAGATGCCATTCTCAAAGTCCCAGGGGACGCGGGTTCGACTCCCGCCACCTCCACCTTTTTTCATCGATTAACAACGGCTTGGTTTTCTGCCGAAGCTGGCTGGCCTGCCTCGATTGGTAAGAAACAGATTTCGTCGTGCATCGCGAAACCTGGTTCACGCCAAAGGTCAAGGACGGCTGGGCGAAGCTTGAGGTTTGGCCGATGGCGCCGTTTCGGCCTGGGCTGCCTGCGGGTGGAGCGGAATGATGGGCTGCCATTTCGCCCAATCGCCGCCGCTGTCGCGGCGAAGAGTAAACTGGGCGCCTTCCTGGGCTTCCGGCGCAAGCTCCCCATCAGGTGTCGCAAAAGTGACACTGCCGTTGATCAACGACTCGATGGAGGTGTTTTTCATTTCAGCGCCAAAGAGCCCAATGTTCAGCGATAACCCTCCCGTGTTCCAGAACTCGGTGTTGGTGCGGACCAAGGCGGCATAGGGAGTAAAAATCCGGATTTGCACCAGGACGGCGGTTGCATCATCCGCCAAGCGATTGGCCTCCACTACGCCGACTTTCATTTCCCGGTAAAAAACCGAGGCGCCGGGGGTAAGCGCCCCCAGCCGGTCGCAGACCAGCGTAAAAGAGCGGCCGCTGCTCGTATTCTCCACCACCGGCGCCTGCTCCAGGCCCGTAAAAGTCGTGGTGGGAGGGCCCTGGCCGGGAATGACATTCAGGCGCACTCCCGTGACCAGAGTTTCCAGCCCGCGAATGCCGGTGAGGCTGACCTCCGGTCGCACGATCCAAAAACGGGAGCCGCTTTGCGCCAGGGACGTGGCGCTTTTATCAAGACGAACAGTAACTATCACGCCACTTAAATCTTCCTTCAACGTGACCCCGCTCACCGTGCCCACGGATACACCCTTGTATTCGAGCATAGTGCGGTCGGGTTCGATCCCCTGCCCGTCGGCAAACTCGATCATTATTGCAGGACCTTTATCAAGCAGGCCGCTGTAAATCATCCAGCCTCCGACCAGCAAAGCGACGATTGGGACCACCCAAACCAGCTGCATGGCCGGGGCATGGATATTCTTTGCCGTTGCAGTGCTCATGGCGCGCCCTCCTTCGCTTGATCGTGCTCCAACCAGCGCGGATCAAACGCCCGGGTGGCCAACATGGTCAGCACCACGGCCATCGCAAAGGCAATAATACCGGGCCGAGGCAGCACTGCCGCAAAAGCGCCAAACTGGATTATCCCGGACAGAAATGCCACCAGGAAGACATCCAGCATGGACCAGCGCCCGATGAAATTCATCACGGCATATAAACGCAGGAAATGCGGTGCATGCTCGCCCGGACACCGCCTCGCGGCGAACAGCAGGAAACTGAGGCCGACAAGTTTGAGGAAGGGCACCAGAATGCTCGCCGCAAAAACGATGAGGCCAATCCCCCAAAGGCCCCGGTCAAACAGCGAAACAATCCCGGTGTAGATTGTGTCGTCCCTCGTCTGCCCGATGGTTGTGCGAATCACCGGCAGCAGGTTGGCCGGCACCAGCATCACAACCGCAGACAACCCCAGGGCCGCGGGTAACGAAAAATTCCGCCCCCCACCGTCATCTGGTGCGACTGCGGCGGGATGCGGGCGGGCGTGTAAATTGCGCAGCGCCAGTAAAATTGCCAGGGACATTCCGGCGTAACACCACAACCCCGGACCTATCGCGATATGCACCAGACTGCCGATCTTGGCCACCGCCACCAACACCGCCAGCACCTGCACCTCCGGCATCGTCCATTCCGCGACCAATGCCGCGATTCCCTGCAACATAGGCAAGCCGGGCGAATGCCAGCCGCTGCGCTCAAAAACAAGCTGGCCGCCCATGATCGTCAGCAGCAGCACGGGAGTCAGGCTGCCACAGATGAACACCCAGGCACCAAGCGTCGGCATTCCGTCGTTCCATAACGCACGCACGCCGCTAAATAACAAGCCAGTCCGCTCGCTGCCGAAGCGGGAGACCGTCACGAGCGGGAGCATTGCCGCCGGGATCGCCAAAACCAGTCCAGTTAACGTGAAAGCCAGGGCGGCATCGAAATTTCGCCCATGTCCGTTGTGGCTTTGGATAATTGCTTTGGGGAGGCAAGGCATTGCAGGCTGCATTCCAGATTCGGTTGATCCCTCACTTTATCCCCGCACGGTTAAAAAATCAAATTTCACCCGCAGTCATTGTTTATGTAAATTTTACGCTAAAGCTCTTCGCGTTGATTGCGGGTTTTTCAATTTAAGTTTTGCTACATATAGCCATGAAAAATCAGCCCACCACCCAGGCGCCTCGTGGCAAGCCCCACCGCGCGAATCTCTCCAACCCCGCAGATTACCCAAGGCGCCGCCGGACTTCGGAGCGTCCCGTCAGACCGGCCAGCGTGGAAAACGGATCGGACGATGCCGTCGTCGAAAAACCATTTCCCGGCCGCGATGAACTTTCACCCGAGCAGAGATTCAAGGGCGACAGCAGCGCCGGCTCCCCCCTGAGCATGATCTAGAGCGCGTTCAATTGAACTGTAGCCATCCGTCTTTGTGGTAGGGACGCCTCTCCGAGGCGTCCGTCCCCTTAAACGGACGGCTCGGAGAGCCGTCCCTACCTTGGGCCGGGACTTGGAATCGACTACAGTTTTTTTGAAACCGATCTAGCACCCAGTGTGCAGGTGGTCGCAGGCCCCACTGAAATGCCTCATCCATTCTCATAAAAATGGGATTAATTATGCCACTCCAGTCAACCATCGAACGCGCGCGACGCGACCAACGCGAGGGCAAGTCGCCTTCCACCCAGGCCGGTGAATTTGTTCGCGAAGAGATTCGTCATATTCGAAAGGGAGACCATGGTGCGCGCTCGCCGGAACAGGCCATCGCCATCGGCCTTTCCATGGCCCGCCGCGCCGGAGTAAAGCTGCCTCCGCCCAGCGCCGGCAAAGCCTCGGCCGAAACCCGCCGGAAGGCTCGGCTCGATTTGCAGGCCGGCCGCCGTCAGGCAAAACCGTCGCTCACGCGATCCCGTGCCCGGATCAAAGTCCTCCGTCGCGAAAGCACGAGCGCCGCCTCTCCGTCCGCTTTGTCCCGGCACGCCAAAAAAGCGGCGCGTCACCGTGGCCCAACGGACTTGTCCCGGGCTGCGAAAAAAGCGGCCCGCACCCGCCGTCTTCATTAAAATTTCCGCAAGGCGCACGCTAGCGTTCCAGGCTAATTCGATTCGCGCCCAGGCCCAGTATCGCGGTAACTCCAGCGAACGACGACATCAGCGCGGAAAAAGCACCCGCAGCCAACCAGCAGCACCAAAAACTGCGTCACCAGGAATGCCAATGTCCAAGCGATGCCCTCCGGTCCCGTCGCGTAAGGCGGTATTAGCACCGTTTCCAGACTCACAAGCACCCGCCATAAAACTTCAAGGATTATAAGGAATCCCAAGGTGCGCACAATCACGCCAAAGGCATCAGTTGGTTTCATTGCCCGGCTCCTCTCTCATGGGCGCGATGGCCGTATGCAGGGCGGCGGTGATCTCCTCGCGGGAACGCCCGGTCTTCTCCCGAATGTGGTCCACCACGGCGTCCTCCATTCGCTCCACATACATTAGATCCTCGTCGGTCAGTTCGCCGAATTTCCGCTTCAGGCTGCCTTTAACCCGCTCCCAATTGTCGCGCAAGCATTCCGCCAGGCAAGGCACCGAATCATCCCGTCCAACCTGGCTCGGCGCATTGTTTGCGATCAACGGCTCCGGCGGCATGGACTTTGCCCTTGGCTCCGTCGGCGGCCAGGCAAATGGCGCAATCTGTTCAAGCTCACCGCCCGGTGTGCTTGGACCGGGATACGAGCCCGCTTGGCTGGGATTGGTTGTGTTCATCTTAACATGAAGCGATCGGTCCCCGGCATTTAAACGTGTCCTATTAGAGAGTTTAGTGGTCCTCCCGCATGGCTGGCTCAACACCGTTCTGGTAGTGCATAAAGACGGTTCGCAGCCCCAGCAGCACTTCGGCGCCAGTTTCAAAAACCGCTTTCGCCTTGGGGACTTCCAGTTGGGGGATTTCACCACGCAAATGCGCAATCAACTCGTCCAGTTTCCGAATGACAACCTCGGCCTGCTGCTTGGCATTGCCTGCGGCGGGATGTTTGGACGATTTCATGATGAACTCCCGTTCTTGAGGGAGGATGTAAGTCCAGGGTGCAGCGGAGCGGTCTTGCGGGAAAACACGCCGACAGTTCCCAGTGTCACACAAATTGATCCGGCGATCAAAAACCACATCGCTTGGTCAGGCGGAGGAGCCGTAAAGACCCGGCAGAACTCGGACCGAAGTGAGTCCGCATGCCCATATCCGGCGACCAGCAACACAATGCCGCACCCAATCAAAACAATGGAGAAAATCCGTTTCATTTTGATGTTCTTCGCGATTAGGGTTGATCTGATGGAGGCCGACGCCCTGAAGCGCCGTACCGCTTGTGCAGGTGCAGGCAGGGTGGACCGATTCCCGGCGTTTCGCTGCGCGCTGGTCAAAACATTGAACGGCGTTCATCTTGCCTTCGGCGCTGGAAGAGTCTTTGACTGGCTGTTCAAGGTGTTGATCAGGGCCTTTGCCGAATCGGGCACGCTTGCGGAAACGTTGCCGGAAAATATTTCTGCCGGGGTAATTCCTGGGCTGTTGTAAAACAGGCGGTTGCTCTCATTGTCCACCGCCACCTCCGTGCCCGCCACCGTCGCCCCAACATCCAGCCCGCTGGATTGCTGGTAAAGAATCACGTCCACGGTGTTGTCCACCGTGCTGTCCCCGGCCGAGTGAGGGCCCGCAATCGCCCTTACGTTGCCGCTCCAGACGAATTTGCTGTCGGTAAGTGTCAGGAGAGCCTTGTCGGACATCAAAAAGGCAACGCTTTGCGTTTTGCTTCCACCCACCTGCAGGCCCAGGCTCGCGCCTTCGACGGTATAAAACGCCGGAGCACTGAATCGGCCAAATGCATCCTTCTTTAACCCAATGCCTGAACCGCCCGTGCCGCCAACACCCACCGCGCCCGACCAGCGCGTGATGATGATGACTCCCTTGGCCGCGCCCACGACTGAATCCGGAACCGCCGTCTGCGGCTGTAATTGCAAGCTCGCATAGAAATCTCCGGCGGCGCCGATTTTTTGGTTCAATGCCTGGATTGCATCCCGGTCATCGGCGCATAATTCCGCCGCCGTTAAAAACAGGACGGCGAATCCTAAGCGGAAGAGCAAATTGAAATGACGATGTGTTTTCATGGGATTTTGGATTGGGTGATGCTTTCGATTTAATCCGCCAAGAGGCGTCATGATGTTGTTAAGCGCTTATGGCTGCATTGCTGCCGCCGGCTGGGCCGACGGACTCGAATTTGCTGGCGTGCTGGAATTGGTCGCCGATGCATTCGAGTATTGTCCGCCGGGGTTGGCCACGGGCAGGTCGTGCAGCGCTTGATTCGCCATCCCGGCGGCCACGTTCGGCGATAAGCCTGTTGTCAGCACGGCGTTCGTATCCTCCTCGCTCCAGAGAACCTTGTCCGTGGCCGCGTCTTTCACGATCACGTTCAAGCTGACCTCCCGGGTGGTGGCGGTGGCCGAGGCCGACACCCCGGGCACCGCTGTTTGAGCCAGGTTGTCATTTCCTGAATAAATCCATTTCGGCGTCACGACCAAGTCAGACGGGCCATTATCTTGATAGACATACCCGCGCTGTTCAAAATTCGCCCGGATGGTTGATGCCACCGACTGCGAGGCTCCGCCATCAACCCCCGTAATCGGGCTGTTGCCGCCGCCTTCAGCAGGCGCAATATTGAAGGTCTTCCGGCCCACCAAGGCTTCCGCGGGATTGCCACCCGCAGGCGCCTGCGCTTCGTTGGCGCCGCTTACGGCAATCGTGGGTGATGTCGAACTGGATTGGCCGGTGGTGGTGTTCCCGCCATTATCAGCAGACTGGCAGCCGGCCAGACTCCAGGCCGCCAATGCAATAAATCCTGTAATCAAAAATTGAGTGGGCGTTTTCATAACGCTATAAAATATCACCGCTTTTTTTGAAATCAAAATTCCGTTACTATTTTAACGTTTGCCTTACAATTCATCATAATGAAAATATCCTAATTCTGCTTATGTCGTATTTTACATGCCGCAATTCCGGAATGGTGATTCCGGAATCTGCTTACGGGATTAAAAGCACTCCCCGTTTTATTTCGACGAGCGGGAACCGCTCGAAGCGCTGCCTGACGCGGATCCGCCACCGCTCGCAGACGAAGCTGTGCCCGCGGGTGGCGCCGGTTGCGGTCCGCCCGGGGCCGCTGATTGACCCGGAACGGCTGGCACGGCTGCGGGAGGAACCGGACTGGGCGGCACCGGGGCCACCGGCGCGGGAGCACCACCCGGCGCGACCGGAATGGCATCAGGCGGCTGCGGATTGCCCGGCAGTGGATTTGTTCCAGGCCCCACCAGAATAGGTGTCGGCGTCGACGGCGGCGGCGCCAAAATTTGTCCGGGACCGGGATTTATGTTTGGCGGGGTCATATTGCCCGGAATCGGACCCGCCGTGCCAGCGACCCCCGGCCCGGGTGTAACATTGCCCGGACTTCCGACCGTCGTGTTGCTGCTCGGTGGAACCATAACGCTTCCACTTGCCCCCGCGACCGGCTGTTCTGGCTGCGTTTGTGCGTTTAAATTCACGGCTCCCGCTGCCAAGAGAACGATCAGCAATTGCACAACAATTATGGGTAATTTGGTCTTCATGAAAATTCTCCGCACCGGCGTTCAAGCTCTGCAAAAGATACCTCAATTGTCATAATCTGACTATGGGGTGTTAACCGACCATGCTCAGCAAATTTGCGGCGCATACCAACCCAACGGCCAGTCATCACAAGGCAGCCTGTGCCACTTTCCGCTGTCTTCGCTTATTCACGCGCGGCGGCCGCTTCTTCGGGAACCTGCGTCACGCGCGGCTCGGGTTGCTCCCTTTGATTCGCTGTGGGCCATTCGATCTGCACTTGATGTTCACGCTGGTCATCGACTAACGGAACCGAGCCGTTCGGCTGCACTACGCCGTCGATGGTGATGCGGGCGATTTCCCGCTCGGTCCTTTTCAGGGTGATGTGGTAGGTCGTCTGATGGTAGCGGTAATGCAGCGTATAACCCGGCCATGATTCGGGAATGCGTGGCGTTAGATAAAGTTGGCTGCCCATCCGCACCAATCCCAGCAGGGTCTCCACAATCAGCCGGCACATCCAGCCCGCCGAGCCGGTGTACCAAGTCCAACCGCCGCGCCCTGTGTGCGGCGCGACCGCATAGACGTCCGCGGCCACCACATAAGGCTCTACTTTGTACGCCCTTACCTCTTCCGGATTTTCACCGTGATGCAGTGGATTTATCATTGCGAACAGCTCCCACGCGCGCTGATGCTCGCCGAGCAAGGCAAAGGCCATCGTCGTCCAGATGGCAGCGTGCGTGTACTGGCCACCGTTTTCGCGCACGCCGGGAACGTAACCCTTGATATACCCAGGATCTTGTGGCGACTGGTCGAATGGCGGGGCAAACAACTGGATCAACTGTGCTTCTGGCCGTACCAACCGTGCGTTCACTGCCGCCATCGCCTGCGCCTGCCGCACCGGATCGCCGGCACCGGATATGACCGCCCAGCTTTGCGGCAGCGCGTCAATCTGGCATTCGGGGTTGGCCGCGGAGCCCAGCGGCTCCCCATTGTCGAAATAGGCGCGGCGATACCATTGCCCATCCCATGCCTGGTGCTCGATATTCCCCTTAAGCCTCATTGCTTCAGTGACGCACCGTCTGGCAAATAGCAGATCGCCCTGAATATGCGCAATCTCGGCGAACTGGTTAAGCACGTCGTAAAGAAAAAATGCGAGCCAGACACTTTCCCCGCGTCCCTCTTTGCCGACCAGGTTCATGCCGTCATTCCAATCCCCACCGCCCATCAGCGGCAACCCATGCGCACCGAATCTCAACCCGTGCTCCACCGCGCGCACGCAGTGGTCGTACAGACTCGCGGCGACTTCCGACCGCGCCGGCATGTCATAATAGGCTTCCTCGTCCGCCGGGACCGGCCGCCCTTCCAAAAATGGCGCCGACTCTTTCAGCACTCCTGTGTCGCCCGTGGTCTTTATGTAACGACAAGTCGCCAGTGGCAGCCACAAAAAATCGTCGGAAAAATGCGTCCGCACCCCTCGCCCGCCCGGAGGATGCCACCAATGCTGCACATCGCCTTCCGGAAATTGCCGACTGGCGCATAACAACAAATGATCCCGCAAAGTCTGCGGCCGGTGATGCACCAACGCCATTGCATCCTGCAACTGATCGCGAAACCCAAAGGCACCCCCCGACTGATAAAACCCGCTGCGCGCCCACATTCGACAGGCCAGCGTTTGGTAGGGCAGCCAGACGTTTGCCAACAGGTTTACCGTCGGATCCGGCGTCTCCACTCGCACCGCTCCCAGGATATCATTCCACAAAGTCCACACGCCTTCGAGGGCCTCCCGCGCGGCTTGCGCACTCCGATGGCGTTGCACTAACTGCCGCGCTTCTTCGGTATTTTTCCCCGCCCCGAGAATGAAAACCCATTCGCCCTGGGCCTGGTCGGCCAACTCAAACGGCACCTGAATCGCAGCGCACGGGTCCAGCCCCGCCCCCATATTGCCCGCCAGTCTCGTGCGGCCCAGTGCCGCCGGATTCGCCGGAGTTCCGTTGCGCCCGATGAACTCCGTCCGGTCTCCTGTGACCGTCCGCACTGAGGCATTCACATCCACGAAGGCCACCCGGTCGCAAAAGTCCGTGTTAAAGGCATTGCGGGCAAAGATCGCCTTGGTTTCCGGATCGATTTCCGTGACCACATGCATCAACGACCGTCCGCGCAATTCTCCCAGCACCCATTCCCAATAACCCGTCACGGAAAGCCGGCGCGTCCGTCCGGATTGATTAAAGATCCGTACCACTGCGAATTTAACCGGTGCCGCGGGCGCGGCGTAGAGATGCAATTCGGAACGCACTCCGCCTTCCGTGTGCTCAAACACGCTGTAACCCATGCCGTGCCGCGTCGTATAGGGGGTGCGCCCGCGCGCCGGCAGCGGAGTGGGCGACCAGAATTCGCCGTTTTCCTCGTCCCGGATATAAAAGGCTTCTCCCGTGCCGTCGCTCACCGGGTCGTTTGACCAGGTGGTCAAACGATATTCGTGCGCGTTCTCGGCCCAGGTATAGACGCTGCCGCTTTCCGACACCACCATGCCCAGCGTCGGGTTGGCGATGACATTCACCCACGGAGCCGGCGTGGGTTGGTCTCCCTGCACCGTGATGATATATTCCCGCCCATCCGCAGTGAAACCGCCCTGGCCGTTAAAAAATAGCAACGATGGCTGGTTGCTCGGAATATTGGTTTTCCCCGTGGCTGTCTGGCTCGACCGCCGCCGCTGCGGAACCAGCCGGGGCAGTTCCGGGCTTGTCTCCAGCCTTCGGTCAACCTGGGCGGCCAGCGAGCCCGCCTTGTCGGATAGGACAATTCGCGCCACCGTTTGCAGGAGTATTTGATCTTCGTTGGAAATCTGCTCGCCCCGGCGCACAAAAATGCCTCCAGGACGGTCAAGCATGTGCGGCTCTGGCCCTCCTTGGATCAATCCGATGATTTGATCCTGCAAGGCCTGCCGGTACCCCGAGAAATCCTCATTCCAAATGACCAGGTCAACCGCCACCCCCTTTCTACGCCAAAAAGCATGCGCCTGCAGCGTTTTGCGGATCAACTCGATGTTCGCTTGATCGCTAATGCGCAGCAAAACAATCGGCAGATCGCCGGAAATGGCATAACTCCACAAAGCCGACTGCGGTCGCCGGTTTTTGGTCAAAATCGCCGGATCAGCCCGCCGCAACCGGCTTGGATGCACGAGGGCCCCGGCCAGTTGCTCAAAAAGCTCAGCCTCCGCCGCATTCACGTTGAGCTGGCGCCGGGTCAGTTGACTCATGGTGAAGGCCATCTCGAAGACGCGTTCCGCCGCGCGCAATTCGCGGTACTTCGACACCAGATCAAGCGCCCCTTGCCGGCTCGCCGCCACTCCAGTGACCAGGCCAATGCTCACCGTCTCTTCCGGCTCCAGCACCAGCGTTTGCCGCACGGCCACAATCGGGTCCAGCACCGCGCCCTGGGACTCGGAAAGCTGGCCGTTGTCCATCGCCAACGGATATTCCAGCGTCCGCCCGCGCCCGATAAACCGGCTGCGGTCCGTCTCGAAAGATGGCTCAGTCTGTTTGTCCCCCTGCACCGCCATCAAGTGAAACATCCAAGGCGGATTTTCCGTGCTGGCCCGTGGACGGCGCGTGCAAAGAATGGCCCGATCCTCCCGCAATATCTGCGTTTGCACGAACAGGTTGCTAAAGGCCGGGTGCGCCGAGTCCGCCGCTGGCTGCGCCAGCACCACCTCCGCGTAACTCGTCAGCTCAATCACCCGGCGCTCGCGTGAGTGGTTCGTCAGCGTGATGCGGCGCAACTCCACGTCGTCCTCCGGGGCCACGCTGATTTCCGTGTGCGTGGCGATGTCATAATCACGCCGGCGAAATTCCGCCCGCGATTGCTGGAAATTTGCCTCGTAACTCTCGGCCGGCTTGAGCGTGGGCTGATGCGTCGCCGACCAAAAGGCCCCTTTGCGCAAGTCGCGGATATAGCAATACGTGCCCCAGCAGTCGCGGGTAGGATCTTCGCGCCAGCGCGTCACCGCCAAGTCATTCCATCGGCTATAGCCGCTGCCCGCGGCGCTGATCATGACATGGTAGTGTGCGTTCGACAACAATTGCACCTCGGGCATTGGCGTGTTTGCGGAGCGATAAATTCGGGTGGGCATTTCCGCGGGAGCAGTCCGCATGGGCGAGGGTTCGCCGTCCACCGCCGGGAGTGAAATCCGCACCGTGTCGGGCACCCGTTCCTGCAGCAGCAAATCCGTGGCTCGAAAAAAAGGTTCGGCAAGGAAACGGCGCTGCATGGGAGCCCCCAGCAGCACGCAGGCCAGCGAAAGCATATTCATCCCTTGGTGGTGGGCCATGAACGACTGCACCACTGCACGGTTCTCGCCACTGCGCAGTCGCCGAGGCGTATAGTCCACCGCCTCGTAAAAACCATATCGTCCGAGCAAACCATCTCCTTTCAGCCGCTCCAAATTTTGACAGGCCTTGGGGGCATCCACCATCAAGGCCATGACGGACGCATACGGCGCGACCACCAAATCGTCTGCCAATCCGCGCTTAAATCCAAGGCCGGGCACGCCAAACGACCGGTACTGATAGTTCAATTGCGCGTCGGTGACGTTGTAGCCCGATTCCGATATGCCCCACGGCACTTCACGCTCATGGCCATACTGTATCTGCCGCCGCACCGCCGCCGTGCAGGTGTGGTCCAGCAGCGTGTTTGGATAGTTGGGCATTACAATCAACGGCATCAGGTACTCAAACATCGAACCGCTCCATGAAAAAAGCACCGGCCGCCCCCCCACCGAAGTCAGCCGGCGGCCCAGTGCAAACCAGTGCTCCTGCGGGATCTGACCGAGCGCAATCCCGACAAAACTGGCCAGCCGCGCCTCCGATGCGAGCAAATCGTAAAAGCTGCCATCCCGGCGCTTGTCCGGAACGTTGTAGCCAATGACCATGTGTTTGCGGCATTCGTCATACAGGAAACTGAAATCCGCGCGGGCCAGCTCCAGGCATCGATCCGCCAAGTCTTTCAATGCTGCGCCATGCGCCTTGCACCGCTGGCTCGCAGCCTGAATCGCCTCCTGCAATTTCTTCAGCCACGCACGCGTCTCTTCCGACTTGATCAGCGATGCCTCACCCAGAAGATTAGTGATGACCGGCGTCAACTCGCTTTCCACTTCGCAGAACGGTCGAATCGAGGGGGTTTCGTCCATCAACCGCAGCGCCTTCGCCAGGTCCCGCCACGAAGCTGCTCCAGCTTCATCGCCACTCAGAATCTCTTGCGGCATCCCGCTTGCCATCACCTCAATCCACGGCGCCAGCCCCAGGAACTCATCGCGCAATTCCCGGCACTGGCGCGACAGAGCCTCGACGGACACACGCAGAATCTCATCGGGCTGCGTCGACAGGGCTTGCGCGATGCTTTCCACCATGGGACCAAAGCGCCGGAGCAACGCAAAAAAGGCCTGCAGGGACGCTGGCGCCTGCTCAAGATCCGCCAGCATCTCCTCCACCTGCACGCGCGCGCGTTTGACAACGGGAGACGGCGCCAACTTCTCCGGGGCTTCCTCTGATTGCAGACGTTCCTGAAGCCCAAAGAGCGCATCCTGTAATCCTTCGATCGCGCGCGACGGCAGCGTTGGATGCTCCGCCAGTTCCAACAATCCCTGCCGAAGCGTCAAAAGCAACGCCGTCAGGTTGCCGCTGTCCACGGTCGAAATATAGGGCGCCGGCAAAATTTGGAGCGTGCGGGTGTCGTACCAATTGTAGAAATGGCCGCGATAACGCTCCAATTTTTGCATTGTTTGGACCGTGCGCCCTACCCGCTCAGCCAGCCCCAACGCTCCAATATATCCGAAATCGTAGGCGCTCAGTGTCGAAAGCAGGCCCATGCCCAGGTTTGTCGGGGAAGTCCGATGGGCCACCACTCCGACGGGATATTCCTGGTAGTTGTCTGGAGGCAAAAAATTGTCTTCCGCACCGATCATCGTGTCGAAAAATGCCCAGGTGCGCCGCGCTTGCCGGCGCAGGAATTTTAGCTGCTCCTGCGTCAGGCGCGCCGCCTTGGCCTCCAGCGGCCGGCTAATCCCCCACGCTATCACTGGTGACACCAGCCATAGGGCCAATACCGGGGCGGCGACGATCAATGATTCGGGACGTAGACTCCAAAGCAAAGCTCCCAGCCCCACCCCGAACATCGGAGCAATCGCCATCGTGCGAAAAAAACTCCCCAGATCGCTCCTCGCCTGCCCTTGCGCATCGCTGGCCGTTTGCCATTGCAGCAGGTGCTTTCGGGTTACAATTAGCCTCCACAAAGTGCGTCCGATGGCGTCAAGGCTGACCCCCACATCGTATGGCAGGAAAATCAGCGTGAAGGCGAGTTGGCCCAAATGCCGTCCCAGGTGCCTGAACATCGCCAGAATTTGTAGATTAAGCGGCACATCCTTGGGTCTGCGTAACAAATCGGTCAGCCCTATCAGTAGGGCCGGGAAGAAAATGACCGCCAAAACCATCGCCGTGGCGATCCAGGGTTTCGCCACTACCAGCCATGCCATCAGAAACAAGCCTAACAGCGCCACCGGCACGCCGCTGCGTCGCAGATTGTCGAGAATCTTCCAGCGGGACAAACCGGACAGTGGGTTCGAGGTGCGGCGGGCGTCCGGGCCGGGCACCCGGGGCAGGAGCCACGATGCGATCTGCCAGTCTCCGCGGATCCAGCGGTGCCGACGGGCGGCGTCCACCGTGTAGTGCCACGGCTGCTCCTCATAAAGCTGCACATCGCTGATCAATCCGGCTCGCACATAGCATCCCTCCAGCAGGTCGTGACTCAGAATGCGATTGCTCGGAAAACGCTGGTCCAAGATTTTGCCAAACACGCCCACTTCGTAAATGCCCTTCCCAATGAATGACCCTTCACCAAACAAGTCCTGGTACACGTCGGAGACCAGCCGCGTATAGGGGTCAATCCCGGGTTCGCCGGCAAAAAATCTTGAAAACCATGAACGGTTCGCGCTCGGCAAGCTTACCGCGACCCGCGGCTGTAAAACTCCGTAACCCCGCGAAACCCGCCCTATTGCCGGATCAAATACCGGCCTCACCAGCGGATGCGCCATGGTTGCCACCAGTTGCCGGGCGGAATCGCGGGGCAGTTCGGTGTCGGAATCCAGCGTGATCACAAAACGGATGGACTTGAACAGCCCAACCTCCCCAATCACGGTGGTAAAATCTCCCGTCGGCCTGCCCTGCAGCAGGGCGTTGAATTCCGCCAGTTTGCCTCGCTTGCGTTCGTAACCCATCCAGCGGGATTCACTCTCGTTCCAGCGGCGCGGCCGGTGGCACAGTAAAAATGCGTTCGCCTGCAAATGCGCATGCTTGGCGTTGAGCGCCTCGATCCCCCGGCAGGCCAAGTCCAACAATGCCCCGTCGTCCGGCATCTTCTCCTCCGGCGCATCGCGAAAGTCCGTCAAGAGCGCGTAATAAAGCTGTGGATCCAGGTTGGCGAGAAAGCGGACTTCCAGCGACTCCAGCAAATCGGTTACGGCTCGCTCGCTGGCCAACATGGTCGGCACCGCGACGACCGTCCGGCATTCCGGGGGTATCCCCTTCGAGAAATCCAGGCGTGGCAGTGGCTGCGGGGGCACGAACAGGCTCGCCAGCCAATTGGCCGTCGTTATCGCCAGATGGCTCAGGCACAGCGCCAGAACGAAACCGCCGGCCAGCCACGCCCAAGTGGGAAAAGTGTCAAAATTCCAGGCCCGGATAAAAACCGTCATGACGCCGGCGGTCACGGCAAAAATGAAACTGAGATAAAACGACAAGGGCCAGCGCAACACCCATCGCCCAAACCTTCGGCCGACCGGCAGACCTGCCTTCAATTCGGACTCCAGGCGCGACCGTCCATCATCAACAAGATAATAGCCGACGTGCCCCTCCCACTGGGCCCATCCGGGATGTTTTGCGCCTAGTTTGGCCAGCGCAACAGCCTGCATGGCGACCACCGGCTCCGACTGTCGGCTGCGCTTGGCCAGGTCTTCCACCGCATGACGATACCGGTCACGCGAAGCAAAATCCATCGCCGGATACACCCCGGCCGGATCGTCTTGCAGGACTTGCTCGACCGCGCTTGAACTCTCCACAAACGTGCGCCAGTCAATCGCCCCCAATGCCCGCAAACTGGCAATGCTGTTCCCGATGGATATCTGGTCCGCGGCCTGCCGCTGGGTTTCCTGGTGCAGCATCTCATCCACCTTCACGGATTGCCCCGCGAGTTGCTGCTCCAGCCACGCCAAGGGCAGGCCCAGGCCATGATGCTTGCCCTGTAACAGCCGCGAGAATTCCGCCACAAACGCGCTGCTTAACGGAGGCTTGGACCGCGCCATGTCCGCCAACACCAGCACGAGGTTCGATGGTTCAGCTTGAGCGGTGGCCAGCATGCGTTCAGCCCATTCATTCGCCAAATTCCGGTCTCCCCGGAAGCGAATCATCAACTCTGCGATCCGGCGCAGATACTCGATCAAGGCCAGCCGCAGCATGATTGGCACCGCCCAAAGTTCGCCGAGCTTGAGCACCGTCGTTTGTTGATACGAGGCAACGAAATCCAAAATCACCTCGGCGTCGATTCGCCCATCCAGGTGAGCAATCAGTTCGAGCGCCAGATGATAAACCCGCGGCTGCCCGGCCGACGGCCCGTTCTGTAATTGCGGTAATTCGCGGCTGTAGCGTGTCGGCAAATGACGCCGGGCCGTGCGGATTTCCTCTTGAATCAGATAAAAATTATCCAATAACCACTCGGCCGCCGGCGATATCCTCCGGCCTTGCGCAATGGCGTCGTTGATTAGCTCGTAGGCCTCGCCCAAAATGGCGGCGTTCTCACCCAGCCTCCTCAACAAACGATCCGGCCCGATCCGTCGCGTGATCTTGTGTCGTTCCGCAATGGCCCGGGCGTGTACTTTTAACTGGTCCTGGGTAAAAAGCTCAGCCCGAAATGGCGGCTCTTCGATGGTCGCAGACATAAGACAGGAAAATCACAAAATTCGTTGAATGCATGAGGCAATCCCTCGTGGTGATGGATCAGTTTAGCCCACATTGCCCTCATTTGCCACTCGGACCGAAAATTTTCACGAAAATTGAATACGCGGGCTTGCTTTCAAAGCCAGGCGCCTCCTTAGCCCCCGCCCGCGTCAATTCGCCCCAGCGTTTCCAGGCGGATGAACCCCTTTTCCAGTGCGTAGCGGATGAGTTCCGCCGAAGTGCGCAAGCCAAGCTTCGCCATCGTCCGGCACCGATGATTGCGCACCGTCAGCTCGCTCAGGTTCACTGCCGCGGCAATCTCCCCATTGCTCAAGCCGCGGCCAAACAACCCGAGCAAATGCTGTTCGCGCGCCGAGAGGATTTTATTGAAGGCGGCCGGGTTGTTCCGCAGCGCCATCCACACCCGGTTCGCCGCCGGAGAGAAGTACCGCTCACCCCCCATCACGGCGCGAATGGCCATGGCCAGTTGCTCGACCGTTTGCTCTTTCTTGTCCACAAAACCGCTCAGCTTCGATTGTCCCACGCGATGCAGCGTAAACTCGTCGCTGTAGCCGGAAATTCCAATTACTTTGCTGTGCGGGCACGCCACGGTCAAATCATCCAGCAAGTCAAACCCGTCGCGATCCGGCAAAGCCAGATCCAATAGAATAAGCTCGGGCTGCTCGATTCGGCACAATGACAAACCCGATTCACCATCTCCTGCGCCTGAAACGCTGGAGCCCCGCACCGCCTCCCGGCAGGCCTTGACCAACAGGTCACGCATCAGCGCATGATCATCAATGACAACTATCTTCATGAAGGAGTGGGTTGGCGAAGCTTAGGTGAATAACTCGAAAATCGCAAGATTATGGCAGCAAGCAATTTATAAAAATCAGCCCTTCGTTAAGCATACACGTCATTCGCGTCTGATCTTCTTCATCTTGTTAGTAGTTAAGTCGATAGGAACATTCGCGTCCGGCTCACCCTAGGTTAAACACCTTAGCTCATGCATTCTGTAAACGTTAGGATTGGCAAATTTTCCCGCCCTCGCAAAATGTAGATGGCAAAGCACGGGAGCTCGACCGCCCATGCATTTGCAGCATTGGAACAAATCATGAAAAAAAGCGAAAAAATTACGGTGGAGCGAAAGCGACCGGCTCGACCGCCGGGCAGGCCAATGATTTCAGGCAAACTGAAACCAAGGCCCCCCATCTCTTCCGTCCGTTCTTCACCGCCCAAGACAATCAACGTTTTTCTGGTTCAACTTCCGGAAACGAGCAGAACAGCCGTCCGCAACGCCGCCACCAATATTTTTCCCGCCGCGCAATTTATTGAGACACGCAACGTAATTGAGGCCACCCAACAAGCCATCGCAGATGGCCCCCAGCTCCTGGTCTTGACGGATGCGAATGAAACGGAAATTGCCCTGGCCACCCAGACGACCGACGCTGGAGACCTGCCCCGCTGGGCCGTCGTGATTCTCGGCCAAAATTTTACCGACATGGCGGAATCCCTTGCGCTGGATGAATGCCACACACCCGCGCTGGCCCGGACCATCCGCTCCGCCATGCGGCAACACGAGTTACTGCGGGAAAATCTGCAATTGCGCGGCGACCTGAAAACAGTTGCCCGGCGGGTTCGCCATGATTTGATGAGCCCCCTCAACTGCATTTACCTCTCCTGCGAGGTTTTGAAGGAATTGTTGCCCGCCGAGCCTCCGACCATTCAGTCCCAACTCGGCGTCATTCATCGGTCGTTGTCCGAAACGTGCCTGTTGATTGATCGCGTCAGCGAGATTCTGAAGGCTTCCGCTGATCCGCTCCCCCTGACCTGCGTTGCCATGGGTGCGGTGGTTGACAACGTGCTCCGCAGCCTCGAAACCGAGATTCAACAAAAGGGTGCTCACATCCGCCGCCCCTCCCAGTGGCCCGATGTGCTGGGCGTGGGTAAGTGGCTCGAAATGATCTGGTGGAACTTGATCGTCAACGCGCTCAGGCATGGTCTGTCGCCGCCCTCCATTCAACTCGGTTGGGAGCAGAAAAAAGAGGCCCTGCGATTCTGGGTCGTGAGTCGCGGCTCCGCCGTCCCGGTCGAGCTTGAAACCAGTCTTTTCAAAAGATTTGACCAATTGCATATGCAGCCTTCGCGCGGCCTCGGCCTGTCCTTGATTCACCGGCTTGTTTCCCTGCAAGGCGGCCACTGTGGTTACAAACAAAATGGTGACGATATCCTGCAGTTTTACTTCACCATGTCCGCCATCGCTAAGTGAAAGCAGTAAATGTCGGGCCCGCTCAATGCGCGCTTAAAGTGCGGCCGGCCGCCGCCAGCGCGCTGTCCAGCGCCTGGATGCTCACCGGCTTTGTTAATTGCATAAAAAATCCGGCTTTGCGGCTTCGATCCACATCCTCTTCCATGCCATACCCGGTCAGGGCAATGCCAACGAGGCCATTGTGCCCGCGCAGTTCCGTCATGAGTTCATAGCCATTTCCATCCGGCAGGCCGATGTCGGAAATCAAAAGATCGAACTTCTCCCCGCGGGTCAGCGCACGCGCCTCCGCCAGGCACTTGGCCACCACCACCTCGTATTTGCGGCGGACCAGCAACTGCGTCAGCGCATCCACGGTTGAGGCGTGATCTTCCACCAGCAGGATCCGGCGCTGACGCTGAGTCATTGGTTGAATTAAAACATCAGGGGATGCCGTCGGAGCCAGGTTCACCCGCACCGGAACAGGTACCGCCGACCGGTGCAACGGAAGCACAATGGAGATGGTCGTGCCCTGATCGCGACCGCCGCTGCTGGCGCTGATGGATCCCGCATGCAGTTTGACCAGCATCCGCGAGATCGCCAGCCCCAGGCCGATGCCACCAAACCGGTGGGTGCCATCCTGCATTGTATGGTCGCCTTGACAGAATGCCTCAAATACACGTTCCAATTCCGCCGGCGTCATGCCGATCCCGGTGTCCGTAACCCTGATCTCGAATTCATCCGAATCCTTCGATAACGCCGTCTCAACAATGATCTGGCCCCTTTCCGGCGTGAACTTCACCGCGTTTTTGATCACATTCCAGAAAACCTGCTTTAGTCTCACATCATCGCCCGACACGACACAATGTTGCGCGTCAAGCTTCAGGGTCAGGAAAATTTTCTTCTGCTCCACCTCCTCGCCGGCCATCGCCAGTACCTCCCGCAGACCCGTGTGAACGTTGAACGGCTGCATTTCAATCGCCAGTTTGCCGTGCGTAATGCGGGTGAGATCCAGCAAATCGTCAATCAGCCGGGCCTCCAGCGTGACATTTTTGGCAATCATCTCAAAATCGGCGCGCACCCGCGGCTCCAGCCGCCGGTCGTTGGCCGCCTCCGTGGCCAGCAGCAGCACCGGATTCAGTGGCGTCCGCAACTCGTGCGAGAGCGCCGCGAGAAAATCGTCCTTGGCACGGGAAGCCGCCTTTGCCTGGGCCTCGCTCACCCGCAAGGCGATTTCGCGCTGGCGCAGCTCCTCGTTCACGCGGATCAGGTCCGCCGTGCGCTCCTGCACCCGCGCCTCCAATTCGTTGTTGACCAGCCGCAAGGCGTTCTCGGCATTCTGGCGCTGGCTGATTTCCAATTCCAAAGCCGCATTGGTTGCCGCCAATGCCCTGGTCTTGCGGAAGAGATCCACAAAAACCCCGATCTTCGATTTCAGGATTTGTGAATTGATCGGCTTGGTCAGGTAATCCACCGCACCGATGCCGTAACCTTCCAGCACGTCCTTGTCCTCCTGAAAATACGCCGTCAGGAAAATGACGGGAATGTGCTGCGTGCGCTTGCGCTGTTTGATGAGGTTGGCGAGCTCGATGCCGGTCATGCCGGGCATGTTGATATCGAGCACGATGACCGCGAACTCCCCGTCGATCAACAGCAGCAACGCCTCCTCGGCCGTGTGCGCCCGCACCAGCCGGTAATCCGGCGATTCGAGCACGCTCTCCAGGACTTCAAGATTTCGAACTTCATCATCCACGAGCAGGATGTTGACGACGGAATTCACCATGGGAATCCTCCTGGCATCGGAATTGGCATTGTGATGATAAAAAAATCCTTCGCCGGATCACGATCGCTCAGCGATAGAGCCATACACGCAACAAGGAAAGCAGTTCACTGGTGTTCACCGGCTTAGCGACGTAATCAAACGCCCCGGCGGCAATGCACTTGTCGCGGTCTCCTTTCATCGCTTTTGCGGTGAGAGCCAATATAGGCAGGGCGCTGAATTTTGGATCCTTGCGGATCTCCTGCATCGTCTGGAAACCGTCCATTTCCGGCATCATGATGTCCATCAACACCACGCCAATGTCAGGTTGTTGTTGGATAAGTTGAATGGCCTGGCGCCCGTTTGTCGCGCTAATCACCTCCATTTGGTGGTTTTCCAGCATCGTGGTCAGGGCGAATATGTTGCGGGCGTCGTCGTCGACAATCAGCACCTTGCGGCCCCGCAGCACCTCGTTGGACACATGAAGATGGTTAAGCATCTTTTGCTTGGTTTCCGGCAAATCGTTCACGATGCGGTGCAGGAAAAGCGCCGTTTCATCAAACAGGCGTTCCGGCGATTGCACCCCTTTCACGAGCACACTTTTCGCCACCGTCCGCAGTTGCTGCTCTTCCTCGCGACTCAGGTCCTTGCCGGTGAACACGACCACGGGGATCTCGCGCAAACTGGGTTCCTCCTGCAATTTGCCCAGCAATTCGAAGCCGGTCATGTCGGGCAGGCGCAAATCCAGCACGCAGCAGTCAAAGGGGCGATCCAGCAGCCGGTCGAGCGCTTCCGCGCCAGTCGCCGCCGTGGTGATCTCGATGTCGTCGTGATTTAGGAGCTCCACGATGCTCTGCCTCTCCACCTCATTATCCTCCACCACCAACAGCCGCTTGACGTGGGGTTCGATGAATTTCTTGATCCGGTCGAAGCAATCCTCCAGGCCCTCGGTCGTCGTCGGCTTGACCGAATAGGCAAACGCCCCGTGCGCCAACGCATGCGAGCGCTCCTCCTCCACCGAGATGATCTGCACCGGAATGTGCCGCGTCGCCGGATTGAGCTTGAGGTTGTTCAGCACCGTCCAACCCAGCATGTCCGGCAGGAATACATCCAGCGTGATGGCGGTCGGCTGGAATTGCCGCGCCAGCGTAAGGGCGACTGCGCCGCGCGTCGCGACAATGCCCTTGAATCCCTTGCCCCGCGCCAGCCCCAACAGCACCCTCGCGTAATGTGGATCGTCCTCGATAATGAGCACACTGCGATCGCCTGGCTGAATCAATTCACGATCGTCCGGAATGTTCTCTTCCCGGGCCGCCGGCAATACCACCGGCGCCGCCTGCCCCAGCGTAGCCGCGCCGGGGTCGGGCGCCCGCGCCGCAAAATGCACGGGCAGATACAAAGTAAACGTGCTCCCCTGGCCCATCGTGCTTTGCAGGCGGATTTCACCGCCCAGCAGCGTGGCCAGTTCGCGCGAGATGGATAGGCCCAAGCCGGTGCCGCCATACTTTCGGCTCGTGCCGGCGTCCGCCTGCTGGAAAGCCTCGAAAATCAGCTTCTGCTTCTCCGCCGCAATCCCGATGCCTGTGTCGCTAATGGCAAACGAAACAACCTGCGCAGCGCGGTTCAACACCGAGTGCCCCGAGATCCGGCCTTCCTCCACCAAGGCCGCCTTCACCATGACGCGGCCTTGCGCCGTAAACTTGAATGCGTTGGAGAGCAGGTTCTTCAGGATTTGCTGCAAGCGCTTCGAGTCGGTCGTCAGGGAGCGCGGCAAATTCGGGGAAAATTCCACCTCGAACGGCAGGTTCTTCGAATCCGCCACGTGCCGGAAATTCCGCTCGATTGAATCACGCAGTGAGGCGAAGCTGATCTCCTCCACGTCCACCGTCACCGTGCCGGACTCGATCTTGGACAAGTCCAGAATATCGGTGATGAGGTTGAGCAGATCCGAGCCGGACGAGTGAATGTTCCGCGCAAACTCCACCTGCTTGGTGGTCAGGTTGCCGCCGCTGTTGTCCGCCAGCTGCTGGCCCAGAATGAGGATGGAATTAAGCGGCGTGCGCAACTCGTGCGACATGTTCGCGAGAAACTCGGACTTGTATTTCGAGGTGAGCGCCAGCTCGGCCGCCTGCTCTTCAAGCGCGCGGCGCGCCTGCTCCACTTCCCGGTTCTTGCGCTCGACCTCGGCGTTTTGATCCGCCAGCTGCCGCGCCTTCTGCGCCAGCTCCTCGTTCGTCTGTTGCAATTCCTTCTGTTGCGATTGCAATTCCACCGTCAGTTGCTGCGACTGCTGCAGCAGGCCTTCCGTGCGCATCGTCGCTTCGATGGTGTTGAGCACCACCCCGATGGATTGCGTCAACTGCTCGAGAAAGGCGATATGGGTGACGCTAAAAGTGTGCAACGATGCGAGCTCAATCACCGCTTTCGCCTGCCCTTCGAACAAAACCGGCAGCACCACGATGCTCACCGGCGGCGCTTCACCCAGGCTCGAGTTGACTCGCGTATAGTCTTGCGGAACATCGTTGAGAAGGATGCGCTGCTTTTCGACCGCGCATTGTCCCACCAGGCCCTGTCCCGCGGCAATCCGCTCCGGCATTCCCGCCCGTGGCGCGTAGCTCGCCAGCAGCCGGAGCACCGGCAGCCGGGAGTCCGTCGCATCCATCTGGTAGATCGCCCCTTGCTGCGCATTCACCAGCGGCGAGAGTTCGGACAGCAGCATCTTCCCCACCGTGAACAAATCGCGCTGGCCCTGCAGCATGCGGGTAAACTTCGCCAGGTTCGTCTTCAACCAGTCCTGCTCCTGGTTCGTCTGCGTGGTGACCCGCAGGTTGTAAATCATGGTGTTGATGTTGTCCTTGAGTTCCGCGACTTCGCCGCGCGCCTCGACCTGAATCGAACGCGTCAGGTCGCCCTTCGTCACCGCCGTGGCCACCTCGGCAATCGCCCGCACCTGCGTTGTGAGGTTTGCGGCGAGGAGATTTACATTGCCCGTCAGGTCCTTCCAGGTGCCCGCCGCCCCGGGCACGTGGGCTTGGCCGCCCAACCGGCCCTCCACCCCCACTTCGCGTGCCACGTTGGTCACCTGTTCGGCGAAAATAGCGAGCGTGTCCGTCATGTTGTTGATGGTTTCAGCCAAGCCCGCCACCTCGCCTTTGGCTTCCACCGTCAGTTTTTGCCGCAGGTTGCCGTTCGCCACCGCCGTCACGACTTTCACAATGCCGGATACCTGATCGGTCAGGTTGGCCGCCATCACATTGACCGAGTCGGTCAAGTCCTTCCAGGTGCCCGCCACGCCCTGCACCTGCGCCTGTCCGCCCAGCTTGCCTTCCGTGCCCACCTCGCGCGCCACGCGCGTCACTTCGGCCGCAAACGCGTTGAGCTGATCCACCATCGTGTTAATGGTGTTTTTTAGCTCCAAAATTTCCCCCTTCACGTCCACCGTGATCTTGCGCGAAAGGTCGCCGCGCGCCACGGCCGTTGTGACCTCCGCGATGTTGCGCACCTGGGCCGTCAGGTTCGTGCCCATGGCATTGACCGAGTCCGTCAAGTCCTTCCACGTGCCCGCCACTCCCGGCACCACCGCTTGCACGCCCAGGCGTCCTTCCGTGCCGACTTCTCGCGCCACGCGGGTCACCTCGGAAGCGAAGGAGCGCAATTGCTCCACCATTGTGTTGATTGTCTCCTTCAACTGCAAAATTTCTCCGCGCACGTCCACCGTGATCTTGCGCGACAAGTCGCCGTTCGCCACCGCGATGGTCACCTCCGCAATGTTGCGCACCTGCGTCGTCAGGTTGTTCGCCATCGAATTCACATTGTCGGTCAAGTCCTTCCAGGTCCCGGCCACTCCGGGCACTTTCGCCTGACCGCCCAACTTGCCTTCCGTGCCCACTTCACGGGCCACGCGCGTGACTTCCGAGGCGAATCCGTTCAACTGATCCACCATCGTATTAATCGTGTTCTTCAGCTCCAAAATCTCCCCTTTCACGTCCACCGTGATCTTGCGCGACAAGTCCCCCTTCGCCACGGCCGTCGTCACCTCCGCGATATTGCGCACTTGTCCGGTCAGATTCGCCGCCATCGAATTCACGTTGTCGGTCAAGTCCTCCCAGGTGCCCGCCACGCCCTGCACCTGCGCCTGGCCGCCCAGCTTGCCCTCCGTCCCCACCTCGCGCGCCACGCGGCTCACCTCGGAGGCAAAGGCATTCAACTGGTCCACCATCGTGTTAATGGTGTTCTTCAACGCCAGAATTTCCCCGCGCACGTCCACGGTGATCTTGCGCGACAAGTCCCCCTTGGCCACCGCCGTGGTCACGTCCGCAATATTGCGCACCTGGGCGGTGAGGTTCGTCGCCATCGCGTTCACCGAGTCCGTCAGGTCCTTCCAGGTGCCGGCCACACCTGGCACCTGCGCCTGCCCGCCCAACTTGCCTTCCGTGCCCACCTCGCGCGCCACGCGCGTTACTTCCGCGGCAAATCCGTTCAACTGGTCCACCATCGTGTTGATCGTGTTCTTCAGCTCCAAAATCTCCCCCTTCACGTCCACGGTGATCTTGCGCGACAAGTCCCCCTTCGCCACCGCCGTGGCCACGTGCGCAATGTTGCGCACCTGCCCGGTGAGATTCGCCGCCATCAAATTCACGTTGTCGGTCAGATCCTTCCACGTCCCGGCCACCCCTGACACCTGCGCCTGGCCGCCCAGCTTGCCTTCCGTGCCCACCTCGCGCGCCACGCGCGTGACTTCCGACGCAAACCCATTAAGCTGATCCACCATCGTATTGATCGTGTTCTTCAACTCCAAAATTTCCCCCTTCACGTCCACCGTGATCTTGCGCGACAAGTCCCCCTTCGCCACCGCCGTGGTCACGTCCGCGATATTGCGCACCTGCGTCGTCAGGTTGTTCGCCATCGAATTCACGTTGTCCGTCAGGTCCTTCCACGTGCCGGCCACGCCGGATACCTGCGCCTGCCCACCCAGCTTGCCTTCCGTGCCCACCTCGCGCGCCACGCGGCTCACTTCCGAGGCAAACCCGTTGAGCTGGTCCACCATCGTATTGATGGTTTCCTTGAGTTCGAGAATCTCCCCTTTCACGTCCACCGTGATCTTGCGCGACAAGTCCCCCTTCGCCACCGCCGTCGTCACGTCCGCGATATTGCGCACCTGCGTCGTCAGGTTGTTCGCCATCGAATTCACGTTGTCCGTCAGGTCCTTCCACGTCCCCGCCACGCCGGATACCTGCGCCTGTCCGCCCAGCTTGCCTTCGGTGCCCACCTCGCGCGCCACGCGGCTCACTTCCGAGGCGAACCCGTTGAGCTGGTCCACCATCGTATTGATCGTATTCTTCAACTCCAAAATTTCCCCTTTCACGTCCACCGTGATCTTGCGCGACAGGTCGCCGCGCGCCACCGCCGTGGTCACTTCCGCGATATTGCGCACCTGCCCGGTCAGGTTCGCCGCCATCAGATTCGCATTGTCCGTCAGGTCCTTCCACGTCCCCGCCACGCCGGGCACCACGGCCTGGCCGCCCAGCTTGCCTTCGGTCCCCACCTCGCGCGCCACGCGGCTCACCTCCGAGGCGAAGGCGTTCAGCCGGTCCACCATTGTATTGATGGTTTCCTTAAGTTCGAGAATCTCTCCTTTCACGTCCACCGTGATCTTGCGCGACAAGTCCCCGCGGGCCACCGCCGTGGTCACCCCCGCGATATTCCGCACCTGCGCGGTCAGGTTCGACGCCATCGCATTCACCGAGTCCGTCAAGTCCTTCCACGTTCCCGAAACGCCGGGCACCACCGCCTGGCCGCCCAGCTTGCCTTCCGTGCCCACATCGCGCGCCACGCGCGTGACTTCCGCCGCAAAGGAACGTAACTGGTCCACCATCACGTTGATCGCCTCCTTGAGCTGCAAAATCTCTCCGCGCACGTCCACCGTGATTTTTTTGGAAAGATCGCCATTCGCGACCGCGATGGTCACTTCCGCAATGTTGCGCACCTGCGCCGTCAAATTGCCGGCCATCTGGTTCACCGACTCGGTCAATTCCTTCCAGACGCCCGAAACCCCTTTCACCTGTGCCTGCCCGCCCAGTTTGCCTTCCGTGCCCACTTCGCGCGCCACGCGAATCACCTCGACCGAAAACGCCTCCAGTTGGCCGACCATGCCGTTCACGAGCTTGGCGGTGCGTAGGTATTCACCTCGGAGCGCCCGGCCATTCGCCTCCAGTGGCATGGACTGGGTCAGATCGCCCTTCGCCACCGCACCAATTACGCGCCCCACCTCGACCGTGGGCTTCGACAACTCGTCCACCACGGCGTTGATCGCCTCAACCTGTTCCGCCCAACTGCCGATGGAGTCGCCCACCGGCAGCCGCACATTGATTTTCCCTTCCTGCCCAACCTGGCGCCGCAGTCCCGCCAGGCTTTTGTTGGAACGCTCCATGCGCGCCGAAATGGTGTTCAACAATTCCGCCGCCTGTCCCTCCGGCCCGTCCCAGTTTAGCGGCAAGCGCGCGCTAAAGTCCCCCTCTTCAATGGAGCTGAGCGTCTCGACCAGTTGCTTGATGAAATGATTGCCGTCGCGATAGCCCGCTCGAAAGTTTCCGTCTGACCCTGCATGGTTGTTTTTCTCGGACAATCTGGGGGTGAGTACCGCAGCTTTCATGGTTTTTTCTCCATTTTTTGCCTGTCCATTAATAAATCGACGGCGTCGCCCCCTATTCCATGAAAGTCTCCGCATCTCGTCAAAGCGCACAATTGGTGTTTAAACACCAAACCCGGATTGAGCCGGCACCGCTCATCTGCAATCAGGCCCCCTAGAAATCTCGCCAGCTCCCGGCCGGTGTCATCACCACGGCAAAGAATTGTCAAAGAAATGCCATTACAGGCATTTCCTCTTCCGCCGGGCTGTCCATGCCCTCACTCCATCTCCTTGTCTTGTGCGTCAACCCGGAACCCAGCTTCACGGACAATTCCAACAGCCCAGCCACCTCGGGCAGATCAAGCAGGCGGGCGAAAGTCGCGGCATTCAGGTATCCAGCCGTCTTGTAGTGGTCAATTTTGAGCACTATGCAAATCAGACCTGCATCAGCGACTGGACCCGTTTCGCTGTGCTCCATCCATTGGTCGTCTTCAACAATCAACATCGACACCGGCGGTTCGTCACTCCGGTGCATCCCAGCCCCCAAAAGATCAAAGGATCGCCGGAGATGGTGGATGTGCTCCTGGGTCTCCCGCATCTGCCGGGTCATCGCCGACCGCAGCCCGGCATCGGATGCCTTTTGGGCCATTTTTGGCAGCAAACCGGACAGGCGGGTTTCCAAACGATAGAGTTCGGCAATTTCTTCAATGAGTATCTCGAGGAGTGTTTTGGCTTGGGGCATAACGCGTGCATTTGGGGGTTCTACTGCGAACATTCAGCCGCGGCGGCAGGCGATCGGGCCATCCGCCGCAGGGTTAATCGCTGAAAGGCTCTGCGCGCTCCGGAAACGCCTCCGTTTCAGGGACGGCCCGCCAAGTCCCGCAGGATCATCTCGATTTCCTCGCGGGTCTGGCCGGTTAATTTTTGCAAACGGCCAATCAGTTCCTCCTCCTGGCCTTGCGCGTACCTCAGGTCGTTGTCCGTCAGATGCGCGTACTTTTGCCTCAACCGCCCTTTGATGATGTGCCAGTTGCCCTTGAGAATTTCCGTCGTTGGTGATTCGGTCCAGATTGCGGGCGTTGTTTTCATTTTTGTATTTCGGATGGAAGTTTGCGGAATGAAGTCGGTCGGCGAGCCATGATACCTCATGGTCAACCCGTTTGCTATGGGGTGTTCAAAGTATGCCTCCCACTGTGCCGTTCGTGGCATCGCACCCCGTTTTGCATCGCCGCACCATCCCTTCACGCCCCTCGCAAAATCGCGCCTACGATGAAATGGTCTCCGA
>Ga0206873_1091_pt1 | contig 29605 bp, 25 predicted proteins | sample Alteio_BWOrgCont_11_FD_152631 | JGI IMG/M metagenome (GOLD analysis project Ga0206873, IMG submission 152631) | Enriched cells from forest soil in Barre Woods Harvard Forest LTER site, Petersham, Massachusetts, United States -... | ecosystem: Environmental > Terrestrial > Soil > Temperate forest >...
AGACCGCGGAATTTTTGCTGGAGCACGGGCTGATCGACCTGATTGTATCGCGACTGAAGATGAAGGCGCTGGTATCGCAACTGTTGCGGGGATTCGCCAACGGCAACGGGGCGAAGAAAAACGGGTATAAGGCTAATTAGTCCCGGCCCAAGGTAGGGATCCCGCCATGGCGGGAAGCCGTCCGTTCAAGTGGGCGGACGCCTCGGAGAGGCGTCCCTGCCACTTTGCGAAAAGCCTCAGCCGTTGCCGGCGACGCTGGAGAGCATGAAGATGGGCATGAACATGGCGATGACGATGCCGCCCACGACGACGCCGAGGAAGCAGATGAGCAGGGGCTCCATGAGGGAGGTGAGGGCGCCGACGATGTTGTCGATCTCGTTGTCGTAGAAGTCGGCGACCTTGTTCATCATGCCGTCGACGTTGCCGGTTTGCTCGCCGGCGCGGGCCATGTGGCGGACGGTGGAGGGAAAATAGGGCTGGGTGGCCAGGCATTCGGAGAGCTGGCCGCCGGAGGAGATGGTGCGGTTGATTTCGTAGCAGGATTGTTCAATGAAGATGCTGTCGGAGGCCTTGGCGCAGATTTCAATGGCGCGGAGAATGGGGACGCCGGACTTGAGGAGAATGGAGTAGGTGCGGCAGAAACGGGAGATGTTGATTTTGCGGGAGAGGTTGCCGACGATGGGGAGTTTGGAGATGACGTGGTGCTTGATGGAACGGCCCCGCGGGGTGGCGGTGACGCGTTTGTAAACCTGGAAGGTGCCGTAAAGGGTCAGCGCGATGGCCCACCAGTAGTCCTGCATGAAGTCGGAGATGGCGATCAGGAAAAGGGTGGGGGCGGGGAGCTTGGCATTGCCGAAGTCCTTGAACATCGCCTCAAAGACGGGGATGACCTTGATCATCAGGATGGAGACGAGACCGGCGGCCATGCAGATAACGGTGACGGGGTACGTCATCGCGCTTTTGACCTTTTTTTGGAGCTTGAGGGAGTCTTCGAAGTAAGTGGAGACCTTGCCCATGATGTCGGAGAGCGCGCCCGAGGCCTCGCCCGCTTCCACCATGCTGATAAAGAGGTTCGGGAAGGCGTTGGGGAATTTGCGAACGGCGCCGGAGAAGGTCGTGCCGCTGGAGATGTCGTTGCGGACTTCGCGGATGACGATTTTAAAGACCGGGTTTTCGGTCTGGTCCATTAGGGCTTCGAGGGCGCTGACGAGCGGGAGGCCGGCCCCGAGCATGGAGGAGAGCTGCTGGGTGAAAACGGTGATTTCCTGGAGCTTGATGCGCTTGCGGCGGGCCTGGCGCTCGTAGGCTTTTTGGCGGGCGATCTGCTGGCGCTCGGCGAAAGTGCCCTTGGGCTTGGCTTTGGTTCCGGCCACGGGCTGCGTGGCGGTGGGGGTCAACATGGCCATGGAAATGCCTCGAGGAAAGTGGATGCGCCCGCCGCACGGGCATAAAACGCACTGAAACGACAGGCCTTTCTAAATAAAAAACGGCGGGACGGAAAGATTTTTCGGAAGGGGGCGAGGCATGTCCGGTATTGCGCCGGAGGCCGTGGCGCGGGAAACTGGGGGGGTTGCCCGGGTTGTCCCTGGCGGATGCCGTGACACCGACTGTTCTCGAAGTTTTGCAAAAGACCGCCGAATTCCTTGGGCGCAAGGGATTGGAGCGACCGCGGCTGGAGGCCGAGTGGTTGCTGGCGGGGGCGCTGGGGTGTCGGCGGCTGGACCTGTATTTGCGGTTTGACCAGCCGCTGACGGAGGAGCAACTGGGGCCGTTGCGCGAGCAGGTCGCGCGGCGGGGGCGGCGGGAGCCGCTGCAGTACATCACCGGACGGACGGGGTTTCTGGATTTCGAGGTGGCGTGCGACCGGCGGGCGCTGATTCCGCGGCCGGAGACGGAAGAGCTGGCGGAGCTGGTGTTTGCGCGCGTGACCGAAGCACCGGCGACGGCGCTCGATTTGGGCACGGGTACGGGAGTGCTGGCCTTCGCGCTGGCGCGGCGGTGGCCGGAGTGCCGGGTAGCGGCGCTGGAGGCGAGCGCGGCGGTGCTGGAACTGGCGCAGACCAACGCAGCCGCGCTGGGGCTGCCTGGGCGTATCCAGTTTTTGAATACACGCTGGCCGGAAGGACTGACAGAGATAGGAGAGTTCGGGGTCATCACAGCCAACCCGCCGTACCTGACGGAGGCGGAGTGGGCGGCGGCGCAGCCGGAGGTGCGAGACTGGGAGCCGCGCGCGGCGCTGGTCAGCGCGGAGGAGGGGCTGGCGGATTTGCGGGCGATTTTACGGGCCGCACCCGGGAGCCTGGCATTGGGGGGATTGCTGGCGCTGGAGACGGGGCCAGACCAGCATGCGGCGCTGGCGGCGGAGGCCGGGGCGTTGACGGGGCCAAAGGGCGCGCGGGCCTACGAGCGCGTGGAAAGCGCGCGCGATTTAAGCGGACGCGACCGGTTTTTCCTGGCGTGGCGGGCGCGGGACTGACTACGGCGCGGCTGTGGCGGGGGCACTGCCGCTGGCGGGCAGCTTGACGAGGAGCACGACGCGGGAGTTCTTGGCTTCGGGCGAATCCTTGGCGACGTTGGTCGGGGCGTTGAGTTTGCCCAGCGAGAGGGTGTCGATCTGGCCGGCGCTGGCGCCGAGCTGGGTGGCGTAAGTTTTCACGCTGTTGGCGCGGCGGTCGCCGAGGGCGAGGTCGTACTGCTCGGAGCCATACCAGTCGGTGTAGCCGACGGAGACAACGCGCTGGCCGGAGTCGGCCGCGAGGGTCTTGGCCGCGGCTTCGAGCTGGGCGCGCTGGTCGGCCCGGATGCTGTATTCGTTGAAGTCAAAATAGACGGTGACCAGAATTTGGTCGGCGGGAACATTGCGGTTTCTCAGCTCGTTCATCAGGTCGGCGGGAATGGAGCCACCGCCATTTTCGAGGCCGGTGCCATTGAGAGATTCGTTACCGGCGGGGGACTCGCCGAAATTACTGCCGACGCCGGCGCCGGCGCCAGTGGTGGTGTCACCGGGCGAGGGGGGCTGCATGCTGCTGCAGCCCGCGAACACGGGCAGGGCGACGAGAATGGCGAGGGAGAGATGCGAAAGTTTGCTCATGGCAAAAGTATCGTTACAGGTAGAGAGAGAAAGCAAGGTCTAGTTGGGGCAAATTATCCGGGCGAGCAAGTCATTTCCGCGCAAAATTTTACCAGCATGTCACTGAATCATTCAGCAAAAGCCGTGCCGGGCGGGCCGGAGGGCGGCGGCCCGGCCGTGTTGCTGGTGGATAACGGCTCGCTGGAGCCGGCGGCAACGCTCTCGCTGCGGGGGCTGGCAGAGCGGCTGGGGGCCGTCATTGAGCGGGTGGTGCTGCCAGTGTCGCTGCTGCATTCAAGCGCGATTGCGCCGGAGCGGCTGGACGGGCGGGCGGCGGAGATTTTGGAACCGGCACTGCGGGGGCTGGCCGCAGCGGGGGTGGGTGAAGTGGTAGTCGTACCACTATTTTTAGGACCGAGCGGGGCGCTGACGGACTATTTGCCGGAGCGGGTGCGGCATCTGCGAAAGACTTGGCCAGGGCTGCGCGTGCGGGTGGCGCCGTGCCTGGTGGACGCCGCGAGACCGCAGGACACGCGGGTGGCGGCAATGCTGGCGGAACGGGTGCGGGAATCGGCTAAGTCAGCCGGATTTACGCGGCCCGCGGTGGCAGTGGTGGACCACGGCAGCCCGCAGCGGAGCGTGAACGCGGTGCGGGAATTGGTCACGGAGCAGGTGCGGGTGTTGCTGGGCGGTTGGGCGCGGATGGTGGCGGCGTGTTCGATGGAGCGGAGGACGGGCGCGGAATATGATTTCAACGAGCCGTTGCTGGAGCGGTTGCTGGACGCGCCGGAGTTTGCGATGGGCGAAGTGGTGGTGGCGCAGCTATTTTTACAGCCGGGCCGGCACGCCGGGCCCGGCGGGGACGTGGAGAAGATCTGCGCCGCGGCGATGAAAAAAAATCCGGGTACGAAGATTGCGATCACGGAGCCGCTGGCGAGCCATCCGGGGTTGGTGGAAGTGCTGAAGGAGCGGGTAAAGGAGGGGAGGTGGGCGAAAGCAATCTATGATGAGTGACAAAAGCGAGACGGAGCACGATTGACCGGAAGGAGGCGAGGGAATATCGTCAGGACAACACCCATGCTCCAGCATTTATACGACCACCTGGATATTGTATTATGTGCGCTGATTTTAATCTCGCGCATCGGGGACATCGGCACGACGTATCTCGTGACGCCCAATATGTTGCTTGAGGCGAATCCGATGATGCGCCGATTGGGTTGGAAGTTTGCCCTGATGACTTTATTGGCGGCGGCGATGCCGTTTTTCTCGCTACAAGCGGGGGTCGTGATACTGGTGCCCTTTTTAATGGGGAATGTTATGCTAGCGCCACCGCGCATTCCTCCAAGGGATAAGTCCAGATCTCGGAGAGGGTGGGGTGGTACCAGTGGGTTTTAAGGAGGTCGTGGACGGTGGCGTGGAGGGGGAGGGCGACAGCCATGGCGTGAATGAGCTCAGAGGCATCGCGTCCCACGCATTCGGCACCGAGGAGGAGGCCGTCGGGCTTGCGGGCGAAAATTTTGACGTAACCGCGCTTGGCTTCCATGAGGATGGATTTGCCATGATCGGCGAAGGGGTAGGTGGCGGAGAGGAAGGGGACGCCGCGGGCTTGTAGTTGTTTTTCGGATACGCCAGCGGTGGCGACCTGGGGGTCGGTGAAGACGATTTTGACGAGGTGGTCCTCGTTGACCGGGGTGGCGGGGCGACCAAGAGCGTGCCGGGCGGCGATTTCGCCCTGAAGGATGGCGACGTGAACGATTTCGTGGGGGCCGGTGCAATCGCCGGCCGCGTAAATGGCGGGGTTGGAGGTGCGCTGGAACGGGTCGGTTTTAACATGGCCGTTGGCGGTGAGCGCGACTTGAGCGGCGTCGAGCCCGAGGACGGCGGTGTTGGGGGCGCGGCCCAGGGCGTTGAAGAGCACGGCGGCTTCGCGGACGAGCGGTTGGCCGTCCCGGGTGAAGGCGACGCGGACCCCGCCGTCGGGCTCTTGAGAAATTTGCTCGATCTGCGTGCCGGTGAAAATTTCCATGCCCTCGGCCTGGAAGGTTTCCTTGAGGACATGGGAAGCTTCCGGGCTGGAATCCTTGAGGAGGCGGGGGCCGCGCTGGATGAGGATGACTTTGCTGCCGATGCGACAGAGAAATTGGGCGAGTTCGCAGGCGACCACGCCGCCGCCCAGGACGATGATGGAGGGCGGTAGGTGGTTGAGATCGAGGATGTCGTCGCTGGTGAGCGCGGGAGTGCGGTCAAGCCCGGGCAGGGGCGGTCGCTGGATGACGGAACCGGTGGCGATGAGGAAATGGTCGGCGGTGAGGATCGTGCCGTCGGCGAGGGTGATTTCCCGCGGGCCGGTAAAGCGAGCGTGATGGCGAAAGAGGTCGAACTGGCCGGATTCGAGCTGGCTGGCGCGGTAATCGGCGAATTCGGCGGTAAGGCGGCGTTTGCGGGCGTGGAGGGCGGGTAAGCTGGCGCAGGCGGATGGGATGTCGAGGCCGAAGCGGGCGCCGTGTTGGGCGAGGTGGAGGACTTCGGCGGAATAGAGGAGGGTTTTGGAGGGCATGCAGCCGCGCAGGATGCAGAGGCCGCCGAGCTCGGGCGCGCCATCGACGACGGCGACGCGGGCGGCATGCTCGCGGGCGGTGCGGGCGGCGGCATAGCCGGCGCTGCCGCCACCGAGGACGATGAAATTATAGTGTTGGCGCATGGCGGCGGGTTTAAGCAGGCTGGAACGATGCGTGGAGGAATTCAAGCTTTGGCGTTGATGGGGGTGCTGATGGCGGCCGCGCGGGGCCAGCCGGCGGTACCGGACGCGGGGCCAGCCCAAACGGCGGGAGTGATGACCGCGACGGCGGCGGAGGCGGCCGGGATTTTGCCCCCGGCCCCGCAATATGACGTGAACAATCCGCCGGAGGGGGTTTTTGACGAGGAGTGGACGGAAGTGCGTCTCGGCGGTCAGAAGGCGGGCTATGCGCATGAAGTGTTGCGCCGGCAGGGAGGGCTGATTTTCACGGACACGCGTGCGGTGATACGGGTGGCGCGGGAGGAGGACGCGGTGGAACTGACGGTGGAGAGCAGCACGGAGGAAACGCTGGCGGGCGAGCCACGGGCCTTTCGCAGTGCGACGACGACCGCCAGCCAGCCGGTGGTGGTCGAGGGACGCGGGGACGGGGTGGCGTTCAACGTGACATTGCAATCGGGTGCCTACACCGAGAAGCAGGTCGTGACGCTGCCAGCGGGCACGTTGATGACCTGGGGCGCGGAGCGGCGGCAGCGCATCGAGGGTCTGGCGCAGAGGACGCACTATGAATTTCCCTTGTATGAGCCGGAGCAGGACATGTTGAAGCCGATGCCGGTCAGCGTGGTGGTGGGGGCGAAAGAAAAAGTGAATGTGCATGGCGTAGTGGTCGAAGCGACGCGGCTGGATGAGCGCCAGGGGGAGCCCGGAAGCGCGGGCGTAATGAACGAGGTCTCGTGGGTGGACGACATGGGAGACAATGTGAAAATGTTGATGCCACTGGGCGGGTTCACGATGGAGATGACGTCCGCGACGCAGGCGGAGGCGCTGGCGGAATATTTGCCGGCGGATATTTTCTCGGCCTCATTGATCGATCTGGCGCAGCCGGTATCAGCGAACGCGACATCGGTGACATATCGTTTGCAGCGGCGGGACGGGCAGGCGCTGCCGGCGACGCCGGAGTCGGCCACCGAGCACGGTGAGTTGCTGCCCGGCGGCGCGGCGCGGATAACACTGGCGCGTCCCAGCGCGGGGACGGGCAATGGCGTGGTTTTGAAGGGGCCGGAGCTGGCGCCATATTTGGCGCGCAATTCCTTTTTGGACACGCAGGATCCAGAGGTGCGAAGGCTGGCCGCGCAGGCGGGCGGGCCTGAGGGAGCACCGCCAGCGGAAGTGGCGCAACGGCTGCGGGATTTTGTGGCCGGTTATATCAGCAAAAAAGACCTGAGCGTGGGGTTCGCCACGGCGTCGGAAGTGGCGCAATCGCGAGAAGGGGATTGCACGGAGCACGCGGTCTTGCTGGCGGCGTTGGGGCGGGTGCGTGGTTTGCCGAGCCGGGTGGTGGCGGGGCTGGCCTATGTGCCGGAATACCAGGGAAAACAGGCGATTCTGGGCTACCACATGTGGGCGCAATTTTATCTGGATGGCCGGTGGGTGGACTATGACGCGGCGCTGCCGGAAATTCCGGGGCCGCCGCGGCGGCTGGGGCTGGTGGCGAGCGATCTGAATAGCGAATCGTTGGCAGACTTCAGCCTGGGATTGTTGGACTGGATGGCGGCCATGCAGGTGACGGTCGAGGGCACGGCGGGCGCGAAGCCCTGAGGCGAAGGCTGTCAGCCCGCGGCCGGCGGAGAGGCGGGAGGGCTTTCCGATGCGTGGGACTGATGCGAGCGTTGGACAACGATGCGGTGGCGGAGGGTCCAGGTGGATTTGTTGGTTTCGTCGTCAATTTCGTTCCAGCGGCAGAGGCTGAACAGGATGAGCCAGAAACCGAAGAACACGGCGGGACAGGCCAAGGGGAAATCCACCACCGACAGAACCACGAGCGCGGCAAGAGCGACGAGCGGGGCAAAGAGGAAGGAGGCCAGATGACGGCGCCGGGCGATGCGCCAGCAGACCCATGCGGCGGGCAGCCACCAAGCCAGGGTGCCGACGAGACCATTTTCAGCAAGACTTTGGAGGAGATCGGACCGGGCATAGGCCCAATAGGCGCCTTCCTGATCAGCTTGCTGGAAAAAGCCGTAGGCGATTTGAAACGAGGCGTGGCCCCAGCCAAACCACGGGCGCTGCTCCCACATGGCGAGGGTGTCCGCCATGACGTGGGAATGCAGCGGCACGCCGGGGCGGTCGCCATTGTAGGTTAGCCAGCCGCCTTGATGAAAGAGGGTGGCGAAAGCGAGGATGAGCAGGACGAGGCCGGCCGAGAGGCAGGTGGTGGCGGCAACGCCCAGCCTTTGCCCGAGCTTGCGATCATAGAGGGTTTGCCAGGCCAGCGCGAAGCAGCCGGTGGCGGCGACGAGACTGCCGAGGAGCCAGTGCAGCGGATCGCCCGCCACGGCGACACTGAGGCCGAGCAGGCCGCCGAGAGCGAGGAGGGTCCAGCCATCGGAGGCCAGCCAGCGCCAAGTGCGCTGGCGCACCAGCCACGCGACGAGACTAAGGCAGACGCCCATCCAAAGGATGGCAAAAGCGCACCATTGCGCCGAGTGGGGGAAGGTGGCGAAAAAGTGCGCATGGCGAAACGGGATCATCCACAGGATGCTGCCGGTGCCGGTGAAATATTGGGCCAGGCCGAGTACGGCGAGAAGGCCGGCTGCAAAGGCCAGCGCAACCCAGGTACGGGCAAAGGCCATCCGGTTTTGCGGGATGATCAGGGCATTGACGGTGGCCGCGTAGAGGCCGATGATGAAGAGGACTTCGAGGATCGCGACGTCGAGCTGGCCGGAGAGCGGAACCCAGGACGGCGGGGGCGGGAGCATTTCCCAGAATTGCTGGCCATTGACTTCCTGCAGGATGAAAGCCGGGTGCAGAATGCCGGCGAGAAAGACGGCGACCACAATCCACCAGGGGAGCATTAGCCACAGGTAAGGCTTGACGATGGGTTCGGGGCGGCGCTCGACGGAAGAATGGTAAGCGAGGAGCAGAATCGGGCCCAGCAGGCCGAAGCCGCCGAGCGCGCCACGCGCCCAGTCCACATTGCCGCCGGCGCCGAGCGCGGCCAGCAGGCCGAGCGCGATCCAATGACCCCGCAGGGTCATTTCCATGTTGGTCTCGGGGAGGTTGAGACCGTGATGTTCTTCTTCAAACACAGGATTTAGGGGGCGGGAGTGGCAACTGGGGTGGCGGCGAGACTTTGGCGGAAATGGTTCAGGGCATCCCAATAAGCCGCGGGGGCCACCTCAAGGATATTGTTGTGGCCGGCCCCAGCCACCCAGAGGTGTTGTTTGGGGCCGGGGTAGGCATCGTCCAGGATGGCGCCGTGCGAGAAGGGGACGGTTTGGTCGTTCACTGCGTGGATGGAAAGAATGGGAGCGTGGATGCGGGTGATTTTGGCGAGGTTGTCGAATTTGTCCCAGGGCAGCACCTTCCAGGGAATGAGGACGCGGAAGGTGCTCAGGAAAGCGCCCTCGAGGATGAGACCGCCGACCGGCACATGGCTGGCGAGTTCGACGGTCGGGCCGGTGCCGAGGGAACGGCCATAGAGGACGATTCGATCAGGGGGGATGTTTTTGAGAGTGGTAAGGTAGGCATAGGCGGCGGCGATGGCGGCGTAGCAGCCGGCTTCGGAAGGGCGGCCGGTGCTGGTGCCGTAGCCGGGATAATCGTAGGCAAGGACGGCCCAGCCGTGATCGCGGAGCTCGCGCAGATGGTCTTCGATGGTGCCGAGGTCTTCGGCGTTGCCGTGGCTGTAAAGGAGCACGTACCGGGCGCTGGGATTGGGGAGAAAGACGGCAGTGATTTGCTCGCCATCCGGCGAGGGCAGCTTGGTTTGGTCGGGGGTGTCGCGGTAACTGGCGGGCGGGGCGGGGAAAATCATGCGGTTGGCGAAAAACAGGGCAAACAGGGCCAGCACGGCGTAGGCCAGGAGGATGAGCCGCAATACGGTAATGAACCACATCTTGAAGGAGGGTCGGCTTAAGAAAGGGTGGGAGGCCGGGGGCATGACTACAGAGTCTAACACCGGAAGGCGATGTTTTCGGCAAATTTTATCGCCGATGCTCAGAGCGGGGCGGCGGTGCGGACAAGTTCGTTGAGTTCGAGCCAGGCGGAGAGCGGGACGTCCTCGGGGCGGGCGCGGGAGTCGAGGCCGTGGGCGGGGAGGCGAGCGAGCCAGGCGGGGAGTAGAGTTTCCAGTTTGCGGTTTACGGTTTGCGGCTCGGGAGGCGCTTCGGCGGACTTTTCCACGAGCTGGCGGACGAGGGCGCCGAGCTGCTTGCGGCGGTGGGTGAAAAGCTCGCGTATCCATTTTTTGGATACGGGATGGAAGGCGCGGGCGTCGGGCCGGCGGCGGAGGGAGAGCAGGACGGAGTCCACCGCCGGTGCGGGGTGGAAGCAGCGGCGGGAGACGGGGTGGCCGGGGAGCCGTTCATAGGCGGCTTCGGCAAAGATGGAGATGGCCCCGCGCTCGGCGGTGCCGGGCGTGGCGGTGAAGCGCGCGGCGGTTTCGCGCTGGAGCATGAGCACGAGGCGCTCGGGCAGCGGGCCGGCGAGGAGGGCGTCGAACCACGGGGTGCTGATGGCGTAGGGAAGGTTCGCGACAACCTTAAAGGCGCCATGGACGGAGGCCGGATGGTCAGCGGGGAGGCCGGCGCGGGGATGTTCGACAGCGTCGCCTTCGATGAGGCGGAAAGTTTGCGGGTAGGCGATGGGGAGGGTTTCGCACAGGCGGGCGGCGAGATGGCGGTCGATTTCGACGGCAAACACGTAGGCTCCGGCGGCCAGGAGCGCGAGCGTCAGCGTGCCGAGGCCGGGGCCGACTTCGACGACCGTGTCGCCGGGGGCGATGGCGGCGAGTTCGAGGGATTTGCGGACGATGTTGCCGTCGGTGAGAAAATTCTGGCCCAGGCGCGGGCGCGGCACAAGGCCGAGCTGGGCGAGGAGGTCGCGCGTTTGGGTGGGAGTTAGCGACATGAAACGGGAAAAATTTGAACAGAAGGATGCGAAGGGCAAACCACCCGAGTCAGGGACAACTTACGGTGGTTTCACGCATCGCGCAGCGCGTGGAGCAGCTGCTCGGGGTCGTCGGCGCGCATGAGGGCTTCGCCGACGAGGATGGCGCGGGCGCCGGCGGCGCGGACGCGGGCGGCGTCCTCCGGGGTGAGAATGCCGGATTCGCTGACGGCGAGGATGTGCCGGGGAATCTGCGGGATGATTTGCTCGGAGAAGGCGAGGTCCACCTGAAAGGTCGAGAGGTTGCGGTTGTTGACGCCGAGGAGGCGGGCGTCGTGGCGGAGGGCGCGCTCGAGTTCGGGTTCGTCGTGGATCTCGAAGAGGGCGTCGAGGCCGGCGAGGTGGGCGGCGTCGCGCAGGCGGGCGATGGTGTCGTCGTCCAGCGCGCGGACGATGATGAGAATGGCCCGGGCTCCCGCTTCGGCGGCTTCGACGACCTGCAGGGGGTGAACCATGAAATCCTTGCGCAGGCAGGGGACATGGCGGTTGGTCGTGACCTGGAACTCGACGACGTCCCAGAGGTCGCGCAGGGTGCCGCCGAAGTATTTTTCGTCGGTGAGGACGGAGATGGCGTCGGTGCCGGCGTTGGTGTAACGGCGGGCCTGCTCGGTGGCGTCGGCTTCGGCCTTGATGGGGCCGGCGGAGGGGGAGCGGCGCTTGATTTCGGCGATGACCCCGAGGCGGCCCGGCTGGTCGAGGGCCTGGGCGAAGGTGGGGCCGGGGCGCTTGATTTCGCCCCAGCGCGCGAGTTCGCGCTCGTGCACCGGGCGCACGCGGGCGGCGATTTCCTGGCGTTTATGGGCGATGATTTCGGCGAGCTTGTCCATGCGGGAAGCGGGGATTTAACCGCAAAGGACGCGCAGGACGCAAAGATTTTTATGGGAGAGGGGAAACGGAAGAGATTTAACCACGAAGGGCACGAAGAACGCGAAGAGAAAGAAACGGTTGGCAATGGCTTGCCAAGACCAGGCCGTCTGAGCGAGAAGAGGGCGATGAGCGCGATGGATGATTTGCGGGCGACGATGGCGCGGCTGCGCGCCCCGGATGGCTGTCCATGGGACCGGGAGCAGACGCACCAGAGCATTTGCGACTGCCTGGTCGAGGAAGTGGCGGAACTGCTGGACGCGATTGACCGCGACGATTTTCCGCACATGCGCGAGGAACTGGGGGACTTGCTGCTGCATGTGGTGATGCACGCGCAGATGGCGGCGGAGGCCGGGAAGTTTAATTTCGACGACGTGGCGCGGGAGGTGAACGAGAAGCTGGTGCGGCGGCATCCCCATGTGTTCGGCGAGCGGAAATTGGACACGGCGGGGCAGGTGATCAACCAGTGGGAGGCGATCAAGGCCGTGGAAAAAAAGAACGGCCCGGCGGCGGAGGGCTTGTTCAAACGGCTGCCGCCGCAGTTGTCGGCGCTGCTCTTGGCGCGGGAGGCGTGGAAGCAGATTGAGAAAAAGCATCTGCCAGCGGGCGAAGCGGTGGACCGGACGGCGGTGGCGGCACAGGCGGCGGGCTTGGATGAGCGCGCGGCGGGGCGGAAACTTTTTGAACTGGCGGCGGCGTGCCGCGAGGCGAACATCGACCCGGAGTCGGCCTTGCGGCGGTATACGCGGGCCGTGATGGACGAGGTCGAAAAAAACCATGCCCGCGCGTCTTGAACCTTGCGAAATGGTGCGCGTGGAAACGGCGCGGGGGCCGTTGCTGGTGCCGTATGAAGTGCGGCGGTCGGCGCGGGCGCGGCGGGTGCGGCTGTGCCTGGGACCGCGCAACCAGGCGTTGTTGCTGGTGCCGGCGCGGGCCTCGGTGAAGGACGCGCTGCATTTTTTGCGCTCGCAGGGAGACTGGCTGGAGCGGCATTTGCGGATGGCGCCGCCGCCGATGTCCCTGGAACGGCACCTGACGCGGCACCCGATACTCAGCGGGCTGGGACGGGAATTCGCGGTGGCGCTGAATTTCACGACCGCGCGGGCGTTTTATGTGCTGGGAGAAGCGGCGGGCGAGGCGGTGTTTCGTTTTCCGGCGGGCGAGGAGGCCGAGCCGGCGCTGGCGGGGTTGTTGCGGGAGTTTGCGGAGGCGGTGCTGCCGCGGCGGGTGGAGGAACTGGCGGCGCTGGCGGGATTGCGGGTGGGGCGGGTGGCGGTGCGGGACCAGGGGACGCGGTGGGGTTCGTGCTCGGCGCGCCGGGTGGTTTCACTGAACTGGCGGCTGGTGCTGCTGCCGGTGGCGCTGCACGACTATGTCATCTGGCACGAATTGGCGCACCTGACGGAGATGAACCATTCGGAGAATTACTGGAACTTGCTGCGGGCCTACGACCCGAAGGCGGACGCCCATGACCGGGCGTTGACCCGGGCGGGCCGGGCGCTGATGCGGCTGGGGCGGGAGTGAGGGAGAATTATGCGCTGCTTTACCATCCCGTCAGCACGAGGGTGTTCATGGAAAGGGCGGGGAGATTCACGTGCGTGATATGCGAGCCGGCCTGCAAGGCGAGGGGCAGGGTGGTATTGCCGGGATTGGCGCAGACCACGACCAGATCTCCCGCGGGATTGCGGAAGGCGATGAGGTTGTGATTGGTGAACGGGCTGGCGGTTTGGTCGCTGGCAGTGGCGGACCAGCCAATGCGCGACGCGCCGGGTTGCACAAAATGGCCAAAGTGCTTGAGGGAATAGAACTCGGGGTTGTAGGTGATGGTTTTGGTCGTGGCATTGAGCGTGAGGAGGCTGTTTTGCTTCCAGCCCCACGAACTGGTGGATTTTTCGCTCAGGATCATGTTCCAAAAATTATAGCCGTTCGCAAAATTGTTCAGGTCTTCGATCATTTTGCGGAAAGTGGTGAGGCTTTGTGTCCAGGAATTTTCGCCATGGTAGCATTCGGTCTCGGTCTGGAGCATTTTCTTGTCGGGATATTTCTGGTGGGTGGCGAGCATGGCGCCCTGGCCGCCGTATTGGTAGCCGACTCCGGAAATGGAGGGATTGGTCACGGCGTCGCCGAGGACGGGGTCAGTGAAGGTGTCGAGTTTGCCGCTGACCATGGTGCCGAGCCAGACCTGGACATCGACGTGGTCCTTCTTGATTTGCGGGACGAGGTAGTCGCGCAGGAAGGTGTTAATTTCGGTGCCGTTCCAGGCGCACTGGGGATAATGGTATTTGCTGTCATTGTAGAGGGGCTCGTTTTGGGGGTGGATGGCGTAAAGGTTGATGCCCTCCTGGCGGTAGGCCTGCACGTATTTGGAGAAGTAGAGGGCGTAGGCGGCGAGAGTTTGGGGGTCATCTTTCATGTGGCCGCCGTAGTATTTGCCGCTGGTTGTCATCCAGGAAGGAGGGCACCATGGCACGCCCCACACGGCGAGCTTGGGCTGATACTGCATGGCGGCCTTGATATAGGGGATGAGGTTTTTGCGATCACGCTCGATGGTGAAGTTGGCCATCGCGAAATCGCCGGGGCTCTCATCGAATGAATACCAGTCGAGGGCGAAGTCGTTGGCACCGATGCCGACCCGGCAGAGGTTGAAGTTGCAGCCGGAGGGTGCAAAGAGGGCCTGGAGGGCGGTGGCCTGCTGGGCGGGGTCGAGCGCCTGCAGGGCCGTCCAGCCCAGTTCATTAAAACAACCGCCAAATCCGTCGATTGGTTGGTAGACCGTCTGCGGGTCGAGTTTCACGATATTCGATTCCGGGGCGGACGATTGGGGCAGGACATTGACGGTCAGCTCCTTCCACGTTTCGGCTGGCGTGCTGCACGTCCATTGGAGCGAGGCGGCCGAGACGGGTGACGGAAGCACATGGTTTTGGGCGAAGGCCGAGGGGGCGGCCCAAGTAAGGAGCCCAAGCAGACTAAGGCTGGGAAGCTGAAGACGGGGTGGGGTCATGGGGCAAAATTGGGCCAGGCCGGTTTCGTGAGGCAAGGATAATCGGGTGGCTGGGTCAGGCTGGCGGGATGGGCGGCAAACGCATTTTAGGACGCGCGGGGCACGGGGCTTGCTGCGGAGGGGGCGTTTTAAGCAAAAATTATGGGCGACATTACAAAAAACGGGGCTGCGGGTGGGGCCTGGGCCCGACGGAGCCGGGGTATAACCGGCCACCGGGACGGGAAGATGAGGCAAGAGTGTGCGGTTCGGGTCTTTTTGGGATTGCCATGTCTGGAGTTATTCTAATTCCTAACTCATTTTACGAACGCACGCTTATGGCTATCGCACGTCTTGATCGAAAAGGGTTTTTGAAAAGCCTGGGGTTGGCTGCTGCCGCGCTGGTGGCGCGCCCGTCTCGCGCCGGGGCGGCCGCGCAGTTGCTGAAGCCGACGGCGAAGGGAACCCAGCCCTTGGCCGCACGCAAAGCGCCCGGTGCAGTGGCCCGCCCTGCGGATCTGGCGTAAACTCTGAACCGACTATTATTGCACGACCTTTGAGGGTTGCTTCATGGCCAATATTTTTCCCGCCTGGACCAATACGGCACCGATCAAGGTGGTGATCGCGCTGGCGTTTTCAGCGACGGCGGCCTCGGCGGCGGTGTGGTATTATTTTTCGCCCAACTACACGCGGGTGGGGTACATGCCGATCCAGCCGGTGCCGTACAGCCATGCGCTGCACGTGGGACAACTGGGGCTCGATTGCGAGTATTGTCATACTTTTGTGGATCGGGCGCCGCAGGCGAACATTCCGGCAGCGAGTGTCTGCATGACGTGCCACAGCCCGGATTTGGGGAACATCAAGGGGGACAGCCCGCTGCTGGCGCCGATTCGGGACAGTTATGACAACGGGGAGCCGGTGCCGTGGGTGAAAATCCACAACGAACCGGACTATGTGTACTTTAACCACGCGGTGCACGTGAACCGGGGCATTTCTTGCGTGGAGTGCCACGGGCAGATCAACGAGATGGACACCGTCGCGCAGGCCAAGCCGCTGGGAATGTCGTTCTGCCTGGACTGCCACCGCGATCCGGAGCAGAGCATCCGTCCCGTGGACAAGGTGGATGATTTGACGTGGAAGCCGGCCAGCCCGGAAGCGCAGGCGACAAATGGCATCAAGTATGTGCATGACTGGAAGGTGCTGCCGCCGCAAAGCTGCTCGGGCTGCCACCGGTAGACCCAATTTAAAATTCAAAATTTCGCATTCAAAAACAAATCCGCTCCCGACCCACGCGACCCGCCATCTTTCCACCTGATGAAACTGAAGTTCCACCATCCTGAGCCCAGTGCCCGCGAATTGACGGGCCCGCGTTACTGGCGCAGTCTGGACAACCTGGCGGCAACGCCGGCGTTCAAGGAGTGGGTGGTGCGGGAATTTCCGGCGGGGGCGTCGGAGCTGGAAGGGGTGAACCGGCGGCATTTCTTGAAAATCATGGCGGCGTCGTTCGGCCTGGCTGGTGTGGGGCTGTCCGGCTGCCGCCAGCAAACGCTGCACTTGCTGCCCTACTCGAAGCAGCCGGAGCGGATGATTCCCGGCGTGCCGATCTTTTACGCGTCGTCGCAACCGGGCCCGGAGGAAAACCTCCCGTTGATTGTCGAGACGCACGATGCGCGGCCCACGAAGGTCGAGGGCAACCCGAGCCATGCGGCGACCGGCGGGGCGACGGATATTTTCGCGCAGGCGAGCGTGCTGGATTTGTACGACCCGGACCGGGCGCAGCGCAGCAGCGGGGCGGACGGCCAGCCGATGTCGCCGGACAACGTGACGGACAAACTGAGCCAGCTGGTGGCGGCGTTTTCGCCGATGCGTGGGTCGGGACTATATTTCCTGTCGAACCGGAGCACTTCGCCGGCGCGCGCGCGGGTGGTGGATAAAATCCGCCAGAAGTATCCGCTCGCAGTGTGGGCGGAGTACGAGGCGATTGACCAGAGCAACCCGGAACGCACCGCCAGCGCGTGGTTCGAGACGCCGGCGCGGCCGGTGTATGATTTTGCGAAGGCGAAGCGGGTGCTGTCGCTGGACAGCGACTTTTTGCAGACCGAGCCGGGGCACCTGGCCAACGCGCGCGGCTTCGCGAAGGCGCGGAGCGTGGAGGCAGAGGCCGACATGGAGAGCATGAATCGGCTGTACATTGTCGAAAGCCACTATTCGCTGACCGGCGCAAACGCCGACCACCGGCTGCGTTGCGCGACGGCGCAGGTGCCGGCGGTGGCCGCGTTGCTGGCGGCGGAATTGTTCACCCAGGCGCCGCTGTCGAGCCGGCAGGACGAAGTTTTGGCGGTGCTCAAGAAACTGGGCGCGGGCGCTACGGTCGACCCGAAGTGGGTGAGCGCGTGCGTGAAGGACTTGCTGGCGCACAAAGGCGCGGCGGCGGTGATCGCGGGTTCGCAATTGCCGGTCGAGCTGCATCAGTTGGTGACGTTGATGAATGTGGCGCTGGGCGCAGTGGGCCAGACGGTGACCTACCGGGCGCTGCCGGATCGCCCGCCGGCGGCGAGCATCGCGGATATTGCCGTGGCGATTGATGCGAAGAAGGTGCAGACCCTGGTCATCCTCAACGGCAACCCGGCCTACAATGCGCCGGGGGATTTGAATTTTGCGGCGAAGCTAAAGACGGTGCCGGTGATCCGCTACGGGTACTACGGGCGGCAGGCGGACGAGACTTCGGCGCTGGCGGGGACGTTCATCGCCGGGCTGCACTATTTGGAAAGCTGGGGCGACGGGCTGACGTGGGACGGCCGGCATGTGCCGGTGCAGCCGATGATCGAGCCGTTGTTCGAGGGCTTGGGCGAACTGGATGTGCTGGGAATGCTGGCGGGCGACCCGAATGCGGACGCTTTCAAGTACGTGCAGGACACGTTTGCGGCGATGCACCCGGGGAAATCTTTCGACGAGTGGCTGGCGGTGGGCGTGGCGGGCGACGAGGCCCCGGCGGTGTCGCGCGACGACGTGGGCATCCGGGCCGACGCCCTGGCCGCATGGACGTACCGCGCCCCGGAAGTCAGCGAGAAATCGCTCGAGGTGCGGTTTATTCCGGGCGCGGGCTGGGACGGGCGCTACACGAACAACGGCTGGTTGCAGGAATGCCCGGACCCGATGACGAAGCTGACGTGGGACAACGCGATTTTGGTGAGTCCGAAATTGGGCAAGCAGCTTGGCGTGGCGCCGGAACCGGTGCTGATGAACAAGCTCGGGCAGACGGCGATGGACGCCAATACGTTCGTCAAAAGCGTCGAGCAGGCGCAGATCGGCGAGATCACCGTCAAGGGCCGGACCATCCGCGGGCCAGTGAGCATTTTGCCGGGGCTGGCGAACTGGACGCTGGTGGTCGCGCTGGGCTACGGGCGCAAGCTGGCCGGCGGCGTGGGCCAGGACGTGGGCTTCAGCGCGTCGCCGCTGGTGTCGGCGGCGGGTGCGATGGCGTGCAGCGTGACCGGGGCTGTTTTGAAAATTTTGCCGGACGTTTACCAGTTGGCGAACACGCAGGAGCACTGGTCGATGGAAGGACGCGAACTGGTGCGCGAGGCAAACATAACGGAATTCCACGACAAGCCGGATTTCGCGAGGGAACTGGGCCTGGAGGCGCATGCGCCGCCCATTTACGGGCCCGCGAAAGTTTTGAGTCCGCAGGAAAAGGCGGTGGAGATTCCGCGCGGGCAGATGCTTTACCAGACGCAGCCGAACAATGAGCCGCAGCCGAACTACCCGGCGTGGAACACGCCGGAAGGCCGCGCGGACTATCCGACGCCGCAGCAGTGGGGCATGAGCATCGACCTGAACACCTGCCTCGGTTGCAATGCCTGCGTGGTGGCGTGCCAGGCGGAGAACAACATCCCCATCGTGGGCAAGGATCAGGTGCGGCGCGGGCGGGAAATGCAGTGGATCCGGCTGGACCGGTATTTTGCGAGCGGGCCGGGGCCGGATGGAAACGAGCAGACGATGGAAATTCCGGAGGACCCGCAGGTGGCGTTCCAGAGCATCGCGTGCATGCAGTGCGAGTTGGCGCCGTGCGAAGTGGTGTGCCCGTTCGCCGCGACGGTGCACGACGACCAGGGCCTGAACACGATGGCGTACAACCGCTGCGTGGGCACGAAGTACTGCGCGAACAACTGCCCATACAAGGTGCGGCGCTTCAACTTTTTCGACTGGAACAAGCGGGAAATCGGGCACTTCAACGAGGGGCCGCTGGGGCCGGACTATTATGCGACCGAGGCCAGCCAGTTGACGCGGATGCAGAAGAACCCGGACGTGACCATCCGCATGCGCGGGGTGATGGAGAAGTGCACGTACTGCGTGCAGCGCATCGAGGAGGCGAAGATCAACCAGCGGGTTAAGGCGCAGGGCACGGGGAACATCAAGGTGCCGGACGGCACAATCAAGACCGCCTGCCAGCAGGTTTGCCCAACGCAGGCCATCCAGTTTGGCGACGTGTCGGACGCGAAGAGCGCGGTGTCGATCGCGAAGGCTTCGCCGCGCAACTATGCGGTGCTGGGGTACTTGAACACGCGTCCGCGGACGACTTACCTGGCGAAAATTCGCAACCCGAATCCGGAGATGCCGGACTACCACAACCAGCCGTTGACGCGGCTGGAAGAGGGGGCCCGTTATAAGATGGGCGTGGCCGAAGGAGCGGCCGCGGCTACATAGGCCCGGTTTTTCAAACTGATTTTGCCCACACCATGATTGCCGAAGCCGAAACGACCGTTGCCCGCCCGCCCGAGGTTCTCGCGCGGGTGCAGCCTTTGGCATCGCCGGCGCGGCCCACGCTGGTGCTGAACAAGCGGGATTTCCACTGGATCACGGACAAGGTGTGCGGAATCGTGGAGCAACCGGCGCCGCTATGGTGGTGGATTTGCGCGGCCGTCGCGGCAATGGTGGCGTCGTTTGTGCCGATCGGGTTGTTTTACCTGGTATCCACCGGCATCGGCGTGTGGGGGTTGCGGCCGCCGGAGTTCTGGGGCTGGGATATTGTGAATTTTGTGTTCTGGGTCGGTATTGCGCACGCGGGGACGATGATTTCCTCGGTGCTGTGCCTGCTGCGGCAGAAGTGGCGCACGGCGATCAGCCGGACGGCGGAGGCGACGACGATTTTCGGCATCATGTGCGCGGGCATCTTCCCGGCCTTCCACGTGGGGCGCGTGTGGTTCGCGTGGTGGCTGTTCCCGGTGCCGAATTCGCAATCCACCTGGCCGAATTTCCACAGTCCGCTGGAGTGGGACGTGTTCGCGGTGAACACCTACCTGACGGTGTCCCTGCTGTTTTGGTACATGGGGATGGTGCCGGACCTGGCGACGCTGCGGGATCGCGCCAAGGTGACCTGGCGGAAATATTTTTACGGCATTCTGGCCTTGGGCTGGCGCAATTCGACGCGGCACTGGCGCAACTACGAGATGGCGTACCTGGTGATCGCGGGGATGGCGACATCGCTGGTGGTGTCGGTGAGCGCGATCGTGTCGGCGGACTTCGCGTCGTCGCTGCAGCCGGGCTGGCACACGGCGATTTTCCCGCCTTACTTTGTGGCGGGGGCGGTGTTTTGCGGGTTCGCCATGGTGCTGGCGCTGCTGATTCCGCTGCGGTCGCTGTTCAAGCTGGAGGACGTCATCACCCAGTACCACATCGACTGCGTCTGCAAGGCGACGCTGGCGATCGGGAGCATGGTGGCCTACGTGTACACGATGGAGTTCTTCATCGCCTGGTATGGGGGGAATCTTTTCGAGGTGTTCACATTCATCAACCGGGCGTTCGGGCAGTATGCTTGGGCCTATTGGATCATGCTGTCGTGCAACGTGCTGTCGCCGCAGTTGTTCTGGTTCAAGAAGGTGCGGCGCAACCTGCCGCTGGTGTTCCTCGTGGCCCTGTTGATCAACCTGGGGATGTGGTGCGAGCGGTTTGTGATTATCGTGACTTCGCTGGGGAATGACTTTCTCCCGTCGAGCTGGGGCTATTTCACGCCGAGCGTGGTGGACATCTTCACGTTCTTCGGGACGCTGGGGATGTTCGGGCTGTTGTTCCTGCTGTTCATCCGGTTCCTGCCGATGCTGCCAATTTCAGAAATGAAGCATGTGCTGCCGGAGGCGGATCCGCATTTTGGCGAGCGGGGTCATATCACGACGGGCGCGGACGGCGTGCCGAAAGGAGGCGGCCTGTGAGCAAGGTTTACGGCATTTTGGCGGAGTTCAAGACCCCCCACGATATTTACGCGGCGGCGGTGAAGCTGCGCGCGGCGGGGTACACGCGGTGGGACACGTTCACACCCTTCCCGGTGCACGGGCTGGACAAGGCGATGGGCCTGCCGCGCTCAAAGGTGCCGTTTATTGTGCTGGCCTGCGGGCTGGCGGGGTTTTTCGGCGCGGCGGGGATGGTATGGTTCATGGACGCCTACAACTACCCGCTGGTGGTCGGCGGCAAGCCGTACTGGAGCCCCGTCTACCCGTTCCCGGTGATGTACGAGTGCGTAATCTTGCTGGCGACATTCGGGGCGTTTTTCGGGCAGTTTTTGCTGAATCTTTTGCCGCGGTACCACCACCCGGTGTTCAACGCCGAGGCGTTTGCCGGGGCGTCGGACGACGCCTTTTTGGTCGTCATCGAGGCGCGCGACCCGCGCTACAACGAAGCCGGCACTCGCGAACAGTTAGAAGCGCTCGGGGGCTTTAACATCACGTTGGTGAACGAGTAACATGCGCTACGTCATCGCCATCTTAATTTTCGCCATCGTGGCCGTGGTGTCGCTGGCCGGGTTCCGCGGCCAGAAGTTCACCCAGCCGCCGCTGTACATTTTCCCGGACATGGAGTGGCAGAAACGGTATTCGGCGCAGGGGGAAAACGAGTTTTTCCCGGACAAGCGGGATGACCGGCCGGTGGTGGCAGGCACCGTGCAGCGCGGGTACGGCTGGGCGGAGAAAGAAGTGTTCGCGGGCAGCTACCAGTATCCGCCGTCGCAAAACCAGGCGCTGTTCACCGGACGCAAGCCGGATGGCTCGTGGTACGCCGGTTACCCGGTGCGCGTGGACAGCGCGTTCCTGGAGACGGGCCGCCAAAAATTCGACATCTTTTGCGCGGTGTGCCACGGGCAGACCGGCGACGGCAACGGCATCACCAAGGCGGCCTACGGAATGGTCACGGTGCGCAACCTGATGGAGGCGTACGTCACCACGCAGCCCGAAGGGGAGATTTTCAGCACCATCACCTACGGCAAGGGCAAAATGGGGCCGTACGGCGACCGCCTGGCCCCGGCTGAGCGCTGGGCCGTCATCGCCTACCTGCATGCGTTGCAACTGGCGGGGAATGCGACCAAGAACGACGTGCCGCCGGAGGAGCGCGCCAAACTCGGACTATGAACACTTCCGCTACCACCTCTCCCGCGCCCGCCGCCGCTGCCAGCGGCTCGAAGAGCGCCGCGTCGCGCGCGCTGATCATCGGCGTGGCGGGGATCGTCGTGGGGCTGTTCGGCCTTTTCCATGCGTTCACCACGCATGACAGCCGGCCGGTGTTTGGCTGGCTGATTGGCTGGGCGTTTTGGTTTTCGATGTTCACCGGGGTGCTGTACCTGGTGATTTTCACGTACCTGTTCGACACCGGCTGGGCGGTGGTGATCCGGCGGCAACTGGAGCACGCGCTCGGAGCGTTCCCGATGCTGCTCGTGGGTTTTGTGCCATTGTTGCTGATGGCGCTGGGCGTGTTTGGGGCGGAGAACCAGGGGCTGTTGTGGAAGTGGCTGGATCCGTCGCAGACGATTCCGGGCGCGGAGCATGTGATCGGGAAGGATCCGCTGTTCGTGCACAAAGCAGCGTGGTTGAGTCTGCCATTTTTCTGCGCGCGGCTGGCCATTTACACGCTGGTGTTTGGCGCCTTTGCCCGCGGGTTCCGGAAGAATTCCTTTGCCCTGGACCGGGACCCGAACCCGGTTTACTTCCTGCGCTGCCGCAAACTGGCGGCGGGGGGCATTTACGCGGTTTCGCTGGCGGCGACATTCGCGGCGTTCGACCTGTTCATGAGCCTGTCGTACCAGTGGTACTCCACCATTTACGGGGTGTGGTTTTTCTCGACGTCGGTGTGCAGCGGGCTGGCGGCGACGATTGTGATCTGTTTCCTGTTGAGCCAGCGGGAAGGCCAGCCGCTTTACGGGCTTTATAACCGGGCGCACCACTACACGCTGGGGTGCATGCTGCTGGCGTTCGTCACGTTCTGGGCGTTCGTTTCATTCTGCCAGTACCTGCTGGTTTACATGTCGGACATGCCCGAGGAAACGTGGTGGTACAACCTGCGGGAACTGAATGCGAACTGGGCGCAAAGCTCGTGGTGGTGGGTGAGCCTGGGGTTGATTTTCGGCTATTTCTTCCTGCCGTTTTTTGCGCTGCTGCCGTACCAGAGCAAGGTGTGCCGGGGCCGGCTGCTGGGCATCGCTATCTGGGTTTTGGTTTTCCAACTGCTCGACCTGTATTTCAACATCCTGCCGGGCAAGCTGCCGGACGCGAATAATGTGCTGGGTTACAAGGTCGTGGAGTTCATCCCCAGCATTTGGGACCTGGCAACGCTGATTGGCGTCGGTGGCCTGTGCGCGTGGGCGTATTTCCGTTCGCAGGCCCAGCAGGAAATCATTCCCATCCATGATCCGCGGATCGAAGAATCCCTGAAATACCATGAGTGACCACGCTGCCTCTCCCGCGCCGGCTTTCGGCAACTGGGCACTCTCCGTGGCGGGAGTGCTGGGGAGCCTCGTCATCGTCGTGGCCGTGCTGGGGGTGTCGTACCTGAACACGCGGCCGAAGGCGGCGGTGGACGCGCAGATCGTGGCCGATCGCCAGCAAAAGCTGGCGGATGTGCAGGCCAAAGAGACACAGCTTTACAACAATTATTCGTGGGTGGACCAGACCAAGGGCATCGTGCGCATCCCGGTGCCGGAGGCGATGCGGCTGACGGCGATCCAGCTCGGGCAGGCGACCAAGGGCAAACCGTCGGCCCCGGCGCGACTGTCGCTGGCGGCCTCGCCCGCGGCGATGACGCCCCCTCCTCCTCCTCCGTCCGCCCCTGCGCCTTCTTCCGCACCCGTGCCGCCGAAAGCGCCGGCCGCGCCCGCGCCAACTCCCACGCCCGCGGCTCCGGCCCCGGCTCCGGCGGGGGCCGCGAACTGAGTTCACGATGGACTGGGACTTCCACCGCTGGGTGATTCTGTTGCCGGGGGCGCTGCTTTTTTGCTCCTGTGTGGCGGGCTTGTGGTGGGCGATCAGCGCGGGCCGGGGGCCGGAGGCCGAGCGCGGAGCGCGCGCGGTTTTCACCGCCGAAGAGCCGGAAGGCGTCGTGCAGGACCGGTTTCCCGCGCCGCGCTCGCGCGCCAGCTTGCGTCAGGGAAGTTCAAACTAAAAACTTTATTCACCCACGCGCGACCGAATTGATTTTATCATCGCATGATCCCGTTTGCGTCCCTGCTTGCCTCCGTTGATCCGCGGCCCGACCCGCGGTTGTCGGAGCGTGCGCGGCTGAGCCAGATTGATGCGTCCATGCGCGGGCCGGCGGTCTTGTTCGTGGTGACGGCGCTGGCGTGGCTGGCGGCGGCCACGGTGCTTGGCCTGATTGCTTCGATCAAATTGCACGCGCCGTATTTTCTAAGCGGCACGGAGTTCCTGACGTACGGGCGCCTGGCGCCGGCGTGCGCGAACCTGCTGGTATACGGCTGGGGCTGCAACGTGGCGTTTGCGGTGGGGCTGTGGATCATGGCGCGGCTGTGCGAGACGCAGGTGAAACACCTCGGAATGCTTTATGTGGCCGGGGGCGTGTGGAATTTCGGCGTGTTCTGGGGCGTGGCGGCAATTGTGCTCGGCGGGTCAACGTCGGTGGAGTGGCTGGAAATGCCGGCGGGCGTGGGGCCGGTTTTGGGGTCCAGCTACCTGCTGATCGCCCTGTGGGTCATTCTGTGCTTCCAGTACCGGCAGGCGGGTCCGGTGTATGTTTCGCAGTGGTATTTGCTGGCGGCGTTTTGCTGGTTTCCGTGGATTTATTTTGTTGGGGAAATGATGACGCTGTGGGCACCCGCGCGGGGGACGGTGCAGGCGCTGGCCGATGGCTGGTTCGTGCAGAACGCGCTCGGGCTGTGGTTCACGCCGGTGGGCTTGGCGGCGATTTACTATTGTCTGCCCAAAGTGCTGGGGCGGCCCATCCGTCATTACTACCTGGCGCCGCTGGGATTCCTGGTGCTGGCGTTGTTTTCGCCTTGGACTGGCGCGCGCAACTTGATTTACGGCCCCGTCCCGGTGTGGATCCAAACGGTGAGCATCGCGGCGAGCGTGGTGCTGGTGGTGACCATGGTGGTGACGGCGATCAATTTTCATCTGACGGCCTGGGCGGGACGGCGCGACGTCTGGGAGAGTCCGACGCTGCGCTTCGTCGTGTTTGGCGCGGTGGCCTTCACCTTGTCGGCGGTGATTGGTGTCGTGACGGCGTTGCGCAGCGTGAACGTGGTGACGCACTTCACGCAGTTCGCGGTGGGGCAAGGCGTGAATGGCCTCTACGCCTTTTTCACGATGGCAATGTTCGGGGTGATTTACTTCATGCTGCCGCGCCTGCTGGAGCGCGAGTGGCCGTCACGCCTGTTGATCCAGTGGCATTTTTGGGGCACGGGCGCGGGTGTGGTGCTGATGCTGGCGGCGCTCTACATCGGCGGCTGGAATCAGGGCATGCTAATGAATGACGCGACGGTGCCGTTCATCGCGGTGGTGAGGCAATTGGTGCCGGTGAACGAGCTGCGCACGCTGGCGCTGGCCAGCATGGCAGTGGGCTTGGTGGCCTTTTGCCTGCACGTGGTTTTGATGCTGGTGGGCGCGCTGATTAGCGCGAGCCGGGCGGTGCTGGTGAAAAACGGCATTCTGCGGGAAGGGAGCGTCGGATGAAAAACCTGCCGATTTTGTTCTCCGGGATATTCTTCGCGCTGGCGACGTCGTGGTGCGGGCTCATTTTGTCGGCCAACCTGCAATACGGGGCCTTGCAACCGGTTGCAGTGGACGAGGGCGACCCGCTCTACCCGCAGGCCATTTCGGGCCTGGCGGCGCAGGGGCGGCAGGTATACCTGCAGATGGGCTGCATCAACTGCCACACCCAGCAAATCCGGCCCGACGGCGTGGGCGCGGACATTGCCCGCGGCTGGGGCAAGCGCGGGACGGTGCCGCGCGATTACATCCTCCAGGATCGGGTGCTGCTGGGCTCGCTGCGCAACGGGCCGGATCTCGCGGACGTCGGCGACCGCAACCTGAACACGCACAACCATTTTCTGCATCTGTACGACGCGCGGCTCGTCACGCCCGATTCCAACATGCCGCCGTTCAAGTTCCTTTTCCGCACGCAGAAGATCGGGGACGAACCCGCGCCGCACGCGCTGAAATTCCCCGATGGCAGCCCCGACATGCCACCCGCAGGCTACGAGGTCGTCCCCACCGAGCGCGCCCTCGCGCTGATGGAATACCTGCACAGCCTGAAAATTGATTACGAGTTGCCGGAGGCGAAATTCGCGCCCGCGGCCACTCCCGCCAAGCCATGAGCGACGCCGAACCCACGAACAAGTTATACCCCGCCACGCCGGCGCCCGCAGGCCCGGTGGCGGACGCGGGACGCTTGAGCGACGAGGCGTTGCAGGCGGTGCACGCGGAGCGTTTTGAGGAAAAAGAGGAACCGGCGGTGGGTTTTTCGCCGGTGCCGGTGTTCATGATCATGCTGTTCACCGCGCTGACGTTCTGGACCGCGCTCTACATCGGCAACAATGCGGGCGGTTTCCACTGGAACGTGTACGATCCGAACTGGCGCCCGGGCAGCGAGCAGAGCACCCAGGGGCCGCCGGACCTGATGAAGATCGGCGCGCGGGTATTTAAGAATTCGTGCCAGCAGTGCCACGGGCCGGAGGGCAAGGGCGTGCCGGGGACGTACCCGCCGCTGGCGGGCTCGACGTGGGTCATTGGGCCGCCGGACCGGCCCGTGTCCGTCGTGCTCGCGGGGTTGAGCGGCGCGGGCACCATCATGGACAATAACTACAGCGGCTCAATGCCCGCGCTGGGAATTTCACTCAAGGACCAGGAGATCGCGGCGGTGCTGACCTTTGTGCGCCAGTCGTGGGGCAACACGGGTTCGCCGGTGGACGAGGCGGACGTGACACAGTTGCGCGCTTCGCTGGGCACGCGCTCGTCCTTCACGCCTGCGGAACTTTTGCAGCATTATCCCTTGAGCATGCCGGACCCGACACCAGCGGCGGGCGCACCAGCCGCGGCAGGAACTCCCGCGGCAACAAGCGCGGCTCCGGGAACGCCGGCGGGAAATACGACCTCAGCGGTGCCAGCACCGACCACAGGCGCGCCAGTGGCGAAATAAGGCGCGAGGCGGAGAGGTTATCTTTGCTCCTCCGGACGAGCGCGATAAAAGGACGCCACGCGGCCCACGCTGCCGACGCATTCGGAGGCGGTGCCCGCCGCCAGCTCGGCGCATTGCGCGCGCAGCACCTCGCGGCCCACGGCAAAGCGCACCTTGATCAGGTCCGAGCGGCGAAGCGCGACATCGAGTTCCTTGATCACGGCGGGCGTGAGGCCGTCGTGCCCGACATTGAGCTTGGGCGAGAGCAGCTGGGCGCGGCCACGCAGGGCGGCTTTTTCGGCGGAAGTCATGGGTTTTAAATTAGGAGAGAGATTTCAAAAATTCGGCGAGCACGGACGGAAGCAGGCTGGCGTCCTTGCCGCCGCCCTGGGCGAAATCGGGTTTGCCGCCGCCTTTGCCGCCGAGCTTGCCACAGAGGTCGCCGACAATTTTTCCCGCGGCATGGCCGGCGGCGATGGCTTCGGGCGAACAGAGGGCGACGACGCCAACCTTGCCCTCGGCCGCGCTGCCGATGACGACGACGCCCGGGCCGATTTTCTGGCCGATCTGCACGGCCAAATCGCGCAGCACGCCGGAGGGAATGCCGGCCTCGGCCACCACGAAATGGAGCGCCCCTTTGGTAATCGCGCGGGCGGCGAGGTCGTCGGCCAGGGCGGCGGCATTTTGCTGCTGGGCGGCGCGCTCCTGTTTTACTTTCGCGGCCTTGTGGTCGGCGAGTTGCTCTTTAATGTCGTGGAGGTGTTTCACTAGCGCTTGGACGTGGGAGATCAAAGACTCGATTTGGGAAAAAGAAGAGGATGAAGCTGCGATGAGGTTATCAACAGTTGGCGGACGGGTGGGAATGGGAGCTCCGGAAGTAGTGAAATCTTTTTCCAGCATATAGAGCGTGGAGATATAAAACCGAACTGTGTTGATAGCAGCATCACCGGCAACAGCTTCGATACGTCGGACGCCAGCGGCGACGGCACCTTCATTGAGGATTTTGAACAAGCCAATAGTGCCGGTGTTACGAACGTGCGTGCCGCCGCAGAGTTCCATCGAGTAGCCGTCGAGGCGCGGGAAGGGTTTGCCGTGGGCGTCCACGTCAGCAGCGCCGCCGATTTGCACGACGCGGACTTCGTCGCCGTATTTATCGCCGAAGAACTGCATGATGTCGGCGCGGCCCTTGACGGCGGCGTAGGGGAAATTGTGCCAGGTGACGGCGGCGTTGTCGGCAATGCGCTCGTTGACGAGTTTTTCGATATCAATGATTTGTTGCGGCGTAAGCGCGGCGGAGTTGAAGTCGAAGGTCAGCTTGTCCGGCGTGACGGAGGAGCCTTTTTGCACGGCGTCGTGGCTGACGACCTTGTGCAGCGCCCAATGGAGAAGATGGGTGACGGTGTGGTGGCGTTCGATGGCGGCGCGTCGGGGGGCGTCGAACTTGACGGTGACATGCTGGCCGGCGGCCGGGGCGTCGGTGCCTTCAATAAAGTGGAGCCAGGTGTCGCCGGATTTTTGGGTGTTGAGGACGCGCCAGCGCTGGTTGGAGGTGGAAACGAACTCGCCGCTGTCGCCCACCTGGCCGCCCATCTCGGCGTAGAGGACGGAGTTGTTGAGGACGACGACGGTCTTGTCCTTCACCGAAACGACTTCCTGCACGTCGGCGCCGATGTGGTCGTGGTCGAAGCCGAGAAAATGGGTGGGCGTTTTGGTTTCGATCTGGGAGAGCTCAATCACGGTCTTTTTCTGGGCGGCGCGAGCCCGGGCGCGCTGCTCTTCCATGAGGGCGTTGAAGCCGGCGACATCAACGGTCAGGCCGCGCTCGCGGGCCATGAGTTCGGTGAGGTCGAGGGGGAAGCCGAAGGTGTCGTAGAGTTTGAACGTGTCTAATCCTGAAATCTCAGGTATAGTTCGAATGATTTGTTTCCAAGCTTTTAGATGTAAATCGAGTAACGAAACTTCTTTGATTTTTTGATTATCCAAAAAGAAATCCATCGTGGGTATCACTAATTCGTCCGGTCTCGCACCCTTGTAGACGCGAGATCTAAATCCTGCGATAATTCCGTCTTTTCGCGAGGCTTCAATTATTGCATGCGCGAAGGCTTCGTTTTCAAAAAGAGTTATTCCTCTATCGAGTGTTTTATTAAACGTCACCTCTTCCTGTTCGATGACGCCTTTAACAGACTCAAGTTTGGCGCGAATTTCGGGGAAGACATCACCCATCGTTAAGGCGAGCACATCCACTAATTTATAAAAGAACGGTTCGTGGAAGCCGAGGGTGCGGCCATAGCGGACGGCGCGGCGGAGGATGCGGCGGAGGACGTAATTGCGGTCGGTGTTGCCGGGGAGGATGCCGTCGGCGATGGCGAAGGAGAGCGTGCGGATATGGTCGGCGATGACGCGGAACGCGACATCGATTTTTTCATGCTCGGTGTCGCCGGTGGAACCGGACTTGGGCAGGGTCGAGGTGTATTTTTTATCGACGGCAAGTTTTTCGAGTTCGTCGAAGATGGGGCGGAAGATGTCGGTCTCGTAATTGGAGATTTTGGCGTTCTGGAAGTCAGCGAAATTTTTGGTGCCCTGGATGATGGAGGTGACGCGCTCGAAGCCCATGCCGGTGTCCACG
>Ga0206873_1092_pt1 | contig 29573 bp, 32 predicted proteins | sample Alteio_BWOrgCont_11_FD_152631 | JGI IMG/M metagenome (GOLD analysis project Ga0206873, IMG submission 152631) | Enriched cells from forest soil in Barre Woods Harvard Forest LTER site, Petersham, Massachusetts, United States -... | ecosystem: Environmental > Terrestrial > Soil > Temperate forest >...
AAACAAACAAATCAGCAAAGCCGGCGCGCGCGAACTCGCCGTGGAAAAACTCAAAGCCGTCGGGCTTGGCGCCGATGTCGCCATTCTGTCGCCTGCGGAATTATCGGGTGGCATGCAAAAACGCGTGGCACTTGCGCGCGCTATCGCCGCCAATCCAGAAATTATTTTCTTCGACGAACCGACCACCGGTCTCGACCCGATCATGGCCGACGTTATCAACGAACTGATCGTCGAATGCTCGAAAAAACTCGGCGCCACTACGCTCTCGATCACGCACGATATGGCCAGCGTGCGCAAAATCGCCAGCCGCGTCGCCATGCTTTATAATGGAAAACTGATCTGGCAGGGCGATGCCAAAGATATCGACGCCAGCAAAAACGAATATGTAGACCAGTTCGTCCATGGTCGCGCCAGCGGGCCGATTACGGCGGGTGTCCGCTAATTATTCACCCGTAAAAACGGGCTTACGTTTTTCGTTGAAAGCAGCAATACCTTCGCGGCGATCGCGTGTCGGCAACAACGTTGCATAATGTTTCAGCTCGCATTGCAATGCCTGCGTTATCGGCATTACGGCACCTTCATTCACGGATTTTTTAATTGCTTTAACCGACAGCGGCGCATTGGCGGCGATCGTTTTTGCGCTGGCAATCGCCTTACTTAACAGCACATCATCAGTACATTGACGATTGGCCAGTCCAAAACTGAAAGCTTCTGCGGCAGAAAAAACCCGCCCGGAAAATAATAATTCCTTTGCCCTGCCCATGCCGATAGCGCGCGGCAATGTTTGCGTGCCGCCCAACCCCGGCATGATGCCGAGTGTTGCTTCGCTCATAGCGAATCGTGCGGAGTCGCTGGCATAGATAAAATCGCAGGCCATCGCCAACTCCAGTCCACCGCCAAAAGCCGAGCCGTTCACCGCGGCAATCACCGGAATGTCGCACTGCATAATCGCCTGCAGCGCCCCTTCAAACGCATGGTGCTGTGCCTGCCATGTCGCATCGTCCACGCCTTTGCGTTCCTTTAAATCCGCCCCGGCGCAGAAATGCTTGCCCTGTCCGGTAAGGATAACGGCACGAAACGACGTTTGCGATAAAGAGCTGAAAAAATGCTTAATCTCCAGAGCCATGCCCACATTCAGGGCATTGGCCGCCGCCGGGCGGTTAAAAAAAACCATAGCCATCTGATCTTGCGGCTGAATCAAGAGAGCATCATACGTATATTTCATAAATTCGGGTCCCGGTGAGGTAACATAAACGGCGGATGTCTGAAAATACTTGAATATTAGCCAAAAACCACTAAATAAAGCCCCCTATAGTCAAATCCATTATACAAGGACGCCCCCATGACATTGCCCTTAATGCCAAAAGCTACGGCCGTATGGCTGGTTGAAAACACCGCGCTGAGCTTTGAGCAGATCGCAGAATTCTGCGGCATGCACCCGCTTGAAGTGCAGGGCATTGCCGATGGCGAAGTCTCCGGCGGTATCCGCGGCCTGGACCCCACCGCTAACGGCCAGCTCGCGCCGGAAGAAATTGCTCGCTGCGAAAAAGATCCCAAAGCGCGTTTGGAGATCCTTGGCACGGCCAAGCAATATATCGCGCAGAAAACCAAGGGCAGCCGCTATACACCTGTTGCACGCCGTCAGGATAAGCCCGACGCCATCGCATGGTTGATCAAACATTTCCCGCAGATGAACGATGCGCAAATCGGCAAGCTGGTCGGCACCACTAAAAACACCATTCAGGCGGTGCGCGGCAAAACCCATTGGAACAGCGGCAATATCAAACCGCGCGATCCGGTATTACTCGGCCTATGCTCCCAGACACATCTGGACGCCGCCGTCGCGACCATTAAAAACGACGCCAACCCCAAAGATATGGCATCTTAAAGGCTATCCTGCTGGAAATGATGCGATTATACGCTGGCGGGGGAATGCTGATAGCTAGGTAATCATTTACTAACGTATTCCGTAGTATACTGTTATTTTAATTCATACGTGTACAAATTGAATGCCGCTTTGAAATAATCGCATGATAAAACAGGATATATCCCGATTTTCTATCGGGAATCCCCGTCAGGAACGGGTCGATAAGGAACAAGGCTTTACTCTCATCGAATTATCCATCGTGCTGGTCATTATCGGTTTGATTGTGGGCGGTGTGTTGGTTGGACAGGATTTGATCCGCGCTGCAGAACTTCGCGCCACCATCAGCCAAGTGTATAAATACAACGCCGCCGTCAATACCTTTAATCTCAAATTTGGCGGGCTACCCGGCGATCTGGCATTCTATAACACCGCCACCTTTGGGTTGTACAGTACAGGAGAGGACGGAAGCCAAGGTAAAGGCGATGGCAACGGCATGCTGGAAGCTGCCGGCGGCGGCGAACTTGGAACCGGCGAAAACCTGCTTTTTTGGCGTCATTTGTCGGATGCCAACCTTGTCGATGGTGCGTTCGGCGCCAATCTGACGGGCGTAATTCCCGTCGCCACCACGCCCAATCTTTATTTTCCATTTGCGAAGCTTGGCCGGGGTAATTATTTCATCGTCGGCTCGGATACAGGGCTTAACTATTTCTACCTCGCCAGTATAAGCAGTGTGAGCGTGGGGGGGGCCTACACGTTCAATGCATCGGTGCCGCCTGTTGACGCTTATAACATGGACATCAAAATGGATGACGGTTTACCACAGAGTGGTACCGTGCAGACTCATGGCACTACCGCTAGCACCATTCAATTCCTGACCGATGCCACCGCATGGAGTTCCGCCACTACTCCCAAAGCAGGGGATTGCGTCACAACTGGCACCAGCGGATCCGACCCTGCAGATACGTATAACCGTAAGTCCAGCGCCGGGAGCAATAGCCCGGCTTGCCAGCTTCGTTTTCGTTTTAACTAAGGAAATCTGCGCATAGTACGGGTACGCTCTATGTTGCGATAATACAACACCGCAATAAAATCATCTACTATCAGTTAGTTGAGATATGAGTTCTATCCCCGCCATTAGATTAAGCATCTGAATATTATATAACTAGTATTATATGGTCTTATATGAGCCGGTAATACTTTGGTAACTTTTGAATGCTAGGTTTGGCTTTGATAGGGTTTATGTAGATTAAAAGACTTAAAAATTTCTGGAGAGACAGATATATGGAGAAGCTACAAGCATCTCAGGCCGATATTGAAAACCCTACAACTAAACAGGGCTTCACTCTCATCGAATTATCAATAGTGCTCGTTATTATCGGTTTAATTATCGGCGGCGTATTGGTTGGGCAAGATCTGATTAAAGCCGCAGAAGTTCGCGCTACCATCGGGCAGATTGAAAAATACAACACCGCAATCAACACTTTCCGTACAAAATATAATGGTATTCCGGGCGATTTATCGGCAACCAATGCAGCGTCTTTCGGTTTTGCCGCACGTGATGGCAGCGCTGGGCGCGGCGATAATAACGGATTGATCGATAGCACGATTACAGGTCAGACCTGGGGCCAGGAAGCCGCCCTGTTGTGGAACGATATGTCCGTTGCCAATCTCGTGGATGGCGGCAACTATACCGGAGCCACCAACGTTGACTCACTGGCGCCTTTGGCTGTAATAACCAGCGCAGTCCCTACCACCTTCCCTCCCGCCCGACTTGGCCGAGGCAACTATGTTACGGCCGGCTCGACACTCGGTATCAATTATTGGCTCCTCGCTGGTATAAGTTCAGCGGCCATTACCACGGGCGTATATACCGTAACCACCAACATAACCCCGACCGAAGCCTATAACATGGATATCAAGGTTGACGACGGTCTGCCGCTAACTGGTGTGGTGCAAGCCCATGGGGCTGCCGGCAGCAGCAGCGCCACCATTTTTGTCGACCCACCGAGCGCAGGAACCACCAGTGCTTCGGGTGAATGCGTTGTAGGTGATGCCGGCGGCACGACGACAACCGATACCTATAACCGGGCTTTGACTGCCGGTGGTAACACCCAGGCATGTATCGTGCGTTTCCGGTTTAATTAATTACCCTCCCGTTGCCTTACTCAAGAGCCGTCTTCGGACGGCTCTTTTTTTATGCATTGCGCACTAATGGCATAATCCGCTAAATAATAGGCCTCGCAGCATAAGGAGAAGCACATGACCAACGCAGCACGGGCTATGGACCACAAACTTGAATTCACCGTACCGCTTAAACCGGAATATAACACCCTCCTGACGCCTGACGTTGCGGCGTTTATCACGCAACTGGTCGAACGTTTTTCCGGCCAGCGCGAAACGCTCCTGCATAAACGTGTGGAACGCCAAAAAGCGCTTGATGCCGGCGTGATGCCCGACTTTCTTCCTGAGACAAAAGGTATCCGCGAAGCCGAATGGAAAGTCGCAGCGATTCCGCCGGCGCTGCTCGATCGCCGCGTCGAGATTACCGGACCTGTCGAACGCAAAATGATTATCAATGCGCTCAATTCTGGCGCTAAAGTATTCATGGCCGATTTCGAGGATTCACTGGCGCCGACATGGGAATCGGTGATGGATGGCCAGATCAATCTGCGCGATTATGCCAATGGCATCATCAGCTATACCAGCCCTGAAGGTAAGTCCTATAGCCTCAACAAAAAAATCGCCACTCTCATCGTACGTCCGCGCGGCTGGCACCTCGATGAAAAACACATTCTCTTAAATGGTAAAGCCGTACCGGGTGCATTGGTCGATTTCGGTATTTATTATTACCTGAACGCAAAGAAACTATTGGAAAACGGCACCGGACCCTATTTCTATCTCCCTAAGCTGGAAAGCTATGAAGAGGCTCAACTCTGGGCGGATATTTTCGCTTTTTCCGAACATTCACTTGGCTTAAGCAAAGGTACTATCAAAGCAACGGTGCTGATCGAAACCATTCTCGCCGCTTTTGAAATGGACGAAATTCTATACACATTGCGCGATTATTGCGTCGGCCTCAATTGCGGCCGCTGGGATTATATTTTCAGTTTCATCAAGAAGTTCAGCAAACGTAAGGATTTTGTACTGCCCGACCGTGCGCAGGTGACGATGACGACGCATTTCCTGCGTTACTACTCCCTGCTGCTGATCAAAACCTGCCATCACCGCGGCGCGTTTGCCATGGGTGGCATGTCGGCCTATATCCCGGTCAAAGGCGATGAAGAAGCCAACGCCAAAGCCTTTGCCATGGTGCGTGCCGACAAAGAGCGCGAAGCCGGGGACGGACATGACGGTACGTGGGTAGCGCATCCGGGGCTCGTTCCGGTAGCGATGGATGTATTTGACCGGCTGATGAAAGGCCCCAACCAGCTTGATCGCCAACGCGACGACGTCCCCACCATAACCTCCAAAGATCTACTCGCCATCCCGCAGGGCACGATTACTGAAGCGGGCCTGCGCAACAACATCAACGTATCGGTGCAATATCTCGCCAACTGGCTGAACGGTCTTGGCTGCGTGCCGATCTTCAATCTGATGGAAGATGCCGCGACCGCCGAAATCGCCCGGTCACAAATATGGCAATGGATTCATCATGAAGGCGGTGTGCTCGCCGATGGGCGCAAGGTCACCGTGGCCTTATATCATGCTTTATTAGCAGAGGAATTGGGCAAGATTCACACGCAACAGGGCAATATCCTGCCCTATGACCGCGCCAGCGAATTGCTGACGCAACTGGTATCTCCCAGTGAATTTACAGAGTTCCTGACGCTACCAGGCTATTCGCTGATAGGATAAAATTTCACCGTCATTGTTAAGAAGCAATGACGGTGAATTAAACGTTACCACTTACCGAAAAAACCAACCGGGATAGAATATGTGGCCAGCACAGATTCTTCGCCGGAATTGTGCTTATAGATACCCGCATTGGAAATATGGTTCAGGGCCACGCCGATCTGCTGCGTGTTCGGCAACTGATAATCCAGCTCGATGCCTGAACGGAATTCGAGCGCACCACCCAATTGTTTGCCGGTGCCTTCTTTATATGCGCCTACAGCAAAATTGGGCACAAGGTAAAGCTGGTTAGTGAGTAAGGTAACATCCCAGTTAATACCGCCATAACCGTATGCCGCGCTTTTCGCCGTACCAAAACCGCCGACAATAGGATGAATGCCATAACCGATATCGCTGAAACGATATTCGGCACCGTACTGGAACACATGCTCTTGTCCTGAGCGCAGGGCATTATAATCGCCCACATTGAAGCTGATATAATCTTGTGCAAAGGCTGGAGATGCAAGCAAGCTACCGGATACGATGGAAAATAAGGTGCGTTTAATCGGGAACATAAAATCCTCTCTGATAATTTCAAATAGCTATAGCCGACTATCGCAAGCAGGTAAACATGAATAGTGGTAATCGTTATGCAATCCACCGCATATTGCAACTACTGAATCACTATACGATTAAGCGACGTACAATCTCCGGACAACAAAAAAGGGCCCCTTGCGGAGCCCTTTTTCTTAGTCGTATTTTAGAAGACTACTGCTTTACGTTGAGTTCGATTTCAACGCGACGATCAGCAGCGAGGCAAGCGATCAGATCTTTTCTGTCCTGCTTCGGATCGCAATGCGTAACCGAATCAGCTTCGCCGAGACCTTCGACATGAACGTTGCGGGTCTTGAGACCTTTAGCAGCGAGGTAAGCCTTTACCGTCTGCGCACGCTTCATCGAGAGCTTCTTGTTGTAGCTCTGGGTGCCGATCATGTCAGCATAACCGACGATATCGACGTTTTCGACTTGCTTGGACTCGATGATGATCTTGCTCAAGCTATCCAGCTTTGCTTTTTCGTGGGCGTTCAGCGTCGACTTATTGAAGTCGAAATATACGGTACGCTGTTCTTTGGTCAGGCGCGAGCGAACATCGCGCTTTGCAATCGGTGCGCCACCGCATTCATCGGTTTTGCTTTCCCACTGGGTGATGACGCAGTTGCCATCGGTGCTGGTAACGACATTACCGCGCACATCGTGCACTACATCGTGGTATTCGGTGTCAGCTGCATAAGCGGCCGGTACGAGCATCGCGCCGATAACCGCAAGCAACGATACTTTTTTAAGATTGATCATGACATTATCCTTTTTCTTTAGTTAAACTTATATTCTTTGTGAAATCAGGGGGCTTATGGTCTAACAAGCTGATTTCGAAACCTAAGTCAAAATGCCTTGAAACGCAATGCCTATTTGCTGTACCGCGCCCCGAGGGAATGGATAGGTTATACTCTTAAAAATCAAAAAGATAAAATAAATTTAGCGTTAAAATTTAGCGTTTTTTGCAACAATTTGCATAAGTGATGCCAGATTGCCACAGATACGGAAAACTCCAGGATAAATGCGCCTTTTCGTGCGAAATAAACTAGGATGCCGCCGCTTCCGAACGCGCCTTGTTTTGGAGATAAAGCGCATGAAAATCAATTGGATCCAACATCAGAGGCGGAAATCCCCCATCGCGGGTGACATCGGCAATGACACGTCGGGCAAACGGAAACAGTACGAACGGACAATCGATGAGTATCAGCGGCTCAACATGTTCCGGCGGCACGCCCGTTACCTGGAAAATACCGGCATAGGCAAGGTCCACGAGAAACATCGTGGTGCCCTCAACCATGGCGTGCGCCGACAAATGCAGCGTCATTTCGTAAATATCGTCCTGCAGTTTCTGCGCCTTGAGATCGACATTGATATCAATCGCCGGGCGAACGTTAGCGGAAACGAGGCTTTGCGGTGCATGCGGATTTTCAAAAGACAGATCTTTGATGTATTGTCCTTTAACTGAAAAACTTTGGGTGGCACGGGGCGCCTGCGGGGCGTCAGTCATTGTGATGGTTCCTTTTGTATGTTAGTAGGGGTAAAGCATATATAGAAAAAAATAATCATGGTCATTATATTATTTGAAATTTAGTATAGTGGCGCAGACTCTAACGTAAACAGGCTTATAAACTTATGTCCGATGGCAATTCCTACGCCGATATTATTATCCTCGCATTAATCGCGGGTTTTATCCTGCTGCGCTTGCGCAGCATCCTAGGCAACAAGATCGGCAACGATCATCCCAGCTATTTTAATAAACCGATTGTCACTACAATCGAAAAGCAGGAACCGATCGTCAAGCTCGATGAAAAATCGCTAAAACCCAAGCTGCGCGAGGAACCTGACCCTTATCTCATGGGCCTCACCGACAGTGCACTCGCCGCAACTATTAACACTATTAAAGCCAAAGACCCGAGCTATACCGCAACGCATTTCATGCAGGGCGCGAAAGGCGCCTTCGAAATGGTGTTCGACGCCTTTGCCAAAGGCGATACGGCAACGCTGAAAATGCTTCTCTCCGATGCGCTGTTCCAAACCTTCAGCAAAGAAATTGCTGCCCGTGAGACCAATGAACAATCGGAGGGGAAGAAAACCGAATCCACACTCGTTTCGGTACAGGCCAAGGACATTACCCAGGCAACACTCACCGGGAATGTGGCGCGCCTGACCGTGCATTTCGCCAGCGAACAGGTGACCGTCGTGCGCGGCGAAAAGGGAGAAATCATCGAAGGCAATCCATCGGAAATTCACCACGTCGAAGACCAATGGATATTCGAGCGCGACGTCACCTCAAAGAATCCCAACTGGAAAGTCATCGAAACTTGATGCGGCGTTTATGGTTCGTTCCCCTGTTACTATGGTGCAGCGGGTGCGCGCTTTTCCAGGCCGACCATTTCGGTGCTTACCCCGTTTCCTATAGCGATTTATCCGGCTGGACCGCCGACGACCATGCCCAAGCGCTAACAACATTCACGGCAACCTGCCCGTTCCTGACGGTCAAAGCGCGGGAGAAATCCTCCGGCAGCGGCCTGCGCGTTTCGCGCGACGTCTGGCGTTCGCTTTGCAACGATGCGCTGGCTATCCCAGTCGGCAACAGCGAGCAGGCGCGATTGTTTTTTGAAACGCGCTTTATTCCGTTCCGCGTGACGAATAACGGCAAGGATCGCGGCCTGTTCACCGGCTATTACGAACCGGTATTATTCGGCTCACGCCAGAAAAAAGGCAAATTCATTTATCCGCTTTACATGGCCCCGGCCGACCTCGCCCACCGCACACCTTATTACACCCATGCCGAAATCGACCACGGCGTTCTCAGGCATCGCGGCCTGGAACTAGTGTGGGTCGACGATGCGGTCATGCTATTTTTTTTGCAGATACAGGGCAGCGGACGCGTACGCCTGGTTGAGGGCGGCGAGATGCCGGTCGGTTACGCCGGGCAAAACGGGCGGCCTTACGTATCGCTCGGAAAATATATGGGCGATGCGGGGCTACTGCCCAAAGACGATATCAATTTTTTTACCATCCGCCAATATCTGTATGATCACCCCGGACAGGCGTTCGACATCATGGAGCACAACCCGTCCTACGTATTTTTTAAACGGCTCGACCAAGCCGGCGCTATCGGTGCAGCCGGAGCAGTGCTGACGCCGCAGCGCTCACTGGCGGTCGACAATAAATATATTCCCTACGGATTGCCGCTATTCATGGAAACCGATTTGCCCGCCCTCCCCGGCGGCTCGCCGACATGGTTCCACCGCACCTTAATCGCGCAGGACACCGGTGGGGCGATACGCGGGCCAGTGCGCGCCGACGTATTTTTCGGCAACGGCAACGAAGCCGAATATCTTGCCGGGTACATGAAGGGCCATGGCGTCTACAGCCTGCTGGTACCCAAGGAAATCGCCGGGCAATTGCAGTGAGGGTTTATGAAAAAGCGCCCGCTGACAGAAGAAGAAAAGCATTTATGGGAACACATTAAGCGCGACACGAAACCGCTGCCGGATAGCGGCCGAATGGCAGAGAATGAAAAACAGAAACCCGTTTTTATCTCCTCCCCCTCCCTTCCTTCTTTCCCCGTTACCTGCTCCCAATCACCCACCACCCCTTTAGCCCCCGGTCATTACGCAAATATCGACCGCAATACTGCCGACCGGTTCCGCAAAGGGAAATACCCTATCGACGGCACCATCGACCTACACGGCATGAGCCGGGAAAAAGCCCACATCGCTTTAAGCGGCTTTATCCGCAGCCACTATGAGCGCGGCAGCCGCTGCCTGCTGGCGATTACCGGCAAAGGCGTACGAAAAGATATGCAAGCCGATGCAACGCAGGGTATAGTGCGGGGCGTATTGCGGGAAATGCTGCCGCAGTGGCTCGACGAACCGGGACTCCGGCCCATGGTGTTGGCCTTCGATTCGGCGAAACAGGAACATGGCGGCAGCGGAGCATATTACATTTTACTGAGGCGAAAGCGTGGCTGAATCGAAGGCACATATATTAGTAGTAGATGACGATGATCGTCTGCGCGCGCTGCTGAAAAAATTCCTGCGCGAACAAGGGTTCATGGTCACCGCCGCTGCCGATGCAGATGAAGCGCGCCGCAAGCTGGCGTGGTTTGCCTTCGACCTCATTGTGCTCGATGTGATGATGCCGGGCGAATCGGGGTTCGATCTATTGGCGTCACTGACGAAAGAACAGCGGGAATCGGTGCTGATGCTCTCGGCCATGGGTGAAGCGGAAGACCGCATCAAGGGTCTCGAGACCGGCGCGGAAGATTACATGGTAAAACCGTTCGAACCGAAAGAGCTGATACTGCGCATCGCCACCATTTTGCGCCGCCGCACCGCCCAGTCAGACAAAGCAAAAATCGTGGCATTCGGGGATTACCGTTTCGATATGTCCGCCTGCCAGTTAAAACGCGATGCGGAAAATATCTATCTGACATCCAGCGAAGTCGCCATCCTCAAACTGTTGGCCGAAAACACCGGGAAACCAGTATCGCGGGAGGAATTATCGAAACTGATGGGCGGCGGAAACGAGCGCACCGTAGACGTGCAGATTACGCGCCTGCGTAAAAAAATCGAAGAGAGCGAGGGCAAACCCGTCTACCTGCAAACCGTGCGCGGCTCCGGCTACGTACTCTATACTGATGCAGGCGCGCCATGATTGGAAAAAGTTTTTTGCCCAAAAGCCTGTTCGGTCGCGTATTACTGATTCTGGTGCTGCCGACGGTACTGATCCAGATCGTCACCGCTTATATATTTTTTGATCGGCACTGGGATAATGTCACGCGGCATATGTCGGGCACGCTGGCGGGAGAAATGGCATTTTTTGTCCATCGCCTCGGCGCGCTTCCTCCTGAACAAAGATCACCACTGGTGGTCGATTTTGAACTTTCCACCGGCATTGACGTATTTTTCGATCCGCCGGAATCGTTCGCCCCGAAGCAGGGAACGCATGAATTTCCAGAATTCCAGCAACTATTGCGCACCAAAATCCGCGGACCGTTCACCGTACGAAAAATCGATGACGGCGCGACCATCGAAACCCGTATCCCCATGGGCGGACAGGTGCTGCGCATGGAAACCACCGTCAAACGGCTGGAAAGCCGCACGACGATTATTTTCATGTTGTGGATGCTGAGCGCGTCGGTGCTGTTTTTGATGATCGCCGTAATTTTCCTGCGCAACCAGATACGCCCTATACGCAAGCTGGCGGAAGCCGCCGACAATTTCGGACGCGGCGTCGATATCCCCAATTTCCGCCCCTCGGGCGCTACCGAAGTGCGCAAGGCAGCGCGCGCCTTTATCGTGATGCGCGAACGCATCAAGCGCCAGCTGCGCACCCGTACGGAAATGCTGGCGGGCATTTCTCACGATCTGCGCACACCGCTGACGCGCATGAAACTGGAACTCGCCATGCTGCCACAAAATGAACAGGTAAAAGAACTGGGCGATGACGTACAACAGATGGAGCACATGATTCAGGAGTATCTCGATTTCGCGCGCGGCGAAGGGCGCGAGGATACAATTCGTGTATCTTTGCGCGAATTGCTCGAAGACATCGTCAGCGATTACCAACGCCAGAATGCCGATGTAACACTTGCAGGCAGCGACGACACGATGATGGACATACGCATCAGCGGCTTCCGCCGCATGTTGCATAACGTCATCGATAACGCCCTGCGCTACGGCAAGCGTTGCGAGCTTTCCCTGCGCATCTCCGCCAATTACTGCGAGGTCATCGTCGATGACGAAGGCCCCGGCATCCCGGAAGAAAAACGCGACGAGGTATTCAAGCCGTTCAACCGTCTCGACCCATCGCGCAACAGCAAAACCGGCGGCGTCGGCCTCGGGCTTACGATTGCCCGTGACATCGCGCTGGCGCACGGCGGCAGCATTTCGCTCGAAAATTCGCCGCGTGCGGGCTTGCGCGTTATTATCCGTTTACCGTTATAGGAGAACGCATGGGATTATTTTTATTTCGTTTCTGGCCGGTTTTAATTCCGCTGATCGTCTATTTATTGTGGTTGTATAAAGTAGGCCGCAAAGCGACCATCGAAGGCAAACCGGTACTGCGTTTCCGCGATGGGCCATGGTACTGGATGGTGCTGGCCAGCCTGCTGATTGGCGTCGGCTGTTTCGTTATTCTTGGCAGCTCGATTGAAAACAGTAAAGGCACCTATATTCCTCCCCATATGGAAAACGGCGTCATGGTTCCCGCACATATCGGTACCGCGCCATGAGCCCGGAATGGATGCGCTGGCCCGAAACACAGCAACTGATCACGGCATTCGCGGTTAAGCCGGAAAGTTTGCGTTTCGTTGGCGGTGCTGTGCGCGATGCGTTGCTGGCACGTGAAGTGTCCGATGTCGATGCGGCAACGACATTGCTGCCGGAAGCAACGATGGCGCTGCTGGAACGTTCGGGCATTCGCGCCATTCCAACCGGCATCAAGCACGGCACCGTCACCGCGGTGATCGACCGAAAGCATTTCCAGATCACCACCCTCCGCCGCGACGTATCAACCGACGGCAGGCACGCCGAAGTTGCCTATACCGACGATTGGAAAGAAGATGCCTCCCGCCGCGATTTCACCATGAATGCGCTGTATCTGACGCCATCGGGCGAGCTGTTCGATTGTTTCGGAGGCGAAATGGATGCGAAGGCCGGGCATGTGCGCTTCATCGGCGATCCCACTCAGCGCATTACTGAGGATTATTTACGCATCCTGCGCTTCTTCCGCTTCCATGCGCATTATGGAAAAGGCGCGCCGGATGCAGCGGCATTAACAGCGTGCAGTGCGCAAACAACCTATATGGAATCGCTTTCCGGCGAACGCATTCAATATGAATTATTCAAATTATTTTCAGCACCGCGTGCCTCTGAGACGTTAAATATCATGCGCGAGCAAAATAGTTTTCCGCCCATTTTAGGTTTCGCTGTCACTAACGTAGAAAAATTTGTACGCTTCGAATCCATCGAGAAAATCATGGCGATACGCATAGAGCCATGCGTCAAATTATTTGAATTTATCAGGGCTGCGAAGGTGACGGCGGAATCGGCGCTCGCAGCGCTTGTATCGCGGCTACACCTGTCAAATCAGGATGAGAAAATATTGCAGATTATGCTCCGGCATTTAGCTGAGGTGCAATCGAATATGACGCAACCGCAACAAAAGAAATTATTGCGCAAACTTGGGACGGAGCATTTTGCGGCAACGGTTATGGCGCGGTGGGTGGATAGCGATGAAGCGATTACGTCCGATCACCCTTATGCTGCGATGCTCACATTGGCAGCGCAGTGGCAGCCGCCGATTTTTCCCGTCAATGGCGACGACCTGATTGCACTCGGCATCGCACCGGGGAAGGAATTGGGCGATACATTGCGTACGCTGGAAGAGTTCTGGGAAGAACGGAACTATGTGCCAAGTAAAAAAGCACTGCTGGCACAGCTAAAAAATTAGCGCGCGCCGGAAACGCCCTTTTCCAGATATTTCAGGAAATCATCATCCGGTGACATCAGCATCGTCGTATCTTTGGACGAAAGCGTTTTGCGGTAGGCCTGCATAGTGCGGTAGAACTGGAAGAAATCCTGATCCTGACCGAACGACGCAGCAAAAATATGCGTCGCTTCGCCGTCGCCTTCGCCGCGCAGGATTTCCGCCTGCTTGCGCGCCTGCGCTAATAAAATGGTGCGCTCCTTGTCGGCTTCCGAACGAATTTTCTGCGCTTCCTCGGCACCCTGGGCGCGATACTGATTTGCAGCGCGCGTACGTTCGGTCTGCATGCGGCGGTAAATACCTTCGCTGTTGGCAGGCGGCAGATCAGCATGCTTGATGCGCACGTCCACCACTTCAATGCCGAACCCGCCGTCATTGACGCCGTCGGTTTTCGATCCTTGCGCCTGCTCGTTAACGAGGGTGCGAATCTGTTGCATCAGCTCGGCGCGTTTTTCCGATACCACAGCCGATAGCGGCACATTGCCCAGCGCCTGCCGCAGGCTCGATTCCAGAATGGAATTGAGGCGGCTGCGCATGGTGCGCTCATCGGCGACGCTCTGCTTGAATCGCAGCGGATCGACGATGCGATAACGCACGAACGCATCGACGCGCAGGCGTTTCTGGTCGGCGGCGATAACTTCTTTTGTTTCGGCATCGAAATCGAGCAAGCGTTTATCGTAAAATTCGACATTCTGGATAAACGGAATCTTGAATTTAAGACCGGGCGTTTGCAGTGCGCGTTCGGGTTTTCCGAATTGCAGTACGAGCGCCTGTTCGGTCTGATCGACGACGAATACCGAATTGGCGGCGATAAAGATGATCAGTAATGAAACGACCGCAGTGCTGCTATACCACTTCATTTGGGCTGCTCCTCGGCAGGTTTTGCCTTCAGTTCTGAAAGCGGCAAATACGGTACTACGCCATTGCCCTTGCTTTCGACGATCACCTTGCTCATGCCCTGTAAAATATCTTCCATGGTCTCTAAATACATGCGTTTCTTGGTGACATCGCGCGCATCTTTATATTGGTTGTATACGGCGGAAAAGCGCGATGCTTCCCCCTGCGCGCGCGCGATCACTTCCTGCTTGTAGGCTTCGGCATCGAGCACGATTTTCTGCGCTTCGCCGCGCGCACGCGGCACGATATCGTTATGGTAGGCTTCGGCCTGATTGCGCGCCGTTTCCATATCGGCCAGCGCCGTCTGCACATCGCGCTGCGCATCAAGCACTTCCGCTGGCGGATCAGCCTTCAGTAGATTGACGCTCACCACTTCAATGCCGGCCTTATAAGAATTCAGCGTATCCTGAATCAATTTTTTCGTATCGAGCGCTACCTGCAATTTACCGTCGGAGAGAACGGTTGCGATCTGCGACTTGCCGATCACTTCGCGCATAGCGCTTTCGGAAACGGCTTTCACCGTATCTTCCGGGTCGCGGATATTGAACAGGAAATCGGGCGCGCTGCTAATTTTCCATTGTACTTCGAAATCAATATTGACGATATTTTCATCGCCGGTCAGCATCAGGCTTTCTTCCGCTACCTGCGCATCGGTAGATTTAAACGCACGCGATCCGGCCGAGCGCAATCCGATTTCGACATGGTTGATGGACGTAACACGCGGCGTTTCGACCGACTCGATCGGATAGGGCAGATGATAATTGAGGCCGGGCGGCGTCGTGCGCGTATAGGCGCCGAAACGCATTACCACGCCCTGTTCATCGGCCTTCACAAAATAAATACCCGATGACAACCAGAGCAGTACCATGATAATCGCAATAAGTACCAGCCCCTTAGCGCTTTCATGTTCGCCACCGGGGAAAAATTCATGGAATTTATCCTGGCTGCGGCGAAGCCAGTCGTCGAAATTGGGGCCTTCGGGCGGACCTTTGGGCGTATTGTTGCCGCCACCGAGACCGCCGCCACCCGCAGGTGGCTGGCCCCATGGACCGCCGCTGTTATTATTATCACCCCACGGCATTGTTTTCTCCTATCCCCGTACTTGTTGCGGGGTCTGGTATTTTACTACAGATTCCTATATAGGAATAAATACGAAGAGATTTCAAGTAAATGCTCATCGGCTATATCATAAATATACCAGACCCCGCAACAAGTACGGGGATAGGAAGCGAATGTCATCACTCACCCCCGAATCCATTAAAAATAGTTTGCGCGGAGTTATCGACCGCGACAGCGGCAGCGATGTCGTATCGGCGGGGATGATTTCCGGCATCGTCATACGCGACGCGAAAGTCGGTTTCGTCATCACCATCGATCCGAAGGATAAAGAGCGCAAAGCTTACCTGCGCGGAGCATGCGAGGAAGCAGTGCATAAACTTCCGGGCGTTGAATCGGTGACGGCAGTATTGACGGCACAGAATAGTGAGCCGATTCCGGCCAAACCGGAAACCGGCTATACGCAACCGCGCGAACGCGCCGTGTGGAACGTTACGCCCATCGAGCATGTGCGCTCGGTGATCGCCGTTGCATCAGGCAAAGGCGGTGTCGGAAAATCGACAACTGCTGTTAATCTTGCGCTGGCATTACAAAAACAAGGCAAGCGCATTGGGCTGCTCGACGCCGATATTTACGGACCGAGTATCCCGCGCATGATGGCGCTCTCCGGCCAACCCGAAATCATCGAAGGCAAAATGGTGCCGCTGCAAAGTCACGGTATCGCCTGCATGTCGATGGGTTTTATCACCGGCGACGAAGCGGCGATTTTGCGCGGGCCGATGATCAGCAAAACCCTGCACCAGATGCTGCGTTTCACGCAGTGGGGAACGCTGGATATGTTGCTGGTCGATATGCCGCCCGGCACGGGTGATATTCATTTAAGCCTTGTCCAGCAGGTGCCGCTCACCGGCGCGATCATCGTCACCACGCCGCAGCAGGTCGCCATCATCGACGCGCGCAAATGCCTGCTGATGTTCAAAAAAGTCGGTACGCCGATTTTGGGCATCGTCGAAAATATGAGCGGCGGGATTTTCGGCAGCGGCGGCGGAAAAGCGCTGGCCGAAGAAATGGGCGTACCGTTCTTAGGCGCGATTGCGATGGATGCGGGTATCGTCTCAGCGAGTGATTCCGGGACCGCTTATAGCGGGGAATGCAGCGCAGCCTATAATACCATTGCAGCTAAAATCTGAAACTCGCTAGGCTGAGCCGTATGCGAAGCTTTTGTGAGAACCGCAACGCAAGCGTACACTTTTGGTACGTGCGTAGCGGAAACGCAGCAAAAGCAAGCGAGACGGCCAGCCTAGTAGAGTTTTAAAGTACCCCCCCGCTTCACCTGATCCGCCTCGATGGATTCGAATAGCGCACGGAAATTGCCTTCGCCAAAACCTTCATCGCCCTTGCGCTGGATGATTTCGTAAAAGATGGGACCGATGACGGTAGAAGTAAAAATCTGCAATAAAATGCCACCGCCCTCTGTCGGCGCGCCATCGATCAGAATGCCGTTTTTCTTGAGGCGCTCTACATCTTCGCCATGCCCCGGCAAGCGCTTTTCCAGCGCTTCGTAATAGGTTGCGGGTGGCGCATCCATAAAACTGACGGCGCGGGTTTTCAGCGCTTCGACGGTGCTGTAAATATCGGCGGTGGAAAGGGCGATATGCTGTATCCCCTCGCCCTTATATTCGCGCAAATATTCCTCGATCTGCGATTTATCATCGCTCGATTCGTTGATCGGGATGCGGATTTTACCGCATGGACTCGTCATCGCCTTGCTTTTAAGGCCGGTGAGTTTTCCCTCGATATCGAAATAACGGATCTCGCGGAAATTAAACAACCGCTCATAAAACCCGGCCCATTTTTCCATATTTCCGCGATAGACATTATGCGTGAGATGATCGATGGCCGCGAGCCCGACGCCCGTAGGATGCGTATCAACGCCCTGTACGGGAATAAAATCAACATCATAAATCGAATGATCGCCATACCGATCCACCAGATACAACAAACTCCCGCCGATGCCGCGAATGGCGGGAATCGCCAGCTCCATCGGCCCAACGCTCGGCGCAACGATTTCGGCACCGAGTTCTTTAGCCCGCGCCATCGCCGCCGCTGCATCTTTTACGCGGAACGCCATCGCATTCGCAGATACACCGTGCGCATTGAAAAATCCCGATGCCTGACTTTCCGGTTCGGCATTCAGGATAAAATTGATGTCGCCCTGCCGCCATAAATCGACTTTTTTCGAGCGATGCCGCGCAATTTTCGTAAAACCGAGCTGGGTAAATAGCTGTTCCAGCGGCTTCGGGTCGATGGCGGCATATTCGACGAATTCGAACCCGTCGGTGCCCATGGGATTGATTGGGGTCATAGGTTTTAGGTTATGGGTTTTTACGAAATTAGAGTATAATCATAGCAGTTATAGCGGTTGAACTCAATCTTCCTTCAAAACCTATGCTCAGAGCCGACACACACCCGCCCGATATGCGCCCCGACTACACCTTCGATTTCGACGGGTCGCATTATACTGCCGACGACCATGCTTTATGGCACGAACTGTGCGAGCGGCAAAAACCGCTGCTCAAGGGCCGCGCCTGCAACGAATATCTGGAAGCTTTAGATAAACTCAGCATTGCTTCCTCTCCCGGCATTCCCGATTTGCGCCGCGTAAGCGATATGTTAGAGAAAACGACGCGCTGGAAAATCGTCATTGTTCCCGGATTAATTCCCGGTGGTGTGTTTCTTGAACATTTATCCAAGCGCCAATTCCCGGTGACGTGGTGGATACGCTCACGCGAACAGATCGATTATCTCAAGGAACCCGATATTTTCCATGATTTATTCGGCCATGTGCCATTGCTATCGAACCCCGTTTTCGCCGATTACATGCAACAATTCGGCTTAGGCGCAATGAAGGCGAAGGGCCTCAAAGCCACTAAACTCATCACGCGACTCTACTGGTTCACCGTCGAATTCGGCCTGATCAACACGCCTGAAGGCTTGCGCATTTACGGCTCCGGTATCGTTTCATCGGCGAAAGAATCGGTCTATGCGCTCGACAGCCCCGCACCCAACCGCATCGGCTTCGATTTGCTGCGCATGATGCGTACTAACTACCGCTACGATGATTTGCAGCGCACCTATTTCGTCATCGATAGTTTCGAACAACTCTTCGAACAAACTAAACCTGATTTCACCGACTATTACACCGCCATTAAACAACTCCCCGACATCGGCGAATCGGAACTCCTGCCCACCGATAAGGTGATTACGCGCGGTACGGGAAATTAAAGCCATAAATGCAGGCATTTCCTGCCGACCGGCAATTTCGTTTCGATTATATATCAGCAAAATCAAAATATTACGGTGGCGCGATACTTGCTTATCCTTAAAGCGGTAGGTTATCGATAACAATTGTTAAGGAGATCATTATGGGTATTGGAGCAGTAAGCGCCGCCGCACCAGCTGGCAATCAGCAAGTGCAGGCTCCGGCTAGCCAGCAATCGTCAAGCGGCAACAATCAGGATTTTGCATTGCTGCTGTCGCAAGCGCTTAGCGGTAAAAAGCATCATCATCACGGCGGCGGCATACAACCCGGCGCTCAACAAGGCCAAGGCGGCACCCAAGCCGGCGCTCAAACCGCCGCCCCGATTGGAAGCAGCGGTGTCAGCGTGAAGGCTTAGACGAAATTAACATTTATATATAGATACTTGATTAATATCGGCACAGTAAAAATGGCGGTGTAAAATCCGTTGCACCGTAACAATATCTTAACATTCCATGCAACCAATCGCTGTTATACTTAAAAGGGTATTAAGTGTAACCGTTTATTGGCGCTACAATGGATTTGCCAAAATTTCTTAAGCGCGAAAGCCCCGAATTGCGGGAGATGAAAGAGCGTGAATTACTGCGCATGAAGGAGCGTAGGGCTTATAGCGCTTCTTTCCGCAATAATGCCGAACATTATAATACTCTATGTAATGAAAATCCGGATTTAATAAAAACACTAAAAGAACCGTTCTATCTTGAAATAAAAGATAATGACCGCAATCCAAAACTAGCTGAAATCAAGAGTGCTTTTGATGCGCTGCTGGAACATCCTCTCGTCAAAAAATTCAAGCGCAATAAAATGCGTTTGTATGTATATCACGATAATAGCGATGCTATTACCGTGAATGCGTTTTTAAAAAAACTTGACCGCAGTACAATTAGGATTTGGAATGGAAAGTATGTTGCTATCGCATCAGAACTTCTCGATATTTTAACTGCCGATGAAATAAAATCAGGTTTGGCGCATGAGCTTGGGCACCAATTGAGATCCGATCATCATGCCCGCAATATAGATTCAAGAAAAGATAGTAATCCTCAAGACAAAGAAAAATGCGCCGACAAAATCAGTGTGCTGATTTCAAGAGATCCGGAGACACTAATTTCAGTATTTGATAAGCTGAAAAAATATGGACAACAAAAAATAGATGATTTTCTTTCTTCGCATTCAACTGGAGATCCAGGAAAAGACGCCCAATTCAAAGAAAGTTTTGAAAGGGCCTTAAGTGTCTATTGTAGAAAATACCATCTTGAACATCCCGAAAAACAAATACGAAACAAACTAATCCGCGAAGCCGGAGAAAGATTAATAAACCCAGAATCTGAGCGCGAATTACTTGCTGAAATTGAAAGCGAATTGCTGGGGCGGCATACAAAGATTTTTCCTAATCATGTCAAAACAGAATACCCCGGTTTGTTTACAACAAAGCATATAAACAGAAAAACAGACACTCCCTTGGAAATATGATTGCTGAAAATCAAGCCCTCTGTAGCGGCCGGTATTTAACCTTCGTCGGGACCAGCACATCGACGCCTAAACGGCGCTTGAGATCAGCTTCGTAGGCTTCGTAGTTGCCTTCAAACCATTCGACGTGGCTGTCACCCTCGAACGCCAGAATATGCGTGGCGATACGATCTAAGAACCAGCGATCGTGCGAAATGATCACCGCGCAACCGGCGTAATCGGTCAACGCGTCTTCAAGTGCGCGCAGCGTTTCCACATCCAGATCGTTGGTCGGTTCGTCGAGTAGCAATACGTTGGCTTCGGTGCGCAGCATCTTGGCGAGGTGCACGCGGTTGCGCTCGCCACCAGATAACATGCCGACTTTTTTCTGCTGGTCGCTGCCTTTGAAATTGAAGCTTGAGCAATAGGCGCGCGATTTCACCAGCTTTTTACCTAGGTAAATTTCCTCGTCGCCGCCGGAAATTTCTTCCCACACGGAATTTTTATCGTTCAGCGTATCGCGCGATTGATCGACATAACCAAGCTTCACCGATTCGCCGACGGTGAATGTGCCGGAGTCCGGCGTTTCCTTGCCGGTGATCATGCGAAACAACGTGGTCTTACCTGCGCCGTTGGGGCCGATGATGCCGACGATGCCGCCCGGCGGCAGCGAGAACGATAACTTATCCATCAGCAATTTATCGCCAAAACCTTTGGATACATCGGCGGCCTCGATCACGAGATTCCCCAGACGCGGCCCGTTCGGAATAACGATCTGTGCCGTACCAATCTGCGTTTTTTGTTCCTGCGCCACCATGGTTTCATAAGCGGCGATACGCGCCTTGCTCTTCGCCTGACGCGCCTTCGCACCCTGACGAATCCATTCCAGTTCGCTCGCCAGCTGCTTCTGGCGCGAGCCTTCTTCGCTCTTTTCCTGCTCGAGGCGTTTGCGTTTGGCGTCGAGGTAGGACGAATAATTGCCTTCGTACGGAATGCCTTTGCCGCGATCAAGTTCTAATATCCAGCCGGTCACATTATCGAGGAAGTAGCGATCGTGCGTGACCATCACCACGGTGCCGGGATAGGTCTCTAAGAAATGCTGCATCCATGCGATCGATTCGGCGTCCAAATGGTTGGTCGGTTCGTCGAGCAAAAGCATGTCGGGTTTTTCGAGCAATAATTTGCACAGTGCGACACGGCGTTTTTCACCGCCGGAAAGTTTGGTAACGTCGGAATTACCGGGAGGGCAGCGCAACGCATCCATCGCCACTTCAATCTCGCGCTCGATTTCCCAGCCGTTGCACGCTTCGATTTTTTCCTGCAATTCGCCCTGCTCTTCGATGAGCTTGTTCATCTCGTCATCGTCGGTGACTTCACCGAGCTTGTTCGATACTTCGTTAAAACGATCGAGCAGCGCTTTTTTCTCGCCGAGCGCTTCCATGATGTTTTCCATCACATTCTTTTTTTCATCTAATTTCGGTTCCTGTTCAAGGTAACCGATCTTGACGCCATCGGCGGCCCACGCCTCGCCGTTATATTCCTTATCGCGCCCGGCCATGATTTTGAGCAGGGTCGATTTACCGGAGCCGTTCGGCCCCAATACACCGATTTTTGCGCCCGGGAAAAAGGACAAGTAGACGCCTTCGAGGACCTTTTTGCCGCCGGGGAAGACCTTAGTCAGGTCTTTCATCACATAGATATACTGGTAAGAAGCCATATAATTCAATCTATTAGAGGTTGATCATTGTCACCAAATCTTCACATTTTTTTAAGCCGAAATGATTTAAAGTATAAATACCACTAAAAGCAACGTTTTCTTGGCAACCGACTTCTCGAGGTTTTCTATGAGTCTGTTTAAAAATATCGTAAAAAATACCCTGCTGCTTTTTGCCGTGGGTGTTGCCGTTGCTTTTGTAGCTCCCGTAGTTGCAGGACTGTTGGGCAATACCATCATGGGACAAACAGGCATGGAACATGCCTTGACGTCGGTGGCCGGATCCATGTGGACCGGTATTGTGTTCGGCGCGTTCGGCGGTCTCCATGCAGCACTTTCCCCGATCGCCGATAAAATCTTCGGTAAAGATAAAGGGGATAAATCCACCCAACCTTCTAAAGAGCAAGCCGTAGGCCGCGCTATCGCGGCTCCGGGCCGTACGGTTATTATTGCCAGAATGCAGCCCGAAACGGATAGAAAAGACTGGCTCAACTTTAAACGCGAAATATTTGCCGACGGCTCCTTAAGCATCGGCTACCTGACCGATAAAAACGGCCTCAATTTTTCGCAGGAGGAATTAAAACGTCTGGGCGTTGATACGGAAAATCCGGAGAAATACGACCGCAACCAGCCGCCCCTCACACTGTTGAAAGCGGTGGTAGAAAAATTAGCCGTGCCCGAGGGGCAGGATATCGCCGATGCCATTATCGCCCATAAAACCAGAGAGAACGGCTGGATCGACGACAGGAAAAATGCCGGAGCCTTAAAGCTGCTGGAAGTCGCTAACTCCACCGGTACCGGCAAGGGCTATATGCAACTGATCGAGGAGCGCCGATCCGTATGCGAAGCCCCCATGGTAGCTAAATAATTATCGCCGTTCCTTAAAAAACGTCTTAAGCACCTCGCTGCATTCGCTTTCGCCGATGCCGCCATAGATTTCCGGTGTGTGATGGCAGGTCGCCTGCGTAAATATGCGCGCACCGTTTTCCACTCCACCGCCCTTGGGATCGTACGCACCGAAATACAGCCTGCGGATGCGGGCAAAACTGATGGCGGTAGCGCACATGGCGCAGGGTTCCAGCGTCACCACCATATCGCAATCGACCAACCGGGCGCGACCTATCGTTTCGCAGGCGGAACGTATGGCCAGCATTTCAGCATGCGCAGTAGGGTCGGAAAGTTCGATGATCCGATTTCCCGCTGAAGCAATGACTTGGTTATTCTGCATAATCACAGCGCCGACAGGCACTTCGCCGCGTGCAGCGGCATCGCGGGCCTGAGCAAGCGCAAGTTGCATAAAAGAGGAAGACAAGGGAGAGTTATCCGGGTTTTTTGCGGAAGGCATCGAGCGAAATAATTTCCGCGGAACCGTCCTCGGACGGAGGCACGTCAAGCGTGACCGGATCTTGCGGAATATCGAGCGAGCCACTTTCAGATTCATCCAATTCCGGATGCTGGAATTGCAAACCGAACTTGATCGAGGGATCGGCAAATGCCGTCAGCCCCGCATAGGGCACAACCAGTTTTTCCGGCACGCCGCCGAAAGAAAGCGTCACCGTAAAGAATTGCTCCTCAACACGGAAATCCCAGAACTGGTGTTGCAGCACGATGGTGATTTCTTTCGGGTAACGGCTTTTGAGCTGTTCGGAAATCTGCACGCCGGGATATATGGTTGAAAACGAGATATAAAAATGATGCTCACCCGGCAAACCGCTCACCTGGATGCGCTTCAGCACATCGCGTACTACGCCGCGCATTGCATGGTCGATCAGGGTGGGATAATGCAAAAAATCGTCGGTCATTTTTAAAAATTTCAGGTTATGGGTTTTAGGTTTTAGAGCTTGAATTATAGGGACAGTATACGCTTACTCCCTACAACCTACAACCCATAACCTGTAACCCCACTCAATAGCGGAACGGGTTTCTGTTACCCGGCACCCGTTCCAATGGCCGTGTTACGTGCTAGTGCACGCGTTCGCCGTTAGGCAGCAACGCGAGCAGCTACGACGGTGTTGTCGTTAGCAGCAACAAATGCAACGTTGTCGTTAGCATTTAAAGTTTTGATCCGATATCGACGGAATCATCCCGGGTAAAAATAAGACCTTTATTACGTTTGTCGAGCCTATTCGCCCCCATAAGGGAGGTGGTAGGGTTGAGGATTTCCTAAAACCCATCACCTAATTTTGGTGGAGGCGCCGGGTACTGCCCCCGGGTCCAATCCGCTTATTCTGACTTACGTTTATCACCATAGTATCCGAAGATACGCGTATATTATAAGGCGTCCGAGGCGATTTGTGAAGGGGAAACCGTTAATCTGCTGTTTCCTCGGGAATTTTATTCCACAATGGCCAGGAGCGCACATGCAGCAGGTCGCGCAGGCGCGTATTGCTGGCCACAAGCAGCAAATCGATGGAAAGCAGACACCATACGGCCGGCCATTCGTCGATATTACTGGTAGTTAATCGCGCCAGTATAGGCCCGCAAATCAGGTGAAATATGGTGAATCGCCAAGAGCCATACAATGCCGGCATGATAAAAGCGGCAATCAGGTAAGAGGGGATATAATCGAGGAAGGTGTTGATCGGTAGATGCCATGCGATGTGCCAGTTGCCGTGGAACGAACATATCGTAGCACCGCACATCGGGCGCACGCCGGGCAGGCATTGCGGCGACCATGGGAACGGATAGAGTTTCAGGATCATCAGGATGGCAGCAACAAAACACACGCCGTAAGCGAACGGGGCGATCTTGCGCGCGATATGGCGTGGAATAAAATACAGTGAAAACGCGTTCACGAAAAAGGGCTGGAAGGTAATATGCAGGTAACCGAGCACAGTGGCGACCTGATTTTGCGGCAGCCCACATTTATCGATCACCGAATAGGTATAGGCCTGCAGCGCTTCCATCAGTACAAAGTAAAGAACGGGGGCCCAAAGGAGGGGAGATTCTTTCTTCTTAATCAGATAGCCCGTACATCCGATGCCAAACACCGTCAATGCTGCGGATGCTTCACCGCTCCAACACATGAATCTTAGCCTTATGGAATGAAGTAAAGCTGCTGTTTATAATGAGCGGCCGCGATTGTCATCACATAATTCGATGCGAGATCGCCAGAGTGTTTATGCACTTAACGCTGATTCGGTTTACTGAATGCCACAATCCCACCTGCGACAGCGGCGACAGCGGCGATGGTGGCCCCAAGGACGGCTGCCACCGGAAACCACTGCCCTTTGACGGCCTGTTTGGCCGCTCCCTGAATTTTGAGGCGCTCGTCAATGCCCTTATTCACTTCTTCCATGCGTGCCTTGATGAAATCATCCAGCTTGACGGCATCACCTTTCTGGTCTTTGAGATCCAACCCTTCTGCCGCCGCGCGCAGCCCTTTCTCCATTTGCTTTTTGAGCTCATCGGCGCGTTCCCTGCTAAGAGGCATCTCGCCCTTCCCTGCTATACCCAGCGCCAGATCGGAAGCGGCTTTAACGCCGTTAATAACATCTATATTCTGTGCCAATTCAGGCGTGTCATTGGCCAACAGCGTCATATTGGCGGCGATATTCGCCGCAGCCGAAACACCGTCAATGAGCGCGGGTTGTTTCGCCCCGCTGATGTTATTATTTCCCCAAACCGGTTTAAGCGGCCATTTGGGTAAATCCTGACGGCTGTTGATTTCAGTAATCGTTTCCAAATCGATCACCGCCGCCTGCGCTTTGCCCAGCGTTCTTTTCTCACCTTCCAGCCCATTGCCTACGAGCTGTTCGAGCAACGCATCCTCAACCATTGTCTTGGTTATGGTTTGGCCTTTGGCGTTTTTTATCGGTTGCTCTATGGTGATATCTATTTTTTCATTCGTTTTCTGATCGGTATATTCGATATGCACGGGGCCGGTCTTGAGCTTTTCATTGATCTCAACGGCAGCATCACCAAAAAACAAGGCAGGTTTTTTCGGGTCCTGGCTTTTGATATAGTCTACGTAGGCGCCTATTTCGCTTTTGCGGTCTTCCGCGCCAAGCATTTTCAATATTTGTGGAATATTCGCCAGTTCCAATCCCATAAACCCCTCCATTTTTTCTCTGATACTTGGTAACTATAGTTGATTATGATAGCCAATAAAAATTAAGATTGTATGACAATGCCCAAACCTGTAATTAGTAATCATTAACGTTCACACAAACCGCTTGGATTTATGCCCGTAACAGCCACACAAGCCACTGAAATTGAAGAACTTCGCGGCGAAAGCGCTACCACACTGCGCGACGTATCGCCGGGGTTGGAAAAACTGCTTTATACGCCCATTCCCCTGCTCGATCACGGTTTTATACGCGTCATCGATTACATGGGCACGGATAGCGCCATCGTGCAGGCTGCCCGTGTTTCCTATGGGCGCGGCACGAAAAAGGTCAACGAAGACGCAGGGTTGATCAATTACCTGATGCGCCACCGCCATACGACGCCGTTCGAAATGTGCGAAATCAAGTTCCACATCAAGCTGCCGATCTTTATCGCGCGCCAGTGGATCCGCCATCGTACCGCCAACGTCAACGAATATTCCGGACGTTATTCGATCATGGATAAGGAGTTTTATATTCCGGCTCCGGAACAATTGGCGTCGCAAAGCAAGTCTAACCGGCAAGGCCGCGGCGATGTGCTGGAGGGCGAAGAAGCAGCGCAGGTACTCAAAATTCTCAAAGAACATTCAATAAAGTCCTATGCGGATTATGAGAAAATGATGAACTGCACCGAAGAAGGGGATGTGTTTGATACCAGTAAGCCCGGCCTCGCCCGCGAGCTAGCGCGCATGAATCTGCCGGTCAATTTCTACACGCAGTGGTACTGGAAAGTCGATCTGCATAATCTTATGCATTTCCTGTCGCTTCGCGCGGACAGTCATGCTCAGTATGAAATCCGCGTTTATGCCGAAGCCATGCTCGATATCCTGAAAGCGTGGGTGCCGCTGACCCATGCCGCCTTTATGGATTACCGCATGGGCGGTGCGCCGCTTTCAGCCAAAGGCCTCGCCATCGTCAAACGCATGCTCGCCGGCGAAAATGTCGCCCAAGAGCAAAGCGGCATGAGCAAGGGCGAATGGCGCGAGCTGATGGATGTGCTGGAATCACAAACATAGGTTTTTGCAATTGACCTTTCTCCGATAGGCTCTTACGATTCCGGCCACGAGTGCTATAATTTTCATGATGTTTATCCATAATTAAAGGGTGTTTATGCGTAAGGCTGTATTATTGCTCACAACACTGGTTTCGCCTTTTTTAGCTTCATGCGCCATAATACAGGTCGGACAAACCAGCCCGAAATCTGTGCAAAACAATTCTGTCCATACCAATATCGCATTTGAAAACCTTAGCGATGGATATTCTTTACCGGCCAAGAATTGGGATAAAGCGGAAACAGAACGTCAGATTAGTGGACAGACCTTCCTGCGTAACTTCCCAGGGAAAGGGAACGAGATCCTATATTTCGGTGCTGATAATATTGTATATCAATGGGTATCGGGCAATCAGTCGGTGTCAAGCAGCACATGGGTGATCGATTTCCTCAGCGCAAAAATAGGCCAGAGCGCCAAAGTATACATATGTACGTCTTTGCAAAACCCCGCTTCGTCACATCCTGAAATCAAGCTAACCCGTCGCTGCATAGAGCCTGCTATGCTGTTCATTCCGGCAGCCGAGCATACTCAGGGTGACGTGTTTTCCCTTGCCGGAAAATCAACTGCTCCGGGCGCGCTCACGATTGAACGAACGAATATAGATAGCCTCAAAAAACAATTTGGGTTAGCGCAACAAGGCCTGCCCCAATAAAGGCGAATAGCCACGCAATCGACCGGAAATAACATGGATCAGCCCCACAATGCCCCGCAACGCCGCGCCAGACTGGTTCCGCGCGGCAACGATGACCGTTTGGAAATCGTCAAGACCGGGCACCGAAAATACCTGATTGGCGATATGTATATCCGCCTGATCGCAGCACCGTGGAAAAAACTGCTGGTCGCCATCGTCCTTTTTTACCTCTGCTCCAACACGCTATTTGCACTTGGCTATCTTCTCATCGGCGATGGCATTGAAAATGCCCGCCCGGGTTCCCTTGCCGATGCGTTCTTCTTCAGCGTCGATACCATGTCGACCATCGGCTACGGCAATATGGCGCCCAGGGGACTCGCCGCCAACTTCCTTGTGACGCTGCAGGTGCTGACTGCTTTCATTTTTTTCGCGGTAGTAACGGGTTTAGTCTTCTCGAAATTTTCCCGTCCTACGGCGCGAGTAATGTTCAGCAATGTTGCGGTGATCTGCCCCTATGACGGCGTGCCGCATTTAATGCTGCGCCTTGCCAACGAACGCGGTAACCGCATTGTCGACGCCAATATCCACCTGACCTTGCTGCGCAAGGAAACCTCGCTCGAAGGCCAGCAGATGCGCCGCTTCCACGACCTGTCGCTGGTGCGCACCCGCCTTCCCATCTTGCAATTGTCATGGACGGTAATGCATCGCATCGACGAACACAGCCCGCTGCATCATGTGACGCAGCAATCGTTACGCGATGTCGATGCGGAGATTATCGTGTCGCTGACCGGTGTGGATGAAACCCTGATGCAAACCATTCATGCGCGCTTTTCCTATATCGCCGACGATATACTCTGCAATTCCACCTTCGTCGATATCATAGACCGCAGCCAGGACGGGCGCCTCGACGTGAATTACACGCTATTCCACGATGTCCGAAAGCTTGAATCGTGATCAAATCAGCCACATACCAAGCTGTTTAATAACAACAATATCAATAATTTTTGCAATTGGTACGCCTAGGTTGCAAATCCGCGATTTCACTGGACTGCCAGCATGAATATGTGTATAAGTGCCGCTGAGTTTGGTATTCGCTCTTTATTGATGACAGTTGACGCTTGAGGCCTAGGCCGATGACAGCTTGTGCAAGAATCGCACAAATTGAGGAAGGTAACCCCTTCCTGCATTTCCCCTGACGTTTCTAAAAAGAGGCAAGGTTTATGCCTTTGATTCAGACTCAAAACCGCCTGCATAGTGTAGGCGGATATAACGCCAGTAAAAAGGATATTCTTATGGCTAATGGTATTGTTAAGTGGTTCAACCCGATGAAGGGTTTTGGTTTCATTCAGCCTGAGCAGGGCGGTGCAGATGCATTCGTTCATATCAGCGCTCTGGAACGTGCAGGCCTGTCGACCTTAAACGAAGGCGCACGCGTCAGCTACGATCTGGCAACGGAAAAAGGCAAGACCTCCGCTGTCAACCTGAAGCTGCTTGACGCCGCTTAATTAGGTAGCCGTTTATAAAGATACCCCGGCAGGTGAAAACCGCCGGGGTATTTTT